>Ga0206814_10015_pt2 | contig 35325 bp, 40 predicted proteins | sample Alteio_BWOrgCont_90_FD_152850 | JGI IMG/M metagenome (GOLD analysis project Ga0206814, IMG submission 152850) | Enriched cells from forest soil in Barre Woods Harvard Forest LTER site, Petersham, Massachusetts, United States -... | ecosystem: Environmental > Terrestrial > Soil > Temperate forest >...
CCTGAAGCCGTGAACATCGTCCATGTGGTGGGCTCTTCCGCGCCATACATTCTGAGCGCATCCGACACGGGAATGCTGCAAACCTACGCCGCCACCGGAAAACTGGCTTTGGCGGCGCGCGACACCGCCAGCGACTCCGCGCACTATGACAGCGTGATGACCTTTTTGCAGTCCGGAAACGATCGCCCGCAAAACTCCGCGCCGGTAAGCTCCATCATCAATCCGCCCGGCGCGCCCGTGGGCGTTTGCGTGGCCAACGACAGCGTGCTCGCCGTCCTCACCCGCAAGTCCCTCAAGCTCATTCATCCTCTCGCCGACTCCCTGAGCGACTCTTTGGCCCGTACGGGAGGGGTGGTGGACAGCATTTCCGTGCGCGGAGCAGTGGGCCCCATGGCCTGGGACAACTGGGTTTTCGTGGTGGACAGTTTAAGTGTGCTGCGCTGGTACAACTTGAACGGCGCGCCCGCCTCGACGGTGGACAGCGCGGCCCTGCCCGCGAACACCTATCAGGCGATGGCGGGGATATTGTTCGGAAATCCCCGCGATTCGCAAGTGGTGGTGGTGGGGCAAAAGGGAACCGCGATTCGCGTGAATTTCATGGCGCAGCCGCCCCAGGTCATCAACATGCAGCCCGCCTGGAATCAGCCCACCTGGAAGGATTCCGTGTCGGCCAGCGAAGTGTTCAGTGTGGTCACCTCGGATTTCGACAGGGACAGCATGGAGGACGTGTTCCTGCTGGGCTCCAAAGGAGCGGCGCTCCTGTTCAACACGCGCACCGACAAGCAGGGGCAGCCTTTCGCGGGCTATCCCCAGCGGTTTCCCCGCAGCGAATTGCTGCTGAACACCACGGGGAAGACGGACACCACGCAAGACCTTTCCTCTCCGGCCGTGGCCGACTTAAATCGCGACGGACATCCGGATATCCTGTTCACGGGAAACAACGCGCTGTTCGCCGTGGACTGGCACGGAGCCTGGCTGCCGGGCTGGCCTTTCCTGCCGCAGCAGCATCAGGCCGTGGGACTCACCTACAGCAGCAGCCTGTTCCCGCAAACCGTGATAGGCTCGACGCCGCTCGTGCTCTCCCTCCGGGAGCGCCCGGCCGTTCTTTTGGGCTCTCCCGACGGCCTCATTTACGGCATCGACAGCTCCGGAAAGAGCCTGACCTACAGCTCCTTCAATTCATCGGAGCAAACCAGCACCGGCGTGCTGATGAGCAACCGTTCGGATTGGCCCTTGAGCGCGGGCGGCCTTTCCACCGATTCGACCTTGCCGCCCTACATCAATCTCACCTTGTCGACGCTGGATTCCTCCGGCGATCTCGATCTTCTGGCGCAAACCGCCTCCGGCAGCCTGAACGTGTGGACGCTGCAGGAATCGCAGGCCTTGCCCGGGCAGAACTGGGTGATGCCGGGCGGCGATCCCGGCCGCACCTTCCATTTCGACGCCTCGACGCTCGATGCCGCGCAGGTGGTGGGACCCGTGGAGGACATCCAGGAATTCCATCTCTATCCCAGTCCCATCCGCACCATCAACGGCGGACAGGCCACCGTGGCCTTGACTCTGGGTGCCGCGGCCTCCAATGCCCGTATCCGCGTTTTCGATCTGTCGGGCCATCCGGTTGCGGAAGCGACCTTCACCGATTTGACACAGGGGCTGCAGCCCTTCGATCACACCATTGACATGAGCCGTCTGGGCGCGGACGTGTATTCGGTCTTGTGCGAGGTGTGGTTCCCGGACGGCAAGAAAGTTTCCAAGTGGTCGCGCATCGGCGTGGTCCGCTAGGCTAGGCAGACCCGGCGCACATCCGAAAGATTTGAATCGTTAATCCCTAACCTTTACACCCTTACACCCTAAACTCAACTATAAAGTGGAGCGCAAATGAAAGTCGGAAACCGAAAAGTCGTCGGCATCGAATACACCTTGAAGAACAACCAGGGCGAAGTGCTGGACTCGAACAAGGGCGAGGAGCTTTTGCATTACATCCAGGGTCTGGGAAACATCGTGCCCGGCCTGGAGAAAGCCATGGAGGGGAAATCGATTGGCGACACCTTCGAGGTCGAAATAAAGGCCGCCGAAGGCTACGGCCTGCATGATCCGAACCTCATCCGCCGCATTCCGCGGGGAAAAATGAAAAGCCTGGCGGACGTGAAGGTGGGGGCGATGCTCCAGTCGCGCGGCCCCGAGGGCGAGCAAATTTTCACCGTGACCGAAGTGACCGACACCGAGGTGCAGCTGGACGGCAACCATCCCATGGCGGGCCAGGATCTTTTCTTCGCCATCCGCGTCGCCGAGATTCGCGATGCGACCGAGGAAGAGGTGAGCCACGGTCATGCCCATGGCCCCGAGGGGCACCACCATCATTGATGCCGTTTGGGCGGCACCCTAAACGGGTGCGATGGATGAGGGCATGAACGGGATCCGGTTTGACAGGGTAGAGAGCGGGGATGCCGCTTCCGTTCAGAAAATCACCGACTGGTATTTTGAGGAATGGACGATTGAGCCGGCGACGACGCTGAAAAGGCTTTCCGTCCTTCCGAGCCAGGGGTTGCCCTTTCATGTGCTGATGTCCGTCGAAAACGTGCCGGTCTCGACCGGCGGACTTTACGAACATGTCGGACTGCTCGACATGGCGCCAAGATTCAGGATTTACGGCCCCTGGCTCGCTTTGGTTACGACTCTTCCGGAATTCCGGAAAAAGGGATACGCGACGCGGCTGTGCGAGGAGATTCAAACCCGCGCGAAAGATCTGGGATTAAAGGAGATTTTTCTATTTACGCACACTGCGGAATCCCTATACATGCGAATGGGATGGGTTCTGGTCGAAAGGGTGCAGGTCAAGGAGAGGGACGTGGTCGTTCTGAAAAAGGACCTTCGTTTAATTTAAAGACGAGTTTAGAGTTAAGAACAATACCAAGGAAGCTCGACGCATGTCCTCCAAAGACCTTCGCCCCCCCGCCGTCTGCCCCAACTGCGGGGAAAACGTTCCGCCCAAGGCGCTGGCCTGTCCGGAATGCGGCGCGGATTACGACACGGGCTGGAAGGAATACGACGTAGATGCCGACTGGGGTTCTCCCGAAGACTCATTCGACTACGATGAATCCTTAAAGAAGGAATTCAGCCGAGAAATCATCCCGACGCACGTGAAGCCGATTTGGTGGATTACCGGCGTTGTTCTTCTCCTGCTGGTCGTCATAGGGCTTCTCCGCGCCCTGATTTGAAACACGAAAACAATCTTGGGCATGGCGGCGACATTTTATCTTTGCGCCAATGTCCGGCAATCTTTTCCGTCTCGCCGTCGTGCAATCCCGCGGCAACGCCCTGCGGCCTGATCGCTTCGAGCGCCTCAAGGATTTGATCCGCGAAGCGGGCGCCGGCGGAGGCCAGGTGGTGCTTTTGCCGGAACTCATCTTCCACGATTATTTCTGCATCGAGGAAAACATCAAACACTTTGATTTGGCGCATGGACTCGACGCGGCACCCGTTCAGGAATTGCAGGCCTTGGTCAAGGAGCTCGGCATCTCGCTGGTGCTGCCGTTTTTCGAGAAGCGCGCGGCAGGCGTCTATTACAACTCCGCGGCGGTCTTCGACGCCGACGGGTCGCTGGCGGGCCTGTACCGCAAAATGCACATCCCGCACGACCCCGGGTTCAACGAGAAGTATTACTTCGCGCCCGGCGATTTGGGATTCAAATCCATTCCGACCCGGCACGGCAATCTGGGCGTGCTTATCTGCTGGGATCAGTGGTTCCCGGAGGGCGCGCGGCTCACGGCCCTGCAGGGATGCGACACTTTGCTTTATCCCACCGCCATCGGGTGGGACGACGCCGAGTCCAGACAGCTCTCCGCCAGCGAGGCCCACGCCCTCGAGGCGCGGCATCTCGACGCGTGGATGACGGTTCAGCGCAGCCACGCCATCACCAACGGCGTTTACGTGGCTGCCGCCAACCGCGTGGGCCGGGAAGGCCATCTGCGCTTTTGGGGAAACTCCTTCATCGCCGGACCCGGCGGAGAAATTCTGGCGCGCCTGGGGTCCGAGGATGAAGGCGTGATTTTCGCAGACATCGATCCCGCCCGCGCGGAAATGGAGCACCGCATCTGGCCCTTCCTGCGCGATCGCCGCATCGACGCCTACCAGGGAATTTTGCACCGCAGTGGAGACTAGGTTCTCCCTTCCCGCCGAATGGGAACTCCAGCGCGCCATTTGGCTCGTCTGGCCGCAAAACGCGGAGACCTGGACGCCGGTGTGGTCCGACGCCGAAGCCACCTATGAAAAAGTGATTCGCGAGGCGCTGCGTTTTCAGAACGTGTCGCTTCTGGTTTCCACTTTGGAGCTTAGGGAAAAACTATTGGCGCGCTTCGCGCCGATACAGTCCAGCGCCAAACACTCCTTGGAAATTTTGGTCTGTCCCACCAACGACAGCTGGATTCGAGATTACGGCGGGATGACGGTGCGCGCAGTGGACGCGGCGGGTTCCGTGAAACCGGTGATGCTCAGCTTCGAGTTCAACTCCTGGGGCGGCAAGTATCCGCCCTGGAATTTGGACAACGCCGTGCCCCGCTTTATGGCGAAGCATCGGGGTTATGAAATCGTCGAAATCCCGTTTGTGCTCGAAGGCGGATCCATCGACGTGAACGGCGAGGGGCTGCTCCTCACGACGCGCTCCTGTCTTTTGAATCCGAACCGCAATCCGAATCTTTCTCAAAGTCAAATTGAGGAAACTCTCGCGCGCCATTTGGGACTGCGCGAAATTCTCTGGCTGGAATCCGGCATCGACGGCGATGATACGGACGGGCATATCGACGATCTGGCACGCTTCGTGAATCCGCGAACCGTGTTTTGCGCAGTTGAAACCAATGCCTCCGACGAAAATTACGCCACTCTGCGCCGCAATGCCGAGGAACTCGGGCGCTATGCGGCGCGGCTTAATCTGGAAGTGGTGGAAGTGCCCATGCCGGATCGGCAGATTAAGGCCGGACTGCGAACGCCAGCGACCTACATGAATTTTCTGATCCTTAATGGCGCGGTACTGGTTCCCGTGTTTAAGGATTTGCGCGATGAGCCCGCGCTTAGGTTATTCGAGGAGCATTTTCCGGGCCGTGAGATTATTCCCATCGACTGCCGGGCTCTGGTATATGGCCAGGGGGCCATTCACTGCAGTTCGATGCAGGAGGCGCAGTTTAGTTAGACAGTGCGGCCGATTCCGTCCGGTTCAATATCATATCTTGGCTTAGCATGGTTGCCTTACCCCTTAACGATCGCGGAACCGCTTCTCGGAACGCGGCTTGGCGCATCCTGCTGGAACAGGAATCGACCGGCACTTTCCTGAAAGATCTGTTTGCCTCACGCCTTAAGGGATTTTCCCGCGAAGACGCTGATCTCATTCGGACGATTTGCCTGGGCATCACCCGCTGGAAACGGCTCATTGATTACAACCTGGACTTGCAGGCGCAGCACGGTATTCGCGACGCGGAACTGCGGATGCTTCTGCGCGTCGGCGTCTATCAAATCCTTTTTCTGACCGGCATCCCGGCGTTTGCCGCCGTCAACACTGCGGTGGAAATCGCCAAACGCGAATTCGGAAAATCCGAGGCGGGCTTCACCAACGCCGTGCTCAAGGCTTTGGCGCGCCACGGTCTGCGCCATCATCCGGGCCGAGATCTCAAGGCCTTGGCCATCAACAAATCCCATCCTGATTGGCTGGTGGAACGGTGGGGAAGCGCGCTTGCTCCCGAGGCGCTCGAAGCCGCTTTGTCCCGCAACAATGAGGAGGCGCCCTTATGGATTCGCCTCAATCCGCGAAAGACGGATGCTGCAAGCCTCTCCGAATTATTGGGCAATGAAGGCGTGAAGCTCGAATCCATTGCGGAGACCGCCCAAGAATTCTCCCCACCTCCTCCACTTTTCATGCGCGTGCTTGATGGCGCAAATCTGGCTCTGCGCAGTTCTTCTTTCGCGGAGGGGAAATTTGCATTTCAGGATCCCGTGGCTTACTGGGTGGCGGCTTTGCTCGACTGGCATTCGGGGCAAAGCGTCTTCGATGCCTGCTCCGCGCCAGGCGGGAAATCCGCTTTGTTGCTGGAGTTGGCGGCTTCGCGCGGAGAAGACATTACGAAAGCACGCGTTGTCAGCGGGGATCTGTTTTTTTCTCGCCTGCGGCGCATCCGCGATGCGCGCGAACGCCTGGAGCATCGGGAACTCATGCCAGTCTGTGCGGATCTGAAAGCACCACCCTTCAAAGCCCCGTTTGACCGCATTCTGATAGATGCGCCCTGCAGCAATCTCGGTGTATTGCGGCGCCGGCCCGAAGCGCGCTGGAATCTTACAGCCGAAAGAATTTCCGCCTTGGCTGAGAAACAGAAGGAACTGTTGGGAAAAGCCGCTGGCCTTCTCGCCACCAGCGGACGACTAGTTTATGCCGTATGCAGTTCTGAGTCTGAAGAGACGATAGAGGTCGTAGAAGACTTCCTATCCCACCATCCGGAATTTGAACTCGCGATTGCTGGAGAAAGCGTTCCATCTGCATTGCAAAAGCATGGATGCCTTTGGGTGTACCCAGGGGAATCCGAATACGACGGCTTCTTCGCAGCGGCGCTCATTCGGCGAAACTGACGCGGGAGTTTTCGTTTGTTTTGGCATACGCTTGGATTTTCTATCCTTAAAAAGGGTACTAATATGCACCTTTATGTCAAAAACCTCATTAAATACTCAATTTTTCCATAATCAAACACAAAAGTGCATTATATTGACTTTTTAATCGATAAAAATATATTTTCATCTTTATGAAGTCACTAAGTGCACTATATTGACCTTTTTTATTGTAGAAAGGTAAAATGGAATCCTTAAAGGATCTCGGCGATCACATCAAAAAAAGAAGGAAATCCTTGCGGATTACCCAGGGCGCGCTTTCTCAACTATCGGGTACGTCTTTAAGGAGCCTGAAGGATGTGGAAAACGGTTTGGGAAATCCCACTTGGAATCAAATGCAAAAGATCTTCAAAGTTTTAGGATGGGAGTTTGCCTTGAGGAACGCGAGCTATGAAAAACCGAAGAGCGAAAGTTTTAATTGACGGGGAACTGGCGGGATTTCTCGCCGAGGACGGTGAAGGGTACACCTTTATTTATGAAGACGGGTATTTGCAAAACACTGCCAGGATGCCCATCAGTCTGACCCTTCCAAAAGCAAAAAAAGAATTTCATTCCAAAAATTTGTTTTCCTTCTTCTTCGGGCTCCTGGCCGAGGGTGAAAACAAAGAAATACAGTGCAGGACGCTTAAAATAGACGAGCGGGATCATTTCACCCGACTATTAAAAACAGCCCACACCGAGACCATAGGCGCTATTACCGTGCAGGAAGAAAATGCAGATCACTAGCTGCCCTGGATGCCTTAAACCCATGCAAGACGGATTCTGCAACGCCTGTTTAAAAAAACTTTTTGGCGGCGCGAAAGTCAGCCCCGTTTTACCCTTTTCAAAACCCGAGTACAATCGCGTTCACATGGAGCAGGAAAGCAGGATTTCCATCTCGGGAATGCAAACCAAGCACTCCCTAAAACGGGTGGGCAAAAAGCTGGAGCTTACCGACAGAGACGGCGAATTCCTGTTAAAACCCATTCCGAACGGAAACATGGAAAGGCCCTCTGAAGCCCCTGCGAATGAACACGTAAGCATGCAAATAGCGAGTCAGGTCTACAAAATCGAGACGGCCGCCAATGCTTTGGTTTTCTTTGATGACGGGGAACCCGCATACCTCACGAAGAGATTCGATCGAACTCCAAAGGGAAAACTTTTACAGGAGGATTTTTGCCAGTTGGCGGGCAAGACCGAGGACTCTCATGGGAAAAACTACAAGTACGACGCCAGCTACGAGGATATTGCGGAAATCATGAAAAGGCATATTGCGCCTTACCCGGTTGAATCGGAGAAGTTATTCAAACTCATTGTTTTTAATTACTTCATCAACAACGGGGATGCCCATCTGAAAAACTTTTCCGTCATTCGAGGCGCGGCCGACGATTTTTACAGGCTTTCGCCCGCCTATGATTTAATGGATACGCGCCTTCACATTTCTGAGGAATCCGACACCGCCTTGGATCTTTTCAAGGACGGTTTTTCCACAGAGAGCTACAACGCGAATGCTTATTATGCCAAGGACGACTTTCTCATCTTCGGGTTGTGCTTAGGCATGATTCGGGAGCGTGTTTTGACAGCCTTGGATTTTCCGGAGTCCAAAATTGAAGATGTCATAAATCTTTTAAATAGGTCTTACCTTCAGGCAAGCACGCGCGAATTGTACGCGACCCACATACGGGAGAGGGTTAAAAGGTTGCGGTACTCTTTCATAAGTCTGGGCGCTATGACAGATCCCTAGGTTGGATTAAAGACGATCCCAAAGCGGCATCTTCCTTTTGGGAACCTTATGCATGATCTTGTCGACGGTTGCCCCCTTTTTCCGGTTTCCCCTTCCAATGTTTCTCAAGAGAACGTTTCTATCCGAGTGTTGGACCTCCTTGGCTAAAACGTAGAGCGCGAACTGGTTCAATGAAATGCCCTGCGCCTCCGCCATTAATTCGACGCGGTGTTTTAAATCGCTGGGAATCCGAATGGTCAGGATGCTCAGTTTATCCGGCTTGTAAAGACTTCCAGATTTTGGGGAACTCCGCGGGGGTTTTCAGTTTGGAGAGGTCAAAAGCCAATTTACCGCAGGTTGGCCTAACTTGGCCAAGGGAAATCAACAATTTGAGCCTAAAATGACGCTTGAGGTTGACCTTTAAATGGTATATACTATGGTAGAACCACATCGGGAGAAAAAAATGACCTTCGCAAAATTATTCATGAATGGAAGAAGCCAGGCCATCCGACTTCCAAAGGAGTTCCGGTTTGAGAATGAGGAGGAAGTGATGATCAAACGGATGGGCGATATTGTGATGCTCATCCCCAAAAATAAATGGGAAGACATCTTCGTCAATGCCTTGAGGACCTTTCCCCAGGAGGTTGAATTCGATCGGGTGGACAATCGTTCCGAACAGGGTCGTGAAATTGACTTATGAAGTATCTCCTTGACACTAACATCTGTATCTACATCATCAAAAATCGGTATGTCGAGTTGGCACAGAAACTGCGCGAAGTGGGCATAGAGAATGTCGGCGTTTCGACAATCACCATCGCTGAGTTGGAATATGGCGTCGCAAACAGCAATCGGCCCGATGAATCTATGGCTAAACTCTATGAATTTCTGGTTCCGTTTATCGTAGTTGACTTCGATATGGATTCTGCCCGCTACTACGGAAAAATCAGAAAAGAACTGAAAGATATCGGCCAACCGATCGGACCGCTGGATACGCTCATTTCGGCGATCGCCCTTTCTCAGGGCGCCACCCTGGTGACAAACAATGTGAAAGAATTCGCAAGAGTAACCCATCTAAAAATCGAGAAGTGGATCCCCGTCTAATCCTGCTTCTCAAACAAACGAAATTGCATACACAATTTGCAGCGGCTTTAATCCTTGCAATTTAAGCCAACGCGCTACGATTTTGCACTTTTACCCCATGGCCTCTCAAACCTCACTTTTTCAGGATTTGCGCACTTTGGTGATCAAGGTGGGCACCCGAGTATTATGCGACGATGACAATAATCTGAGCGAAGCGCGTCTGGCCCACCTCGCATCCGGAATCAGCGCCCTGCACGATCGCGGCTATTCGGCGGTGCTCGTGACCTCTGGAGCCGTGGGCGTAGGCATGGGTGTCCTGGGGTATTCCACGCGGCCCACCGACCCGGCTGAAAAACAGGCCTGCGCCGCCATCGGCCAAATCCGGCTCATGCAAAGCTATGCCGATCAGTTCCACTCGCACGGTAAAACCGTGGCGCAAATCCTTCTCACGGGGGATGATTTCCGCGAATCGCGACGCTTCAACAGCGTTCGCCAAACCGTGCGCACCTTGCTGGGCAAGGGCGTCATTCCCATCGTGAACGAGAACGACACCGTGACCACCGAGGAAATCAAGGTGGGCGACAACGACAAGCTTTCGGCCGACGTGGCGCAGTTCCTGGAAGCGGACCTGCTCGTTATTTTATCGGATGAGAGCGGGCTGTACGACAAAAATCCCAAGTCCCACGCCGATGCGCGCCGCATCGAGGTCGTCGAACGCATCACTTCGGAAATTCTGCGGCTCGCGGAAGAAAAGCCGGGTTCCAAGGTAAGCGTGGGGGGCATGAAGGCCAAACTTACCGCCATCCGTCAGGCCACCGAAGCCGGGACTCCGGCGATATTGGCACGCGGCGATGGAGCGAATCTGGTGGATTTGGTACAGGGCCGCGGCGAAGGAACATTGTTTCTGCCCCGCAAGCGCATCGATCGAAAGCGCCGCTGGCTGGCTTTTGTGTCCAAGGCCAAGGGTCAATTGCTTCTGGATCCGGGTGCAATACGGGCTCTCCAAACCCGGTCCAGCAGTCTCTTGCCGGCGGGGGTGAAAAAAGCTCGCGGCACCTTCGAACCTGGCGATTTCGTGGAAATCTGCACTTTGAAAGGGGACGTCATCGGCCGGGGTCGTGCCGCATACTCTTCAGCCGAGGTGCAGAAAATCAAAGGGCAAAAAAGTGCCGCGATCGCGGAAATTTTGGGCCGTAAGGGACCTGGGGAGATCATCCACCGCGACCAACTGGTGGTGTATTGAGTGTACCGAATGAAAATAAAGACTAAAGCCAGATAGACGATTATCCTAAATTAAGTCTATGGAAAAAAGATCGAAAACAAACATGAAAAAGCCAAAAAGTGAGCCAAAAGAAGCCGATTGGAAAGGTCTGCTCGCGGCAGCAAGTTTGTTCGGCAATGCATTTCAAGCTTTGGATCGGGCTAAACAACGAAAGCAACAGGAAGCTACAGCCCAAGAATTGGCAAGAATTTTTAAGGAGAAACAGGCCGTACAGAAAAAGTTGGGTGAAATTTATACCGCCTACAAAGGGCTTAAATCCGACGTCGTGTCTTTGGGGGAAATCAACCAGCAATTGACTAGAGAGCTACGGGAAAGAGAATTGGAACTTAAACGTTTAAAAAATACGCGTTCTTCAGTGTCGGTTTGAGCACAAACAAAGAGTAAGGCATGGTTACGTCGTTTCAGGAAACAACCGAATTCCGGAAACGGCGATCCCATTTTCAAAACATTTCCCGCAAGTTTGAGAGTGTGTTTCAGAAGTTCGAGCACTCCTCAATACCTATACGCGCTAGACAGTCCAACATCACTTCAAAAATTCCCTCAAAGCTTGCACCAATCCTTATTACCAAATTGAAAATGGGTAGCGGCTTTTTGGTTTGTTCGCCGGCCTTGTCTCTTGTTCCCTTACTAGACAGTACAAATCAGCTTTTATTGGTTCGAGAGCCATCTTTGGGAATAGACAACTTCGCTTATACTCATAAAGATCTTGTTTCTTCTGTTATGGAAGAAATTCGCGTTCTGTGGAATGCTTATGCGATAGAGCCAGACGAAAGTCTTGCTGAAGACGCCAAGATATTGAAACAAAATCTGCTTTCGCGTTTTAAGCTGGAGAAGCATGCCTAAAGAAAAACGGGATGTAGAAAGTGGGTTACTCAAAAAAGGGTTTCAACTGCAAGAAGGGGATCATCACTTTTACATCTACCATTACCTAGACGGCCGCAAAAGCGCCATTAAAACCAAGACCTCCCATTCATTAAAAAAGAGAACAATAGACGATCATCTTCTGTCCCATATGGCAAGACAATGCCATCTTGTGAGGGGGAAGTTTATAGAGCTTGTTGATTGTCCCTTAAGTCAACAGGATTATGAGGCGGAACTCAAGAAAAAGGGCATTTTGCGTTAAAAAAGGCTTGAAACCCAAGCCTCAGCAGTTTTCACGAAGCATTTTTAGTCATTAAGTTTCCCAGTATGGACATTTCAACCTACGCCCGCGAATTAGGCGAAAACGCCAAGGCCGCCTCGCGGGTTCTGCGCGCCACCAGCCGCAAACAGCGCGACAACGCTTTGACCGCGCTTGCAAAAGCCATTCGCCAGGACGCCAAGGCCATACTGACCGCCAACGCGAAAGACGTTGAGGAAGCCAGAGCACAGGGTCTTTCTGCTGCCATGGTGGATCGCCTGCTGCTCAATCCCTCGCGGCTTGAAGGCGTGGCCGCCAGCGTAGCGGACATCGTCCATTTGCCGGATCCCTTGGGCCGTTTGCTGGACAAGCGTACCCGCAAGGATGGCCTCAAGATTTCCCGCATTTCGGTTCCCATCGGCGTGGTGCTGTTCATTTATGAATCGCGGCCCAACGTCACGATCGATGGTGCGGCCCTGTGCCTTAAAAGCGGCAACGCCGTGATTCTGCGCGGCGGCAAGGAATCGGCCCGCACCAATGCGGCGTTTGCCGAATGCGTTCGCAAGGCGTTGCGCGCGGCGAAACTTCCCGAAGCCTCGGCACAGGTGGTGAACACCCCGGAGCGATCTTTGCTCGATATTCTCCTGCGGGACGAAGCCCACCTGGATCTCGTCATTCCCCGCGGCGGCGAGAGCTTGATCCGCGCCGTGGTGGAGAAGGCGCGCATTCCCGTGGTCAAGCACTACAAGGGATTGTGCCATATCTACGTGGACAAGAGCGCCGACCCCAAGGCGGCCATGGCCATCGTCCTAAACGCCAAGGTGCAGCGCCCCGGAGTCTGCAATGCCATGGAGACGCTGCTGCTCGACAGCCATTTGAAACCTAAAGTGGGTGCGGCTCTTATTGGCGCACTCGTGGAAAAAGGCGTCGAGTTCTTTGGTGATGCCGATTCGCAGCGATTGTCTTCCGCAGTGAAGCCGGCGACCGAAGAGAGCTATACCACGGAATATCTTGATCTGAAATGTTCGGTCAAGGTGGTGGACGGCGTGGAGGGCGCGATGGCCCATATCGCACATTACGGCACGGGCCACACGGATTCCGTATTGGCCAAGTCGCCCGCAGTGCAGAAGGCCTTTAAAGCCGGCGTGGAAAGCGCCTCGGTTATCGTGAACGCCTCCACCCGCTTCGCAGACGGCGGAGAATACGGCCTCGGAGCCGAGGTGGGCATCAGCACCGACAAGCTGCATGCTCGCGGTCCCATGGGCCTGGAGAGTCTTACGACCTATCAATGGGTCGTGGAGGGCAAGGGCCATGTCCGCAAGTGATACGCCGGAATTTTTGAAAGACTTGAAGTTCGATGAAAAGGGCCTGGTCACGGCCGTGGTTGTGGACAATTCGGACGGGACCATTTTGATGCTGGCCCATATGAACGCCGAAGCCCTGCATATCACCTTGGAAACGGGGTTGATGACCTATTGGTCACGCTCGCGGAAAAAACTGTGGGTGAAGGGCGAAACGTCCGGCAACACCCAGCGCTTTGTTTCCGTTCGCCTTGACTGTGATGGCGATGCGCTGGTCTTCCGGGTGGAACAGCAGGGCGCTGGAGCGGCCTGCCATGAAGGGTATCGCAGCTGCTTTTTTCGGAAGCTCGAAAACGGACAATGGGTTCGACAGGGATCTCCCATCGCTCCTCCAGCTTCGGCTTAATTCGAGTCCTCTCAGTCTTCTCTAATGTTCGAGTCCCTCCGGAAATTCTGGTCCGAGGAAGGTTTTGATCCCGCCGGGAAGAAGCTGCTTTTGGCCGTGTCCGGCGGCTGCGATTCGGTGGCCATGCTGGAATTTTTCCATCGGGAAGTATCTCCGCGCCTTAATTGCCGGTTGTTCGCCGTTCATGTGAATCACCGCCTGCGCGCGGAAGCGGATGCCGATCAAGAATTCGTGGAAAAGCTGTGCCAGGACAGGGGCATTCCACTAGAGGCGGAAGTTCTCGATCCCGGGAGTCGACTCCCCGGACAGTCGGTGGAAATGTGGGGAAGGGAGCGTCGCTACCAGGCCTTTGCGCGTGCGCGAAAGAAAACCGGATCGGATTTTAAACTCACCGCCCATCATCGCGACGATGTGGTGGAGACTTTTTGCCTGCGGATTTGGAGAGGAACGGGTTTTTCCGGACTGGCTGGAATTCCCTTTCAAAGAAACGAAAGACAGGAAAGCATCGTGCGTCCTCTGCTGCCCGTAAGCCGGGCGGAGCTCAAGGAATGGCTTGTTGCGCTTAGCGTTTCCTGGCGCGAAGATGGCTCCAATACGGATGTCGAAATTCCCAGGAATTGGGTTCGACATTCCTTGCTGCCTTCCTGGAGAAAGGAAGAGCCGGATCTCGACGCGCGGATTTTTAACCTTACCCGCCGGGTTGCGAAGCTTAAGCCTCTGTGGGAAAAATGGCTTGATACATCCTACCCAAAAGAAGAGGTGCAAACGCGCGGCGGCATCCCAATGGAGTGGATTCGCGGCGTGGGCGCGGATGCGGATTTTCTGAAGCGGCTGTTACCCCTTTTGGGAGTGGAAAAGCCGCTTCCGCAGGTTATGGCCGAAATTCTGCGTCAAACAAGGGATTCTCAGCGAAGTATTCAGGTTCGAGTGGATGAAGTGACGGTTTTAACCGAGAAAAACGGAATTTTAAAGAGTATTTTTAATCATTAGAAGGACTTAACTCCCGCGCTTTCCCCGCGCCCTCTATCTTATGCCAAATTCTTTGGAAGACAAAAACAGTCAACTCGTGGACGACAAGAAAAAGGGCGGAATCCCCAAGCGTCCCAATAAAGCCGACGAAAGCAAGCCAGGAGCCCCTCCAGGGAAATGGAAACGCAAGAACATCGCCTTTTTAATCGCGATGGTCGCGGCTTCCGTGCTGCTGGTTCAGGTCCTTGAACCGCAGAACCAGATAGAAGACAAGAGCTATTCCGAGTTCCGCACTTTGATAGCGGACACCTCCTTTCATATCGCCTCGGTCAAGATAACCCGCATCCCTGAGGGCTATGAGCTCATTGGGGAGCGCAAGCTCAGCCCGCAGGAAGAAGCCGCGCAGCAGAACACCCGCGGATTTTTCCAGGGAAAAACCTCGCGCTTCAAGACGCAGCTGCCCGATATCGATGGTCCCCTGCAGGCCACACTGGACTCTTTGACCAAGCGCGGCGTGAGCGTCGAGTTCACCAAGGAAACCCGCTGGTTCACCTACCTCAGCACGTTCCTGCCGATTTTGCTTCTCATCGCCTTCTTCTGGTTCATGATGGCGCGTCAGGGTCAAATGGGCGGCCCGAGGAGCATTTTCAGCTTCGGCAAGATTCGCCCCCGGCCCACCGACGACAACAAGCCCAAGGTCACCTTCAAGGACGTGGCGGGCTGCGACGAGGCCAAGCAGGACTTGTATGAAATCGTGGAATTCCTGCGCGACCCGAGCAAGTACAGCCGCCTGGGCGGCCGCATTCCCAAGGGCATGCTGCTCTTGGGACCTCCGGGAACGGGCAAGACCTTGCTGGCCAAGGCCGTGGCCGGTGAAGCCGAAGTGCCGTTCTTCAGCATGTCGGGCTCAGACTTTGTGGAAATGTTCGTGGGCGTGGGCGCCTCGCGCGTCCGCGACCTGTTCGAACAAGGCAAGAAGAATGCACCCTGCATCATTTTCATCGATGAAATCGACGCTGTGGGCCGTCACCGCGGAGCGGGTCTCGGCGGAGGCCACGACGAGCGCGAGCAGACCCTGAACCAGCTTTTGGTGGAGATGGACGGTTTCAGCGGCAACGAGGGCGTCATCCTGATTGCCGCCACGAACCGCCCCGACGTGCTCGACCCGGCTCTGCTTCGGCCCGGGCGCTTCGACCGCCAGGTGGTGGTGGACTTGCCCGACTCCCAGGGGCGCGAAGGCATTCTGCGCGTTCATCTTTCCAAGCGCAATATCCCCCTGGCCGAAGACGTGGACATTTCCAAGGTGGCCAAGGGAACTCCCGGCCTTGCCGGCGCGGATTTGGAGAACCTCGTGAACGAGGCCTGCCTTCTGGCCGCCCGTTTCGGGAACGAAAAAGTCTCCATGCTTGACTTCGAGGAAGCCAAGGACAAAATCATGATCGGGTCAGAGCGCTTCTCGCGCATCATCACCGACGAGGAAAAGCGCACCACGGCCTACCATGAAGCCGGCCACGCCATCGTGTCGCTGACCGTGAAGCACGCCGATCCGCTGCACAAGATCACCATCATTCCGCGCGGCCGGGCTTTGGGAATAACCTTCCAGTTGCCCGAACGCGACAAGTACACGGTCGATTCGCGCTATATCCTGGACAAGATCGCCATCCTCATGGGTGGACGCGGGGCGGAGCTTCTGATTTTCAATCAGATGAACACCGGCGCCTCCAACGATATCGAAAAAGCCACGGAACTGGCGCGCAAATATGTGTGCGAATGGGGCATGTCGGAACTCGGGCCCATCTCCTACGGCAAGAAGCAGGAAGAAATCTTTCTGGGCCGCGAGATTGCCCAGCACCGCGACTACTCCGAGGCCACGGCCGTGCAAATCGACCAGGTGGTCCGGAAACTTCTGGAAGATCAGATGACGCGCGTCACCGGCATTCTCACGGAGAACCGCAAGAAGCTGGAGAACCTCGCCGAATCGCTGCTGGAAAACGAGGTGCTTGAGGCCAGTGAAATCGAGAAGGCCATAAACGGCGAGCTCATCACCGGCAGTTCGAAGAAGAGCCGCGCCTACCTGCAGGGCCACGTGAACCATGGCCAGGTCATCGCTCCCACCGCAGTTGGTCCGGACGTCGACACCGAAATTACCCCGGCATAACTGGAAGGGTGCCACCGGCGCTCAGGCCGGCCTCGGCAGCTGCTTCTATAAATTCAATGACTGAATCCTCTTGGGGAAAACCCGTTTCCGTGATGCGTCCGCGTCCCTGGAGGGTGCGGGGGAGCCTGCTCGGCGGGAACCGCCCCTTGCTCATGGGTATTCTCAACCTCACGCCGGATTCGTTCCATGACGGGGGCAAACATGCCACGGTGGATGCGGCCTTGCGCCGCTGCGAAGAGATGCTTTCCGAAGGCGCGGATATCATCGACGCGGGAGGAGAAAGCACGCGCCCGGGAGCGGAACCCGTGTCCGAAGAGGAAGAGCTGAAGCGTGTTTTGCCCGCCGTAGAAGCGATTGCGAAACGCTTTGACTGTCCGGTGTCCATCGACACGGTAAAATCCGGAGTGGCGCGGTCCGCCTTGGAAGCCGGCGCGTGCATCATCAACGACGTGTCGGCCATGACTTTCGACGCAGGAATGCTGAAGGTGCCGCAGGCTTTTGGCGCAGCGGTCGTCCTCAACCACATGCGCGGCGCCCCGCGGACCATGCAGCAGAACCCGGAGTATGGCGATGTGGTTCGGGACGTGCGGGATTTCCTTATGGAGCGGGTGCGCATCCTGGCTTCCATGGGTCTTTCCAGAGATTGCATCGCCGTGGATCCGGGCATAGGCTTCGGGAAGCGTCTCGAGGATAATCAGGCTTTAATCGAGCATCTGGATCTGTTCGACTCCATCGGCTGCCCCGTGCTTTTGGGCCATAGCCGAAAGTCTTTTATCGGCAAAACGGCGGGTTTGGAGAATAGCGACCGGCTTCAGCCCAGCGTCGCGGTTGCGGTATATGCGGCGCTCAAGGGCGCTTCCATTCTGCGGGTGCATGATGTAAAGGCCACGGCCGAGGCCCTGCGCATGGTGGAATCCATCCGCGAAAGCGGTGTGGGGGCGAAAACCCCTTAATTACATTTCCTCACCCTCGGACGCTTAGCTCAGCTGGTTAGAGTACATCGTTCACATCGATGGGGTCAGTGGTTCAAGTCCACTAGCGTCCACCAACCTTTCTTCCGAGAATGCCCCCAAGGGCTCCAAAAAAACTGTAGACGGTGGCAGGGGGCGGCCTTTCGGGCTTCCGCTTCACACCTTATTTCGTGGAGACTAACTCCCGCTTGATTTCTGGATGTGCGGACATTACCCTCATCAATACCTCAGCTGTCGGATTGATGGGGAAACGACTCGATTCCCAACCTTCCAAAGTGCGTGGGTTCACCCGCAGCGCGGATGCCAGTTGTCTTTGGGAAAGGCCCAATCCCTTCCGAGCCTTCTTGAATTGTTTGGCGGCACGTTCTTTGTCCTCATGTCGAGCGAGCATTTCCTCATAGGATTCCATGTGAACCGTGCGTTCCCGACTCGCAGGATCAATGGTGGTCACCTTCATTTTAGATTTGCCCGCCTTGAACTCCGCCAACTCCTTTGCCAAGTGGGCAAACCGACTTTCTTCCTGCTTTTTCATGAGTGTGTCCCTTTGATAAAGGGGCTCAGGTCCTTTTTTTCCCGCTCCGACAGATCGGATTTTTCGTTTTTAACGTAAAGATCAATCAGCAGAATCACATCTTTCCGAATCAGGAAGTAGTAGATGATTCGGGCTCCACCGCGTTTACCGCGGTCTGAAAGCCCCATGCGCACTTTACGGGCGCCTCCAGTTCCGGGATCGGGTCTCCTTTTTCCGGATTCTCGACCAATTCATTTTGCAGTTCAGCCAGATCTTCGTGAGCTTTCAAAGCATCGATTTTGCTGGAAAAGGTTTTCAATTCTTCAAATTGCACAAAGATTAATATACGTGTAACACGTATCTTTCGTCAAGAGGTTTTGGCCTAAAAATGAAATTTTCAAAGCAATGGTTTCTGGAGGCATCTTTGGGGGCGTCCGGAATTTTTACAAATGCCAGCCCCTTCGACCCATAATGAGTTGCGAGGGTAATTCAAGTCCACTACCGACTTCTTCCGTCTAGGCCGGACTTTACCCTTAGACTAAATAATAGGGTCCCGAATACCGCCGAGGCTAGATTCGCCTTTGCCAGTAACTTTCGTGCCGCGCCGCGTGAATTACAGCCGCAACTATGACAGTTCGTTCTTCTTCGAGCGCTTCGTAAACGACACGATAAGGGAACCGCTCAGGGTAACGCCACCGGATGTTCTTGATTGGATGACGGCGGCAACTCAAGAACGGATTATCGGCTAGCGCATCCCATATCTGAAAAACTTCTTCCATGAATTCAAGACCAAGACCGGACTGTTGCGATTCATACCAAGCCACAGCCTTAGCCATGTCCTGTTCGACTTCAGGACGGACAACGACTTTCCAACTCATCAAGCGAATCGCGAGCGGAGTCTAGTTCTCATTTCGTCTAAAGGGATCGCAGAATCCGGGGCGAGGCGATGGTCCGCCAAACGTCGTTCAGTCTCAGCTTCTTCCTCGGCGGACAACATGGGTTCATCCAAATCCAAAGCACGGCGGATTACTAATTGCCGATCCGCGACGCTCAGGCCGGGCAATTCGGAGATTATTTCGGTGAGGCTCATGCTCATAAACTAAAAAACTGCTCTACCTGACGCGTAAAAGGATGGAGTTGTGAAATCGATTAAACCACACCCGGGTCGCCCGTAAAATAGTGAAATTTCAAGGCTAATTGGATTGGGGTCAATTTTGGGGGCACTCATGATTTTTATCAATTCTGATCTTCGAATTTTCCGGCGACTTAGGAGAAGAATTCGAGCCCACTAGCATTCCGAGAATATCCTGAAACACCCCAAAACCCGTCGGCCAAATATTTTTAGGCGCATTAATTTTATTCAATTTATCGGCATACAGTCACAAAGTTGATGTTCCAACTTCGAAACGGCATTAGATTCGAATCGTTTTAAATGGAATTTTCGAGGAGGCCTGACTTGCGCTATTTCAAAAAATGGATCGTTACTCCCGTCCAATTGACCGGTTTGGTTGCTGCGGCCCTCACTCTTTGGGGTTGTAATACAAGTCCAACCGCTTCAATAGGAAGCGACTGGACATTGCAGAGATCAGGAATGTCGCGGGCGCTGTCCGCTGTTGCATGGACCGGAAGCCAATTGGTGGCCGTGGGGGACAGTGGCACCATCATGACATCACCCGATGGGACGACTTGGACAACCCAGACTTCGGGGACTGCAAGTTCATTGTTTTCGGTAATTTGGGCGGACAGCCAACTCGTTACAGTTGGGAATGGCGGCACTATTTTGACATCGCCCAATGGAATAACATGGACGGCAAGGAGCTCAGGGACAACGAGTATTCTTTCCTCCGTGACCTGGACAGGGACCCAATGGGTCGCCGTGGGCTGGCCGGAAGGAAATGCCAGCATTATTCTGACCTCGCCTAACGGCGCGACCTGGACTCAGAGGACTTCTGGAACGACTATTGCGCTGGAATCCGTGACCTGGACGGGGAGCCAATTGGTGGCGGTTGGAGGTCTCAGCATTCACTATTCGACAGGAGATTCAAATAGTTTTAAAAATGTCATTCTGACCTCCCCAGACGGCGTTAACTGGGCTTCTCAGTCTTCAGGAATAACGTCTCCTCTTCGGGCCGTAATTTGGTCGGGGACACAACTGGTGGTTGTGGGAGGGGAAAATCCGGTTTTCCCGGGAGATTCAGTAACGAATGGCGTCATTCTAACCTCGCCGGATGGAGTAAACTGGACATCCCGGATTTCCGGGGCTATAACACCTCTTTCCTCCGTGACCTGGACAGGCAAGGAATTTTTTGCCGTTGGAACGGCGCCTTTGGTTTACGGGGACAGTCTGGAAAGCAGCGCTATTCTAACCTCGCCTGATGGGGTAACCTGGTCGCCACAAGATCAGACCATGCCTGAATATCTCTTTAACGTGACTTGGGCAGATGGCAAACTTGTGGGTTTTGGAAACTCCGGAAATCTGTCCACCTACGTAACCACGGGGCATGACGGGGCGATCTTTACCCTCCTGACCTCTCCCTAGGCAAAATCATTCATCGGCGGGATTGTTCTTCGGTTTCTTCCGATCAATATCGTGCCGTTTCTTCGGTGGCTGCAATATTGCGCACCGCCAATTGGGAAATAAATCGTCTTCACAAGGCCCAAAAAGGATTGGATTGAACCCGTACACTTTTGTGTACGAAAAATATCGGGTTGGCGAGTTATCGGATTCAAGATGAGGTATCGTTCCCACAGTGGAGGCAAGAGGCAAAGTTTACTCCTCTGATGGAGTGGCTATGGTAAAAGTCTCAGGAGTTCATGGCCTCGATTTTTCAACCCATAAACCAACCACGGAGGTTCATCATGGAACGATCCAACGCAGCTCAAAAACGAAAAAACCACCTGCTTTTCTCAATAACCGTTCTGGCCGGATTGACGTTAACGCCAGCGGCCATTAACATCACCAATTCAGGAGACACGTTTAGCCCCGATTCGGTCATGATAAAGACAACGGATACGGTGATTTTCACGCTGGCTTCCATACATAATGTTCAGGAAGTCAGCCAGGCCACCTACAACGCGAACGGAACCACGCCCCTCACACCAGGACCAGCATTTTCCACTCCCTACGGGGGAGGAAAGGTGATCGGTGCGGCAGCGGGGACCCATTATTTCGTCTGTCAAACCCACGCCTCCATGGGCATGAAGGGTCAACTTGTCGTGCAATCGGTCACCGCCACGAATCCTGTTGCCAAGAACTTGAGCACTTTCACTTTCCAAATCGCGGGCTTTGAACCGATCGCGTTCAATATGCCCCTGGCCTCTGCGCGGATTACCATTGTGGACGTTCAAGGCCGGACCGTATGGTCCATGGCCGTGCGAAACGGAGTTCAAAATTTGTCCTGGAACGGAAAATTGTCCGATGGCAATTACGTTGCCGCAGGCGCCTATTTCGTGCAGTTAACCGCTTTGGACGCGGCACAGAAACCCATCGCCACGATGACCCAAACCCTTGTACAAATGCACTAAAGCACTAAAGAGCTCTTAAGTTCCCTCAAAGTCCTGTTTCACGCCTTCGGTGAGCAGGACTTTTAAAATCTCTAAACAGTCCTTTTCTTTCTAAGTCGCATTGCAATGTCTTGAAAGGAATGAACTTTTCCTTCCTCGATTTGCCGGTTGCCCAGTGCCAGAATTTTCAGCAATGCGAGAGATTCCTGAGTTTCATCGAAAGTTTGAACATCTTGTATAACGGCTTTGGCTTCTCCATTTTGCGTAATGACGATGGGTTTGCGATGTTCAGCTAGTTCTTTAAATACCTCGGCAGCATGCGCCTTGAAATAACCGACAGGCTTTATTCGGGTAGCATCTTTCATAAGACTTAGTTTAACCCCTTTTTGCGCCGATGGACTCGGCATAATTTAAGGTCTTTTTTGAGGATAGAACCCAAAGATTGCCTTGCGAGTTTCCCAATAGGAATCCGTCTGCTGTAAAGTTGGCCGAAGGCATTTGGGTAACGTCTTCCGAATGGAATCTCCATTTTACCGCAATGGGTGTCATTTGAATTTTTATTAACTGAATCTGGACAAAATCGGTTCAGAGGGTAGGGTTATACCCCACAGCCATTTCCCCGCTACGCGGCTATCTAGGGCAACGCGCCATTTTCGGAGGGGATCCCTATGGGAGAAAAAGCTGTTCTAGACGGAGAGAGTGTCACCGAGGTCCGGGGCGAAGAGGCCCTCCTCAAAACGGGGGCACTGCAGAGCGCGATCTTTAACAGCGCGAACTTCTCCAGCATCGCCACCGATGAGAAGGGCGTCATCCAATTGTTCAACGTGGGGGCCGAGCGCATGCTGGGCTACGCCGCTGAAGATGTACTGGACAAAATTACGCCGGCGGACATCTCCGACCCCCAGGAGGTCATCGCGCGCGCCAAGGCGCTTAGTTTGGAGCTCGGAACCCCGATTACCCCGGGTTTCGAAGCTCTAGTGTTCAAGGCCTCGCGTGGCATCGAGGACATCTATGAGCTGACCTACATTCGAAAAGACGGCAGCCGCTTTCCGGCGGTCGTGTCGGTCACGGCGCTGCGGGACGGTGATGGAAAAGGTGCCATTATCGGCTACCTGCTCATTGGTACCGACAACACCGCGCGCAAGCAGGCGGAAGAGGCGCTGCTTAAAGCCGGCGCCCTGCAGAGCGCGATTTTCAACAGCGCGAATTTCTCCAGCATCGCCACGGACGCCAAGGGCGTCATTCAGATCTTCAACGTGGGGGCCGAGCGCATGCTGGGCTACACGGCCTCAGAGGTGATGAACAAGATCACCCCAGCCGACATTTCGGATCCTCAGGAAGTGATCGCGCGCGCCAGCGCGCTCAGTCTGGAGCTCGGAACTCCCATTACCCCGGGTTTCGAGGCTTTGGTGTTCAAGGCCTCGCGCGGCATCGAGGATATCTACGAGCTGACCTACATCCGGAAAGACGGCAGCCGCTTTCCCGCCATCGTTTCCATCACGGCGCTGCGGGACGATCAGGGAGCCATCATCGGATATCTGCTCATCGGCACGGACAACACCGCGCGCAAGCAGGTGGAAGCGGATCAGAAGCAGCTGGATCAGCGCCTGCGCGACCAACAGTTCTACACCCGCTCCCTCATCGAATCGAACATCGACGCGCTCATCACCACCAATCCTTCCGGCATCATCACCGACGTCAACAAGCAGATGGAGGCGCTCACGGGCTGCACGCGCGACGAACTCATCGGCGCGCCCTTCAAGAACTATTTCACCGACCCGGAGCTGGCCGAGACCACCATCAAGCTGGTCTTAAGCGAAAAGAAGGTCACGGACTCCGAACTGACGGCCCGTGCCCGGGACGGCAAGGAAACGGTGGTGTCCTACAACGCCACCACCTTCTACGACCGGGACCGGAAGCTGCAGGGGGTGTTCGCCGCCGCCCGCGACGTCACGGAGCGCAAGCGCCTGGATCAGGTGCTGCGGGAGCAGAACATCGAGCTGGAAAGCTCCAAGTCGGTGGCAGAAAAGGCCAACCTCGCCAAATCGGACTTCCTTTCCAGCATGAGCCACGAACTGCGCTCGCCGCTCAACGCCATTCTGGGGTTTGCCCAGCTGATGGAATCGGACACGCCGCCGCCCACGGCGGGGCAGAAGGCCAGTATCGACCAAATCCTCCAGGCGGGATGGTATTTGCTGGAGCTCATCAATGAAATCCTGGACCTTGCCGTCATCGAGTCCGGGAGGCTGATGCTGTCCCTGGAGCCGGTGCTGCTGGCCGAAGTCATGGTGGAGTGCCAGGACATGGTGGCGCCCCACGCGCTGAAACACGGCGTCAAGACGACCTTCCAGACCTGCGATGCTTCCATTATTGTGCACGCCGATCGCACCCGCTTAAAGCAGGTGCTCATCAACCTGCTGTCCAATGCCATCAAATACAACCGGACGGGCGGGACGGTCACGGTGGACTGCACGGTACAGGAAAACAAAAACATCCGCATCACCGTCGCGGACACGGGAGCGGGCCTGTCTCCGGAAAAACTGGCACAGCTGTTTCAGTCCTTCAACCGCCTGGGGCAGGAGGCGGGGGGAGAGGAAGGCACGGGCATCGGCCTGGTTGTCAGCAAGCGGCTGGTGGAATTGATGAACGGCGTCATCGGAGTGGAAAGCACGGTCGGCGTGGGAAGCGTGTTTTGGATCGAACTGCTGGCGACGGAGGCCGCGCAGATTGGCGGCAAGACGGCCCTGCCCCTGGAGCCCGCCCGGCCGGAACCGGTGGACGGGGCCCGGCTGCGCACGCTCTTGTACGTGGAGGACAACCCCGCGAACATGAAACTCATCGAGCATCTCATCGCGCGCCGCTCCGACATGCGTCTCTTGAGCGCGGTGGAGGCGCACGCCGGCATCGAAATCGCGCGCCGGGCGCAGCCGGAGGTCATTCTGATGGACATCAACCTGCCGGGCATCAGCGGTTTCGACGCCCTGAAAATCCTGCGCGACGATCCGGTCACGGCGCATATCCCCGTCATCGCCCTCAGCGCCAACGCCATGACGCGGGACGTGGAGAGGGGCATGAAGGCGGGTTTCTTCCGGTATCTGACCAAGCCCGTCAAGGTGAATGAATTCATGGACGCCCTCGAGGGGGCCATGGAAATCGCCGAATCGCTTGCCCGTCTGGACGACGTGTAGAACTTCCAAAAGAGCGAGCGAAACATGGTTGCCTCAGCCGATATCCTGAACGCCCGCATCCTGATTGTCGACGATCAGGCCGCCAACGTGCTGCTGCTGGTGCGCATGCTGCAGGGCGCGGGCTATACGTCTGTCACCTCCACGGAGGATCCCTTTACGGTCTTCGAGCTGCATACCGCCAACCACTATGATTTGATCCTGCTCGATTTGCAGATGCCGGGCATGGACGGGTTCCAGGTCATCGACGGCCTCCAGGGCATTGAACCGGACGGTTATGCTCCGGTGCTTGTCATCACCGCCCAGCCGGGGCACAAACTGCGCGCCCTGCAGGCCGGCGCGAAGGATTTCGTGAGCAAGCCTTTTGACCTGCCCGAGGTGCTGGCACGCGTTCACAACATGTTGGAAGTGCGCCTGCTGCATGGTGAACTGGATGCCTCCAACAAGGCGCTGGAGCAAAAGGTGCAGGAGGTGGAGGCCAGCCACGAGCTTATTCGCCGCCAGAGCGAAGAGGTCCAGGGCCTTTACGACGCGGTCATAGCGGAGCAGAAGCGATCCTTCGAGCTCACTGCCCAGCCGGGCGCAATGGTGGGTGTGGAAAAGGAGGAGCGCCTCGCGACGCCCCTGTTTCGAAGCTTAAGGCTGCGTCATCCCTGGCTGCAGCTGAATCTCTTGACGGTGTTCGCGGCCGGGGGCGTGGTCCTCATCTTCCACGGAATCATTGAACGCGTGGTGGTATTGGCGATGTTCCTGCCGGTGCTGGCCGGCCAGTCGGGCAATACGGGCTACCAGACGCTGGCAGTCACGTTGCGCGGAATTTCCCTGGGTGAACTGAAGAAGGGCAGGGAAAAGGTTCTCGTCCTGAAGGAGGCACTGCTGGGTTTGCTGAACGGCGCCCTGGTGGGTCTTGCGGCGGCCATCGTCATGTACGTGGTCGCGGACCTTCAACGATTGCCCACGGCATTCATGCTCAGCATCGTAGTGTTTATCGCGATGACCGGCAGCTGTATTTTCAGCGGCATCTTCGGCGCTATCCTGCCGCTCATTTTGAAGAAACTCGGCGCCGACCCCGCCGCCGCCTCCAGCATTTTCCTCACCACCGCCACGGACATGGTGAGCATGGGAATGCTGCTGGGACTGGCGACGATTCTGGTGAAGTGAAGAAATCTCCGCTAAGCGTCTCACGGTAAAAAACTCGTCAGTCCTATGTCATGGTTGCGTCATTTACGTAACCCGCTCGCGCCATCAGGTAACCAGTTGTAACTAGTCGTTATTAACAATTATGTAATTCGAATTTATAGGTTCGCTCCGCTTGATTTGATGGATAGCGGGTTGTAGGTTCCTCATACGCCACCGACGAGTAATGTTTACTTCGCTTGAATGGCCGGGCAATAGGAGGCCCATACAATGAAAAAGCTGCTTATCATCACCGCCGTTCTGTCCTTTATCGCCGTCACCGGCGCCGTTGCGGGAACGACGGCCCATCACGGCCATCATGCGGGGCATCACCAAAAGAAATAACCCCGCGCTTGAACCTCGATTAGGACCGCGCGATGTAACTAATGCGGCCTAATCAATGAACGGCCACCCATTAAGAGGGTGGCCGTTCCCCTTTTAACGAAATGATCCGACATGGAAATGAATTCGCTCTCAATGGAAGACGGCACAAAAAACGAAAAAGGGGATTCAAGCGGTGTGGGATCCCTTCGGCATGGCGCTGCATGGTATCGCCGGAACGCCAAGCCCGTTCCTTTCGACGAAAGCAAGGAAGAATGGATTCCCTTGAGACCCCTTAGGGGCGACTATGATTTTTCCAGTAGGGCTTACGAAACGAATGTCTATTGAATTTGACCGTCACGGCTTCATGCGTATTGAGTCGGTACTGTTATGGCTCGTCGTGTGTCAGGCTCCGTATTATTGGGAAAAGAGAAGGTTTCGGGTCCATTCGTCAACGAGTTTGGAAACCTCACCTTCAAAGTCATGACGAATCGGTTTTGCATGATATCCGAAGGAGACGTTTTATTCCATAGGTTCGGTAGATTGATTCGAGATGCTTTGAATTTAGGCTACTTAATCCGGAAATTATTGTTCAACATGGGCCCCTTCATCAGCTGACAGCTAAGACATGGTCACGAATACGAGCTATTAATTTCGCTTTCCTCTTTGGAACCAATTCATGTTCCCAAATTCTTAGCACCCTCCATCCTCTCTTTCGTAATTCGCGAGTCACCTTCCGATCTCGAGAGCGATTCTTTTGAAACTTGGCGTCCCAATATTCTTGGTTCGATCCAGGACGTCGGTAGCATTTTGGACAGCCGTGCCAGAAACATCCATCCACGAAAATGCAGATGCGCTCTTTCTTGAAGACAAAGTCGGGTTTTCCAAAAATAGGTTGATTGCGACGCCAACCTTTGATGCCATGAGCCCTTAAAAGTTTAAGAAGTTGGATCTCCGTAGTTTGATTTCCAAGGGAGCGGATCGCCGCCATATTGCCGCTTCGCTGAGCCTTAGAAATCGTATCGGTCATTTGAGTTAGGCTAAAATTGGGTACTCGATCAAAGCGTATGTCCTTTTGGATGGCCGTAGGAAAATTCCATTGGTCCTAACTTCTCTATCCAATTGAGAACAAACATTTTTTATTTGTGTGTTAGTTTTTTCTCGATTTAAACCATTAAGTATTTGTTCAATGTGCATGGGTTTTCCGGCTTTCTGCAATATGGTTTGAATTTCGCGCAATAGCCCCCGTAATTCCCTTGGTCTACCATCTTCTGCGACGCCCTTAGGCAAATTAGCCTTCGAATGGAGTTTGTGGTTATCCTCCATTCCCGCCAAATAGGCGCGGGCTTCTGCAACCTTAAATTCAATGGCCTTTTGTTCGCCTTCAAGCTCGGCGAGCTCTTCACGCTTTTTTTCGATGCGCTTTTCTGCCTCAGACTTGCCCATTTTGAGAACATAAATTGACAACAAATAGACGTCAATTGGACAACAAAAAAATCTGTTTCTCACCGCTTCAATTTTAGCTATACTTTTGAGCACTACAAAAATAAAAGTATGGTTAAAAACAAGAATTTTCATAGATTTTGGCTTATTCTAAAAAGGAAAGGCCTGTTTAATTAACTGTCTTATGGCCACCTCTACCACAAAATCAAAGGTTAGTCAACCATCGAAATCATTTTTGGCAACAGTAATTATGGGTAGCTAGAATGAAATTTTCTCTTGGAGAATTGTTTTGTGGTGCGGGTGGGGTTGCCCTTGGCGCGAAAAATGCCTCGTTTACTTATAAAGGAGCCGAATTCTCGATTAATCATAAGTGGGCAAATGATTATGACAGGGATGCTTGCGAGACATACGCAAAGAATATTTGTGCTGGTGACGCTAGTTCAGTCATATGTAAAGACGTGAGGAAATTAGACATTAGTAAGCTGCCTAAAATTGATGCATTTGCTTTCGGGTTCCCTTGTAACGATTTTTCTGTAGTTGGAGAACAAAAAGGAATCGAAGGAGTTTTTGGCGCGCTGTATTCTTACGGAGTGAAGGTGATAAAAAAATATCAGCCTCGCTGGTTTTTAGCTGAAAATGTGGGTGGTCTAAGAAACTCGGATGATGGATCTGCTTTCCAAACTATACTCGAAGATTTAATGGACGCCGGATATACTGTGACAGCGCATCTCTATAAATTTGAAGAATATCTGGTGCCTCAAGCAAGGCGCAGGATTATTATTGTCGGAATAAGAAACGATTTGGGGGTCAGATTTAAAGTCCCAATTTTAAAAAATTCAAAAATCATCACGGCAAAAGAAGCGATCGAAAACCCGCCAATAAAAAATGACGCCTTTAACAATGAATTAACCAAACAGTCGGGCAAGGTTATTGAGAGGCTGAAATATATTAAGGCGGACGAAAACGCTTTCACTGCTAACCTTCCCGAGCATCTTAAACTTAATGTGGTTGGCGCACAAATAAGCCAAATCTACAAGCGGCTTCATCCCAATAAACCCTCTTATACAGTCACGGGGAGTGGCGGCGGTGGAACGCATGTTTACCACTGGAAAGAAGATCGGGCGTTAACTAACAGGGAGCGGGCGAGGCTTCAAACATTTCCAGACGATTTTGTTTTTTGCGGAGCGAAGGAAAGTGTAAGAAAACAGATTGGAATGGCAGTCCCCCCAAAAGGGATTCAAGTAATTTTCGAAGCCATTCTTAAAACATTTGCCGGTATTCCTTACGATTTTACAGAGCCGAACATTGTTGTTCGACAGAATAGCTCTGTTTTAAAATGAGTTTGATTGGCTCAAAATTATTTGAAAAGACTCTAATCGAACCCTTAGAAAAAGGTGCCAATAAGCTGTATGTTGTGGCAGGGTATGCAACTGCTGTAATGGTGATGAGACATATTGAATTTGCGCTGAATAAAAACAAAAAATTTAAATTTTCAATAAATCTTATTGTAGGAATGTGTCCAGAAGATGGAATCGAAAGAACAAACCACAAAGCACTAAAAAATTTACAGTCAAAATTCGGGGTCGAATTCTCTTGTAATTATGTGGTGGCTAGACCGGCGGTACACTCAAAGGTTTATGCTTGGTTTAAAGATGACCATCCAATTGCCGGATTTGTTGGTTCTGCCAATTACACAAAAAATGCCTTTAGCCCTTCGAGGAGGGAGGTGCTAATTGAGCACTCTCCAGATTCTTGTAAGCGATATTATGACGATTTAATTGGGGAGACCGCTAACTGTGAGGACGAAAGAATACCCGATTTGGTAGTCGTTTTTGACAGAGTTTACATTAGAAATGGATTACGCGAGGAAGGTATAGGAGAAGCGGAAACCGCAATACCTTACAATATTGATGATTTGCAAAAAGTGGCTCTCCCTCTAGTTGATAGAAGGGGGGAAGTCCCAAAGCGGTCCGGCTTGAATTGGGGGCAACGAGATGGTAGGGAGCGTAATCAGGCGTACATAAATATCCCAGCCGATATTGGTCGATCAGATTTCTTTCCAAAAATACGTGAACAATTCATGGTGGTAACGGATGATGACAAACAGATGGTATGTGTGAGGGCGCAGCAGAATGCAAAAGGGATACACACCACGTTCAACAATTCCTTATTGGGCGAATATTTTAGATATCGCCTTGGGCTCAGTAATGGACAATTTATCGTGAAGGAAGACTTGTGGAAATATGGAAGAACTGATGTGACTTTTGCTAAAATAGATGACGAAAACTACTACATGGATTTTTCAGTCAGATAGCTTTATAGACGGCAGAATTTTTGCCCAAGAGTGTTTTAAGAATCCGTATTGCGGGGGAGTAAATCACTTGCTTTTAGAAGGCGGAAGTGAAAGAACTTGACATAAAGCCCAGGCCTTTCGGTTGACAAAACATTTCTTCGGGAATTTTGCAATGGCCACCTGAATCGTTTTTGTATCGATTCGGGTGGCTGGTTTTATGTTGGAAACGAATTAGATCTATTCCTCAATGTTTTTCCTCGAAAACAAACGCAATATCGCGATTCTAGCGCATGTCGATGCGGGCAAAACCACAGTGTCTGAGCGCCTGCTCTATTTCAGCGATGCCATTTCCGGCACCGGTGAAGTTGACGAAGGCCTCGCCACCATGGACTATCTGCTGGAGGAAAAGAAGCGCGGCATCACCATTGAAGCCGGTATTGCATCCTATGACTGGAAGGGTGTTCACACCACTTTTGTCGACACCCCTGGCCACGTTGATTTTGGTGTTGAAGTGGACTTCGCTCTCCAATCCGTGGAAGGCGTTGTGCTCGTCATTTCTGGTTTGAGCGGCGTTGAGTCCCAAACCCTTGCAGGTTGGGAAAAAATTCAGCGAAACAAAAATAGGCCTCTGCTTTTCATCAACAAGTTGGACCTTCCTGGAGCTGATTACACCAAAGCCTTAGAGCAGATTCGGGTTTTATTCCAAGTGCGGCCGGTGGTTCTTGTCTTCCCTGTTTACCATGATGGGAAAATCCATGGCGTCGTGGATATTCTCCATCAGGTGGCACTGTTTCGTGCGGCAGAAAGTCCCCGTCGCTTAATCAAAGGCGAAATCCCCCATCTATATAGGGAAGAGTACGAGCGCTTCCGCCGCGACTTGGTGGATTTCGCATCCCAGTATAACGATAATGTGCTCGAATCCTACCTGAGTGGAGCGGAAATCGAATCTAGCGCCCTCATGGAGGGCTTAAAAAAAGGCCTGGCCCAGAATGAGGGGGTTCCTGTTTTTATGGGGTCAGCCCTCAAAAACGTCGGAATTCGTCAACTTTTGAATGGAATCAATCAGCTTCTGCCCCCGCCCGCCATCCCTAAGGATGCAGAAGACACACTGGGGTTTGTCATCAAGATTCGCTGGTACCCTGGGGTCGGGCGGATTTATCTGGCAAAACTGTTCTCCAAACCGACCTCAGAACACCTTGAGAGCGCTCGGTTTTACCGGGTCTTCGCTGAACGCCTGGAAGAAACCCACGAAGCCGAGGCTGGCGATCTCCTGGCCATTCAAACCGAGCGCAACTTTACAGTAGGGCAGTTCCTTCGACCATTGACCGGAGAGAGCGTTTCCCGCAAAGGCTACCGGCCTCTTTTGCAAACCCGCCTCGAACTGGTGGACCTGGAAGACAATGCCCGCGTGAATCAGGTTCTCACGGAGCTCACCGATGTCGATCCTTCCATACAGATTGAACCTGATTTAGTGACGGGTGGGTGGATCCTTCGGGCCGTGGGTGAATTGCAGCTGGATGTGTTTTATAACCGTCTTAAGAATGAACACGACTGCAACGTGCGCGTCGGCGCTCCCACAGTCCGTTATCTCGAGAAATTAAAAGCACCGCATGCAGGATTAACCAATGAGGCCACGGGTTTTGGCGTGGAAGCGAAGATTTCGCTCGATGCAAACCCGCAGAAAAATTCTCAAACAGGTGACGAAAATAAAATCGTGTTCTCGTGCGACCTCAAGCCCATCGAGGAAGAAGTTCTGCGCGACTGCTTCGACGCCTTCTGCTCCCAGGGAGTTTGCGGCCTGGGTGAAATCGCCGGCTTGGAAGTGAATGTCCGGGAACTCACGGCTTCCGCAAGCCCCATCCCGCCGCCGCTTCTGGCCAAAGTTTTCAACGACTGCCTGAAACTCAACCTGAACCCCCCCGATTTTGAGGTTTTTGAGCCCATCATGAAGCTCGAAATCATCGTTCCGGAGGAGTATTGCGGGGCGGTGCTGTCCGATTTGGCTTCCCGAAATGCCGTCATCCGGAAGATCGACACCGACGGGCGTAACTCGATAATCTTCCTTGAGATACCCTTGGAGAACACTTTCGGCTATACTACTTTACTCCGCTCCCTATCGAAGGGGTTGGGCGTTTTCGTGCTGACTTACGAGAAGCACGGCGTCAAAAAGCGGAGCTAAAAAGCCTCCCCGGCACATTCGATAGAAGAACATACACGAGTACAAAACGGGCCGAATCCCCTAGGGTGGAGGAAGCCGTTAGAACTCAAACAGGAGTTGCGATAGAATCATGGCAAAGGCCAAATTTGAGCGGACAAAACCGCACGTGAACGTTGGGACGATAGGACACGTCGATCATGGCAAGACGTCCCTCACCGCCGCCATCACCACCGTGCTTGCGAAAACCGGCGGCGCCGTCGCCAAGTCCTACGGTGAAATCGACAACGCTCCCGAAGAGCGCGAGCGCGGAATCACCATCAACACTTCGCACGTCGAGTACGAGACGGCCAACCGTCACTACGCCCACGTCGACTGTCCCGGCCACGCCGACTATGTCAAGAACATGGTCACCGGCGCCGCCCAGATGGACGGAGCCATTCTTGTGGTCTCCGCCGCTGACGGACCCATGCCCCAGACCCGCGAGCACATCCTGCTGGCCCGCCAGGTGGGAGTGCCCTACATCGTCGTGTTCATGAACAAGGTGGACATGGTCGACGACGCCGAACTCCTCGAGCTCGTCGAAATCGAAATTCGCGACCTTCTTAATAAGTACAGCTTCCCCGGCGACAAGACCCCCATCATCAAGGGTTCCGCCGTCAAGGCCCTCGAGGGCGACCAGAGCGAAATCGGTCAGCCCTCCATCCTGCGCCTCATGGAAGCCGTGGACACCTGGATCCCGAATCCTGTCCGCATCATCGACAAGCCGTTCCTCATGAGCGTCGAAGACGTCTTCACCATCACCGGGCGCGGCACCGTCGCCACCGGCCGCGTGGAGCAGGGCAAAATCAAGGTTTCCGAGGAAGTCGAGCGCGTCGGCCTCGGCGAGAGCAAGAAGTTCATCGTCACGGGCGTGGAAATGTTCCGCAAGTTACTCGACGAAGCCCAGGCCGGCGACAACGTCGGTCTCCTTCTCCGCGGCGCGGAAAAGACGGACATCGAGCGCGGCCAGGTGCTGGCCAAGCCGGGTTCCATCACCCCGCACACGAAATTCAAGGCGGAGGTCTACATCCTGTCCAAGGACGAGGGGGGTCGCCACACGCCGTTTTTCCAGGGCTACCGTCCCCAGTTTTATTTCCGCACCACGGACGTGACCGGTTCGGTCACCCTTCCCGAGGGCGTGGAGATGGTGATGCCGGGAGACAACATCGCCATGACGGTGGAGCTCATCGCTCCCATCGCCATGACCAAGGACTTGCGTTTCGCCATCCGCGAGGGTGGAAAGACCGTCGGTGCGGGCGTCGTAACGGAGATTATTCTGTAAGAAACAAACAAAGGTCGGGCCTTGAGCCCGGCCTGTTCTGTGAAATCGGCAAACGGATAGGGCTAAGAGAGCTAGAGAGCAAAGAAGGTCGCTGTGGCAGGAGAAAGAATCAGAATTCGGCTCAAATCCTTCGATCATCGCATGATCGATCGTTCAACGGCTGACATCGTACGCACCGCCCGCAACACGGGCGCGAAAATCGTGGGGCCCATCCCATTGCCGACGAAGAAGCGCATCTATACGGTGATTCGGTCGCCGCATATCGACAAGACTTCCCGCGAGCAGTTCGAGACCCGGACTCACAAGCGTCTCATCGATATCATCGATTCGACCCCGCAAACCATCGATTCCCTGATGAAACTTGACCTTCCCGCGGGCGTGGAAGTGGAAATCAAGGTTTAATCATGATCGGACTCATCGGCAAAAAACTGGGCATGACCCAAATCTTCACCGCGGACGGCCAGCCCGTTCCGGTCACCATCATTGAAGTGCTTCCCTCCACGGTCATGGACATCAAGACCCTGGAAAAGGACGGCTACAAGGCCATCAAGGTCTCCGCCGGAAGCCCCCGCAAGGAAAAAAGCTTGACTCTCGCGGACGTCGGCCAGTTCAAGAAGGCCGGCATCGCCCCCACGCGCTGGATAGCGGAGTTCCGCATCGAGAGCGACAAGGATTTGGCGGAGTGGGAAGTCGGCAAGGTGTTTAACGTCACCCTTCTCGAAGGCGAGAAGCGGGTCACCGTCGTGGGCATCAGCAAGGGCCGCGGTTTCGCGGGTACCATCAAGCGCCACAAGTTCAGCCGCGGACCCTCGACGCACGGTTCCAAGAACGTGCGCGCCCCGGGTTCTATGGGCGCCCACTCCTATCCCGCCCGCGTGTTCCCCGGCAAAAAGCTCGGCGGTCACATGGGCGTCGAGCAAAAAACCGTCAAGAATTTGGAGCTCGTCAAGATCGATGCGGAGAACAATCTCCTCTTCATCAAAGGCGCGGTTCCCGGTGCCTCCAACGGCAAGATCATCGTGAGGAAACAACATGGCTAAGGCGAAATTGCATGCGCCTGACGGCGCCTACAAGCAGGAAGTCGACTTGCCCGCCTCCCACTTCGATCAGGAAGTGAACGAACCGGTCATGTTCCAGGCGGCCTACATCCATCTCGGAAACCAGCGCCAGGGCACGCACAAGACCAAGGGCCGTTCGGAAGTTTCCGGCGGCGGCAGAAAGCCCTGGAAGCAAAAGGGAACCGGCCGCGCACGTCAGGGTTCCAACACCGCCCCCAACTGGGCGCGCGGCGGCAAGGCCCACGGCCCGATTCCCCACAAGTACACCAAGGATTTGCCCAAGAAGATGAAGCAGAAGGCCTTCATCTCCGCGCTGAGCCTCAAGGCCCGCGAGAGCAACGTCTACGTTTTTGAGGGTGTCGGAATCACCGAACCCAAGACCAAGCAGCTGGCCGCCATTCTGGCCAAGGCCAAACTGTCCGGGGTCAAGAACCTCATCGTGGTCGACAAGCCCGAAACCCATTTGCTCCTGGCCGTCCGCAACCTGCCCGACACCCGGGTGGAGCGGGTGCAGGACATTCACACCTACGAACTCCTCAATTCCGACAACGTCATCTTCACCGCCTCGGCGCTGAAGCTGCTTGTCGAGGTCCGGGGATAAGGGGCACTGGAATGAAATCACTCAAGAGTATTCTCGGCCTTCCCATCCTTTCGGAGAAATCCCTGGCCGGCCGCGCCGTGGCCAACCAGTACGTGTTCAAGGTTCCCCCTTCCACGAACA
>Ga0206814_10035_pt1 | contig 34991 bp, 33 predicted proteins | sample Alteio_BWOrgCont_90_FD_152850 | JGI IMG/M metagenome (GOLD analysis project Ga0206814, IMG submission 152850) | Enriched cells from forest soil in Barre Woods Harvard Forest LTER site, Petersham, Massachusetts, United States -... | ecosystem: Environmental > Terrestrial > Soil > Temperate forest >...
GCGGAACATGATCCCCTTCTTGGGATAATCGGGGATGGTGCGGATGACGGTTTTGAAGTCCATGGTCATTTCCTCAATACGCTTATTTTTTCAGAACACGGCCAGCCACGGCGTCGAGCTTGGCCACCAGGGCCGGATCGCGTTTTTCGATTGCGGTGATCAGCGCCATGTCCAGCATGGTTTCGACACCCAGCGGACACGGCTTGCGTTCCGGCCCCAGCTTTTTCGCCACCGCCATGATCAGCAGCCTCGCATTGGCGGCATTGGCATGCATCACCTTGATCACCGCATCCACGGTGACGGAATCATGCGCGTCGTGCCAGCAATCATAATCGGTCACCATCGCCACAATGGCGTAAGGCAGCTCCGCCTCGCGCGCCAGCTTGGCCTCGGGCATCGCGGTCATGCCGATCACGCTGCAGCCCCAGTCGCGATAGAGAAAGCTTTCGGCGCGGGTGGAGAATTGCGGGCCCTCCATGCAGATATAGGTGCCGCCTTCGCTGTGGCTGATCTTTTCCTCACGCGCCGCCTCGGCCAGCGCGCCGGAAAGATGCGGGCAGACCGGATGGGCCATGGGAACATGGGCGACAAAGCCGGGGCCGAAAAAGCTTTTCTCGCGTGCGAAGGTGCGGTCAATGAACTGGTCCGCCATCACGAAAGTGCCGGGCGGCAACTCCTCTTTCAGCGAACCGCAGGCCGAGACCGAAATCACATCCGTGACGCCAACCCGCTTCAGGGCGTCGATATTGGCGCGGTAATTGATGCTGGTGGGGGTCTGGACATGGCCGCGGCCGTGGCGCGGCAGGAACACCATGTCCACGCCATGAAACACGCCGGTGAGAAGCTGGTCGGACGGCAGCCCCCACGGGCTTTTGACCGTCTGCCATTTGGCGTTTTCCAGGCCGGGAATCTCATAGACCCCGGAGCCTCCGATGACTCCCAGAACCGTTTTGGCCATGCACCCCGCCCCGTGGAAACAGGGGCTTTTTAGCACAAAAGAAAAAAGGCGCGAGTCGTGCGACCCGCGCCTGATTCACCTGGATGGCCCGGCGTCTAGCGACAGCGTAGCGGCGCGCGGGCCATGACAGTTTTATTTCTAATGGGCGTCTTTCCAGACCTTGCGATAGGCGGCGAAGAGAAGGCCGGACAGCACCACCAGGAAGACCAGCACGGCGAGGCCCATGGACTTGCGCTGTTCCATCTTGGTGTCGGAGGCCCATGCCAGGAAGGTGGCCACGTCATGGGCTTCCTGCTCGATGGTGGCCTTGGTGCCGTCGGAATAGGTCACGGCATTGGCGACCAGGGCGGTGTTGGGCATGCCGATCGCCCAGCCTTCGAAATAGGGATTGTAATAGGTGCCATCCGGGACTTTGAAACCGGCCGGCGGCGTCTCGTGGAAGCCGGTGGCGATGGAATAAACATAGGCCGCGCCGCCATCGCGCGCCTTCACGATCATGGAAAGATCGGGCGGCAGCTTGCCGCCATTGTTGGCGCGGGCGGCTTCTTCATTCGGGAAAGGCGGCGGGAAGCTGTCGGCCAGGGTGCCGGCGCGGGTCAGGCGCACGCCCTTGTCGTCGAAAATATCGCCCTTGTCGTCGGGATCGGCGGGAAGCTTGTAGCTGGCGGCGATTGCCTTGGCCTGGGCTTCGGTGAAACCGGGGCCGCCGGCTTCGTCCAGGTCATGGAAGGCGATGTGGTCCAGGCTGTGGCAGGTCGAGCAGACCTCCTTATAGACCTGGAAGCCGCGCTGCAGGGCGGCGCGGTCATAGGTGCCGAACGGCCCGTCAAAGGAGAAATCCACGCTCTTGACCGGCAGCCTGGTGGTGTCGATGGCAAAGGCCGGGGCCGAAACCAGGAAGCCGGCAACAAGTCCGAGAGGAAGTGCCAGAGCAAGTTGAAGTCGCATCGTTTTTCTCACTCGGCAGCGGCCGCGGCGGAGTCGCCGAGCACGGATTGGGCGATGGAGGCGGGAAGCTTCCTGGGCGTTTCGATCAGGCCGACGATCGGCAGGATCAGCCAGAAGAAGGCGTAGTAGTAGATCGAGGCCAGACGCGCGAGCCAGACCAGCGGAATACCGGCAATAGCCGCGTCAACGCTCTGCGAACCGCAATAGCCCAGGATCACGCAGCAGACCACGAATGCCCAGAAGAACTGTTTCATCAAGGGGCGGAAGCGGCAGGAGCGCACCCGGCTGGTATCGAGCCAGGGGACCAGGAACAAGGTGACGATGGCGCCGGCCATCACGATCACGCCGATCAGCTTGTTCGGGATCGAGCGCAGCATCGCGTAATAAGGCAGCAGATACCATTCGGGCACAATGTCGGTGGGCGTCACCAGGGGATTGGCCTTGATGTAATTGTCCGGGTTGCCGAAGAAGTTCGGCGCATAGAAGACGAAGACCGCGAAGAAGAGCACGAACAGGCAGAGATAGAAGGCGTCCTTCACCGTGTAATAGGGATGGAAGGGCACCGTGTCCTGCGGCGACTTCACGTCAATGCCCAGGGGATTGTTGTTGCCGGTGACGTGCAGCGCCCAGATATGCAGCACCACCACGCCCGCGATGATGAAGGGCAGGAGGTAATGCAGCGAGAAGAAGCGGTTGAGGGTGGCGTCGCCGACCGCGAAATCGCCCCACAGCCACACCGCGATGCCCTTGCCGATGAGCGGGATGGCGGTGAACAGGTTGGTGATGACGGTGGCGCCCCAGAAGGACATCTGGCCCCAGGGCAACACATAGCCGAAGAAGGCGGTGGCCATCATCAGAAGATAAATCAGCACGCCCAGGATCCAGATCAGTTCGCGCGGATTTTTGTAGGAGCCGTAATAAAGGCCGCGGAACATGTGGATATAGACGGCGAGAAAGAACATCGAAGCGCCGTTGGAATGGATGTAGCGCATCAGCCAGCCGTAATTGACGTCGCGCATGATGCTTTCGACCGAGTCGAAAGCCAGGTTCGCGTTGGCGACATAATGCATCGCCAGCACCACGCCGGTGAGGATCTGCACCACCAGGCAGAAAGCGAGGATGCCGCCGAAGGTGTACCAGATGTTCAGATTGCGCGGCGTGGGGAAGGTGTGAACCGTGTCGTGCAGCAGCCGGGGCAGCGGCAGGCGCTGGTCGATCCACTTCTCGAAGCCGGACTTGGGATTATAGGTCGAAGGGCCAGACATTATTTATTCTCCTCAACCGACCTTGATGCGGGTGTTCGTCAGATAGGAATAAGGCGGCACTTCCAGGTTGCGCGGCGCCGGACCTTTGCGGATGCGGCCGGCGGTGTCGTATTGCGAACCGTGGCAGTGGCAGAGCCAGCCGCCGTAATCGCCCTGCGGCGCGGCGGGGGTGGAAACGGTGGGGGTGCAGCCCAGATGGGTGCAGACGCCGATCAAGACCAGCATGTCAGCCTTGATGGCGCGGTTGGCGTCGGTGGCGGGGGCGCTGTCGGGCAGGCCGTCATTATAAGCAAGCGGGTCTGGCAGCGAGCTCACATCCACCGCATTGGCGGCGGCGATTTCGGCGGGGGTGCGGCGGCGCAGGAACAGGGGATGGCCGCGCCATTTCACCACCACCTGCTGGCCGGGGACGATGGCGGAGATGTCGGCCTCGATCGAGGCCAGCGCCAGGGCCGCAGCGGAAGGATTCATCTGGTCGATGAAGGGCCACAGCGCCGCCGCCGCGCCGACCGCGCCCATCGCGCCCGACGCCACATAGAGAAAGTCGCGCCTGGTGCCCGCGTCGTGCGTCGTAGCTGTCACGTCAATCACCCTTTGAGAAACCGAAGACTATTGCCACATTCGAGCGCGGAACCGAATTACCCGAAGTGACGCGCCGGTCCCCGCGAATCCCGGCGGCGCTTGCCTGTCCGCGCGGTAAAATAGAGAGTCGAATTTCGAGGGTCTTGCGGCACGATGACGCAGAAAATGCCTTTTCCTGCCGCGACTTGCGCGAATTTGGGGGCCAATTTGTTGCGCCTTGCGCTCTATCAGCCCGACATTCCCCAAAATGCGGGGAGCCTGATGCGGCTTTGCGCCTGCCTGGGGGTGGCCATGGATATCATCGAGCCCTGTGGATTTCTGCTCAGCGACCGCAATTTTCGCCGGGCGGGCATGGATTATCGGGCCGGGCTGGACCTGACCCGGCATGACAGTTGGGAGACATTCCGCCGCAATCGGAGGGGGCGGGTGGTGCTGCTGACCACCAAGGGGGCCCAGCCCTACACCGATTTCGCCTTCGCAGCCGGAGATACCCTGCTGGTGGGCCGGGAAAGCGCCGGTGTGCCCGAGGCGGTTCATGCCGAGGTCGAAGCCCGGCTGCTGATTCCCATGCGGCCGGGGATGCGTTCCCTCAATGTCGCCCAGGCCGCCGCCATGGTGCTGGGTGAGGCGCTGCGCCAGACCCAGGGCTTTCCGGCCTTGCCGGAGGCGCTTTGCACCTGACCCTGTTCCAGCCCGGTGGCTTAGTCGCGCTCGCCCAGGTGGTGATGATCGACATCATGCTGGCGGGCGACAATGCCGTGGTGATCGGCCTGGCCGCCGCCCAGGTGCCGCAACATATGCGGCGGAAAGTGATTTTTTGGGGTCTGGTCGCGGCGGTGCTGCTGCGGGTGGGCCTGGCGGTGATCGCGGTGTCGCTGCTGCAGATCATCGGACTGACCCTGGCGGGCGGCATTCTTCTTCTCTGGGTGAGCTGGCGCTTCTGGCGCGAGCTCCAGGGCGGGCAGAAAAAATTCGCCCATGAAGTCACCGAGCGTCATTCGCTCCAGCGCGCCATCATCCAGATCGTGGTCGCCGACATTTCCATGTCACTGGACAATGTGCTGGCGGTGTCGGGGGCGGCGATCGGGCATGTGGATGTGCTGGTGATCGGGCTATTTTTGTCGGTGGCGATGATGGGGGTGGCAGCCGAGATGATCGCGCGGCTGCTGGAGCGCTGGCGCTGGATCAGTTATGCGGGACTGCTGATCGTGGTCTATGTCGCGCTGTCCTTGATTTGGCGCGGCAGCGGCGAAGTGATCCGCGCTTTTATTTGATTTCCAAAAGCAGCGCGGTCGCGTCATCCGACTTTTTAAAGCGGGCGAATTTCTCGCCCAGGGCGTCGGCATTTTCGATGGCGCGCAATTCCTGGCCCAGCGCGGCAAGGCCGTTCTCCCGCGCGGCGCTGATCAAGCCCAAACCGTCATAAGCGCCGTAATCGGTGGCCAGCGCCAGCAAACCGTCGGAGGCCAGCAACAGAAAATCGCCGGGTGATGCTTTTACTTTTGTATGCGCCACATGCTGCGCGGCGCGCGGATTGGGACTGAACAGCCAATAGGAACCGCTGTTGATCCGGTTGCGGGCGGCGCGCTGCAGGTCATTGATTTTCGGCCGGTTGAAATCGGCGGACGGCGCGAGTTTTCTTTCCTGCACGATCTGGCGCGCCCAATCACCTTCCTGGCCGCGTTTGTCGAAAGCTTCGCCGATCACGGTGCAGGCCGCGCCCTCTAGCAACAGGGCGCTGCAATCCCCGAACCAAAAACATTCCAGACCGGTTTTACTTTCCGTCACCAAGATCAAGGACGCGCAGGGCGTTTGCCATTTCTCGCGGATGGGGCGGCGGCTGAGCGCATGGAAGCTTTTTTCCGCGTCTTCCAGCGCGTGGGCAAGCGCGGCGCGGGGGGCGTCGCCATCCTTCAGATGCGCCATCAGCCGCCTTGCGCCGAATTGCGCCAGCCATTGGGCGTCGCTCGGCCCCGGCATCAAGGGATCGCCCAACGGCGTGGCGCCATCCATCACCAGGGCGGCATGATCGGCATGGGCAAAGGAATCTTCATTCGGCTTTGCCGGATCGCCGGGCAGCGACAGGGAATCCAGCAGGACGAAACTCATTCGGGCGACCTGAGCGCGTCTTTCAGTTTTTCCGCCAACGCGGTCTCATCATCGGGAAAATCCTGGTCGATCCACCAATCCTCGATCGCGGTGAGGATTTTCCCCACCCGCGGACCTTCCGGCACCCCTGCCGCCATCACCTCGCGGCCGGTGAGCGGAAAGCGCGGCTTTTTGAAACTTGCCGCCACCGACAACAGCATCCGCCAGGGAATGGCGTTGGACCCCGGCGGCGCATCCGCCCAGCCCAGCCGTACCCGGTCGGTGAAAGCCGGCACACCCAATTCATAAAGCAGCCGCCGGATATCGCGCGCCGGCAGATGCGACAGCGCCCTTGCGCCGCCGCCGGCCAGATCCTCAAGCCGCTCGCGGTCGGCGGTGGAGAAACGTAAGCGTTCCGCCACCGTTCGCGCCGCCATGGGATCGTCGGGCAACAAAGCCGCCAGCCGCAGAATGGGGTCAGGCGCAAAGAAATTGTCGGCATCGAGCTGGATCATTTGCTCCAGCCGCGGCCATTGCAGGGCGAAGGGCAGGATTTCGGACAGGATGGCGGAGGCCGCCATCACCCGCAGCACCGGCGCGGGATTGGGACATTCCAGCAGCCGCAGCATTTCCTTGGCGATGCGCTCGCCGGAAAGCTGTTTCAGGCCCTGCTTGGCATCGGCGGCGGCGCGCAGGGCGTCGGCGTCCATATCGCCCTTGCCGTACCAGGCGTGAAAACGGAACAGCCGCAGGATGCGCAAGTAATCCTCGGCAATGCGGGCGCGCGGCTCACCGACAAAACGCACCCGGCCGGCGATGAGGTCTTCAATCCCGCCATGATAATCGAAGATTTCGCCATCGGCAGTGGCATAGAGCGCATTCATGGTGAAGTCGCGCCGCGCCGCGTCCTCGCTCCAGTCCCTGGTATAGGCGACCACGGCATGACGGCCATCGGTAGCGACATCGCGGCGCAGCGAGGTCACTTCAAAGTCTTTGCCGTTCTTGATGGCGGTGACAGTGCCGTGATCGATGCCGGTGGGGATCGTCTTGAAGCCGGCGGCTTCCAGCAGCCTGATGCTTTCTTCCGGCGGCACCGGCACGGCGATATCGATATTATTTACTGCGGCGCCCAGCAAAGCGTTGCGCACCGCGCCGCCGACAAAGCGCGCTTCGCCCAGCGCCTGCATCACCGCCTGGGTTTCCGGCTCGTTCAACCAGCCATGTTTTGCCGGATCGATCCTCATGCGCTCCCTTTAGCATGGCCGGCATTCAGCCTTCCCGCGAAATCGAACAGCAGGGCGGCGGTAATGCCCCAGATGGTGCGGCCATCGGGCTCGAAAACATAAACCCGGCGGGCGCGGCCGCCCAGATCGCGGCTCATCTCCTGGGCATTGGCGGGATCGAGGAAGAAGCTGAGCCTGACCTCGAAAATCTCCGCCACTTCGCGCGGGTCGGGCGCGAGCGCGAAGCTTGGCGCCACCACCCCCACCACCGGGGCGATGTCGAAGCCGGTGCCGGTGCGGTAGCGCGGCAGGAAGCCGGCGATGCTGACCAGGGCCGGATCGATACCGGTCTCTTCGCGGGTTTCGCGCAGCGCGGTTTCCACCGGCGACAGATCGGCCGGCTCGCTGCGCCCGCCGGGAAAACTGATCTGGCCGCTATGCTTGCTCAGATGCGCCGTGCGTTGGGTGAATAACAGGGTCGGCTCGGCGCGGGCGATCACCGGGATCAGCACCGCGGCGGCGATGGGTATGGTCTGCTCTGGCGCGCGCATGCCGGGAAAAGCGGCGAACTCGTCGCGGCCCACCGTGTCAGGCGGGCTTTGCGGCAGGATGGCGCGCAACGCCGCCAGCGGATTTTCAATCAGGGCTTTCATGCCGCATCGAAGGGAAAGAAGATGCCGCTGCTCCACACCCCCAAGCGGTTCCGGTGCATCACCGCCAGGTCGGCGAGCTGGTAATAGACGGGCCGCGCCGCTTTCGCCATCAAGCCGCCGCGGACATGCAGATAGGGGATCGGCGCGCCCTCAAGCATTTTGAAATGCAGCGCATGCCCTTGGTCCGCCGTCACCGGATCGCCGACATTGGTGGTAAAGCAGAGATGCTGGTCGGGGCCGGGCTGTTCGACCGTCAACAACACCGCCAGGAAAGGCGCGTCGTCCACCGCGATGGAAAGCTTTTCCGCCGGCGTCACCAGCACAAAGCCGTCCTCGTCCTTGCGCAGGATGGTGGAAAACAGCCGCACCAGTTCCGGGCGCGCGATCGGCCGGCCCTGATGGAACCAGGTGCCGTCTGGAGCGATACGCATATGACTGTCGCCGCAATGGGCGGGGCGCCAGTCCTCCACCGGCGGCAGATCCCGGCGGCGCAGATATCCCTGAAGTCCCGCTGGCAGAGGAATTGCCGTCATTGCCCCATTGTTTCCCTGATCAGGAGCTATTTCCCTTATAATTAAGTCACTTGTGCGCACCTTGCGCCCTTGCGCTCAGGGTGCAGTATTAGTCACCAAACTATCAAAGATGGCCAGGACCCCCGCATGTCTCAGGACGCCGAAATCATCGAGAAGGCCCCGGCAAGGCTGGAGAAAGCCGCCGAGACTTTCACCAAGGTCAAGCGGCGCATCGGCGAGGTGATCTTCGGCCAGGACGATGTGATTGAACAGACCCTGGTTACCCTGATGGCGGGCGGCCATGGCTTGTTGATCGGCGTGCCCGGCCTGGCCAAGACCAAGCTGGTGGAGACGCTGGCGGTTGTGCTGGGAATGGATACAAGCCGCATCCAGTTCACCCCCGATCTGATGCCCACCGACATCACCGGTTCGGAAGTGATGGAGGAAAGCGCTTCGGGTTCGCGCGGATTCCGTTTCATTCGCGGCCCGGTCTTCACCCAGCTTCTGATGGCGGATGAGATCAACCGCGCCAGCCCACGCACCCAGTCGGCGCTGCTGCAGGCGATGCAGGAAAAACATGTCACCGTGGCCGGGGCGCGCCACGACCTGCCGCATCTTTTCCATGTGCTGGCGACGCAGAATCCGCTGGAGCAGGAAGGCACCTATCCTCTGCCGGAAGCCCAGCTTGACCGTTTCCTGCTGCAGATCGATGTCGGCTATCCCGATCTGGAATCCGAGCGCCGCATGCTGACCGCCACCACCATCGGCGAGGAAAAGCGGGCCAGCAAAGTCTGCGATCCCGAAGACCTGGCCGACGCGCAGACCCTGGTGCGGCGGATGCCGGTGGGCGAGACGGTGATGGACGCCATCCTGCGCCTGGTGCGCGCGGCGCGGCCCGATACCGAGCATGATGAGGCCCGCGGCCAGATCGCCTGGGGACCCGGCCCGCGCGCCGGACAGGCCTTCATGCTGGCGGTGCGCGCCCGCGCCTTGATGGACGGGCGGCTGGCGCCGTCCAGCGACGATATCGCCGCCCTGGCGGGGCCGGTGCTGCGTCATCGCATGGCGCTGACTTTCGCCGCCCGCGCCGAAGGCGCCACCACCGTGGGCGTGATCGAGAAACTTTGCAAAACGCTTCTTTGATGGTCGCGCGGCCGACGGAAAACCGCGGATGTCATTGTGCTTGAATGCCGCCCCCGCACTTTTCCTGGCCGACGCTCCTTGGGTAATTGAATGACTGGTTTCTCACCGCTGCAGCATGAAGCGGATGGCCTCTCCGCCGGATTGCCGCCGCTGATGGTGGCGGCGGAGCGGCTGGCCGCCTCGGTGAATCTGGGCATCCACGGACGGCGGCGCGCCGGCATGGGCGAAAGCTTCTGGCAATTCCGCCGCTATCAGAACGAAGACGCGGCGCGGATCGACTGGCGGCAATCGGCCAAGTCGCAGCATCTGTTTGTGCGCGAGCGGGAATGGGAAGCCGCCCAGACCGTCTGGCTGTGGCGCGATGGCGGCGCGGGGATGCGCTTTGCCTCCGGCAGCACCAGCAAGATGGAACGCGCCGAACTGCTGTTGATGGCGCTGGCCGCGCTGCTGGTGCGCGGCGGCGAGCGGGTGGGATTCCTGGGCGGCGCAGAAAGGCCGTCGGCCTCACGCCTGGCGTTGCTGCGCATCGCGCAAGGCTTGATGGATCCGCCGCTGCAGGCGCGCGAATTGCCGCCCAAATCCCCCATCGCGCGCGGCGCGGAACTGGTCTGGCTGGGCGATTTCCTGGAACCCGGCGCGCTGGATGCGATGCGCGAACTGGCCCATGGCGGGGTGATCGGCCACCTGGTGCGCATCGTCGATCCGGCGGAAGAGGATTTTCCCTATTCCGGCCGGGCGCGGTTTGAATCCGTTCGCGGCCATGACGCGTTGTTGTTCGGGCGCGCCGAAAGTGTCGGCGACGCCTATCGCGCCCGTTTCCGTGCTCATGGCGAGGAAGTCACCGGCACCGCGCTGAAACTGGGCTGGACCGTCACCAGCCATCGCACCGACCATGCGCCGCTGTCCGCCCTGATCGCGCTGCACGCGGCGATCGGCACGGCCTGACTTGCCCGCGCTGTTTTCCCAATTGAGTTTCGGCGCGCCCTGGGTGCTGGCGGGGCTGTTGGCGCTGCCGGTGTTGTGGTGGCTGCTGAAAGTCACGCCGCCGCAGCCGCGCCGCATCGCTTTTCCGCCGCTGCGGCTGCTCCTGGGATTGAAGAATGAAGAACAGACGCCGGCGCTGACGCCCTGGTGGCTGTTGCTGCTGCGGTTGCTGGCGGCGGCGCTGCTGATTTTCGCCCTGGCCGATCCGCTCTTGGGCCGCAGCCCCCAAGTGGCGGGCAACGGACCATTGGTGCTGGTGGTGGACAATGGCTGGACCGCGGCCAAGGACTGGGATCAACGGCAGGATGTGATCGCCGACCTGCTCCGTGGCGCAGGCGACCGGCCCGTCGCCATCGTCACCACTGCCGACCAGAATGACGGAACATTGAGCATGCTGGATGCCGGCGCGGCGGCGCGCGCCGCCCGTGAACTGAAACCCATGTCCTGGCCGGGCGACCGCATGGCGGCGGCAGCGCGGCTGCGCCGTGCCTCCTTCGTGGCACGGCCGCAGATTTTCTGGCTGAGCGACGGCGTGGAAGACGGGTCCGGCCGCGGCTTTGCCTCAGCCCTGGCCGCCATCGGGCCGCTGAAGATTTTCGGGCCGCAAATTCCCGCTTTGGGCCTGTTACCGCCGGTGCGTGACGGCACCGGCTTTACCGTCACGGTGCTGCGCCCCGATGGGCGCGGCCAACGCAATGCGCTGGTCTCCGCCATCGGGCGCAATGGCGAGAGCCTGGCGAACGCGCAAGTCACCCTGAAAGGCGGCGCGATGCGGGGAGACGCCCATATCGCCTTGCCGCTGGAGATTCGCAACCAGACGGCGCGGCTTGAGATTCGCGGCGAGGAAAGCGCCGGGGCGGTGCAGCTTCTGGACACCGGCGGCGCCGAACGCCGCGCCGGGATCGTCTCCGCCGCCACGGCGGAGAATGAACAGCCGCTGCTATCCGACGTCTATTATCTGGAGCGGGCGCTGGCGCCTTTCGCCGAAGTCGAGAAAGGCACCATCTCCGGCCTGCTGGCGCACCATGTCTCCGTGCTGATGCTGGCCGATGTCGCCAAGATCGGCGGCACCGACGCAGATGCGGTGAACAAATTCATCGCCAATGGCGGCGTGCTGGTGCGGTTCGCCGGCCCGCGCATGACCGGCGGGGCCGATAGTCTGGTGCCGGTGCCGCTGCGTGTGGGCGGCCGCTATCTGGGCAGCGCCATGGCCTGGGACAAGCCGCAGCAATTGGCGCCCTTTCCCGCCGCCAGTCCGTTCAACGGCTTGGCCATCCCCAGTGAAGTGACGATCGCGCGGCAGATCCTGGCCGAACCGAGCGCGGAGACCAATGACCGCAGTTGGGCGCGGCTGGCCGACGGCACGCCGCTGGTGACCGCGCGCCAGCAAGGCCAGGGCTGGATCGTGTTGTTCCATGTCACCGCCAGCCCGGCCTGGTCGTCACTGCCGCTGTCGGGACTCTATGTCGATATGCTCAAGCGCATTCTGGCGCTGGCGGGCGGCACATCGGCCGGCGATCTGGCGCGGCTGACCAGCCTGGCGCCGATCAGCGTGCTGGACGGCTTCGGCCATCTGACGCCAGCGCCGCCCGATCTTCTGCCGATCTCGGCCAGGGATTTCGCCAAGACGGAAATCTCCGCCCGTCATCCGCCGGGACTGTATGGCGCCAAAGGGGTGGAGAATGCGCTGAATGTGATGAGCGCGCATGACACGCTGTTGCCGCTGAACCTGTCCGGGATTCTGAATTACGGCGAAGTCCACACTTTGGTGCTGCAGCCCTGGCTGCTGGCAATCGGGGCTGCGCTGCTGTGCCTGGATGCGCTGATCGCGCTGTGGTTGCGCGGCTATCTTTATAATCTGCGGTTTGGCGGTGCGGCCGCGGCGGCGATTGTCCTGATCCTGTTGCCCCGCCCCAGCCATGCCGACGACGCTGCCAACATGGCGGCGGCGCTGGACACGCGGCTGGCCTATGTGGTCACCGGCCTTCCCGATGTGGACGCCATGAGCAAGGCCGGGCTGGCCGGGCTGGGCCAGGCGCTGAAGGCGCGCACGTCTTATGAGCCGCTGGACCCGATGGGCGTGGACATCGCCAAGGACGATCTTTCCTTCTATCCCCTGCTTTATTGGCCGATGGACCCGCGCGAGAAAAATCTGTCGCCCGCTACTTTGTCCAAGATCGCCGATTATATGCGGCTGGGCGGCACCATCCTGTTCGATACCCGTGACCTGACGCTGGGGGCGGTGCGCGGCGACCAGAATCCCGGCGAGCAGACCCTGCGCCGCCTCACCGGCGGATTGGACTTGCCGCCGCTGGAGCCGGTGCCGGCGGATCATGTGCTGACCAAGACATTTTATCTGCTGAAGGGTTTTCCCGGCCGCTGGGACGGCGGCCAGGTCTGGATCGAGGCGCTGCCGCCCGCGGAAAAGAACGGCGACGCTCCCACGCCGGCGCGCGGCGGCGACGGGGTCTCGCCGGTGATCATCGGCGGCAATGACTGGGCCGCCGCCTGGGCCACCGACGCGAATGGGCGGCCGCTGACCGAAGCGGTGCCGGGCGGCGACAACCAGCGTGAAATGGCGCTGCGCTTCGGCATCAATCTGGTGATGTATGCCCTGACCGGCAATTACAAGACCGATCTGGTGCATGCGCCGGCCCTGATCCAGCGGCTGGGGAACGGCAAATGACCCGGCTGGCTTTCGATCCGCATCTGCCGCTGGCGCTGATCGGCGCCCTGACGGTGATCGCCATTCTGATCACCACGGCGAGTTTTTTCCTGCGCGCGCGGGGCGCCTGGGCGCGCGGACTGGCCTTTGCCATTCTTCTGTTCGCGCTGGCCGGGCCGGTGCTGGTGAAAGAGAACCATGCCGCCCTGCCCGATGTGGTGGCGGTGGTGATGGACCGTTCCCAGAGCATGAATATCGGCGACCGCGCCGCCCAGGCGGACAAGGCGCTGGCGGCGGTGAAAAGCCAGCTGGCCGGCCAGCCCGACCTGATTGTGCGGCAAACCGAAGTCACCACCACCACCAGCGGCGAGAATAACGGCACCCAGGCCTTCGCGGCCCTGACCAGCGCGCTGGCCGATGTGCCGCCGGCGCGCATCGCCGGCGCCATCATGATCACCGACGGTGAAGTGCATGACGCCCCGCCCGCCAACCAGTTCACCATGAAAGCGCCGCTGCAGGTTCTGATCGCGGGCCAGCGCGGCGAAAAGGATCGCAAGCTCACCGTGGTCAATGCCGCGCGCTTCGCGATTGTCGGCCAGCCGGCCCAGATGACGGTGCGGGTGGATGACTTCGGCGGCGGCGCCGATGTCGCCGATGTCAGTATCGCGGTGGACGGAAAATCGCTGGGCAACAAATCGGTGCCGGTGGGCAAGGACACTCCCATCACCATTCCGGTGACGCATGAAGGCGAGAATATCGTGGAGCTGGCCGCCGCACCCGGGCCATCGGAACTGACGCTGCAGAACAATCGCGCCGTGGTGTCGGTATCGGGGGTGCGCGACCGGCTGCGGGTGCTGCTGGTGTCGGGCCAGCCCCATGCCGGCGAGCGGGTATGGCGCAATCTGCTCAAGGCCGATCCGTCGGTGGACCTGGTGCATTTCACCATCCTGCGCCCGCCCGAGAAGCAGGACGGCACCCCGATTGACGAACTGTCCCTGATCGCTTTTCCCGCCCGCGATCTGTTCAACGACAAGCTGAGCAGCTTCGACCTGGTGATCTTCGACCGTTATGGCGAACAGGGCATCCTGCCCATGATCTATTTCGACAATATCGCCCAGTACGTCGAAAATGGCGGGGCGCTGCTGGTCTCCTCCGGGCCGGAATTTGCCGGGCCCACCAGCGTCTATCGCACGCCTTTGGCCAGCGTGCTGCCGGCCCAGCCCACCGGCGAGATCGTGACGCAAGCCTTCAAACCGCAGGTGACGCAACTTGGCCTGGCCCATCCCGTCACCCGCGACCTGGCCGGCAGCAATGGCGACAATGCTCCCGCCACCTGGGGCCGCTGGTTCCGGCTGATCGGCGCCACCACGGTCAGCGGCCAGACGGTGATGAGCGGTCCGGGCAACAAGCCGCTGCTGGTGCTGGATCAGGTGAAGAAAGGCCGGGTGGCGGAAATTCTTTCCGACCAGACCTGGCTGTGGGCGCGCGGCTTTGAAGGCGGCGGGCCGCAGGCGGAATTGCTGCGCCGGTTGGCGCATTGGCTGATGAAGGAGCCGGAGCTGGAAGCGGAAAGCCTCACCGCCAGCGTGGCGGACGGCGAATTGGTGATCACCCGCCACAGCATGGCCAAGACGGTGCAGCCGGTGACGGTGACCACGCCCACCGGCAAGACCATGAGCCTCACACTGGACAATGGCGGCCCCGGCATGTGGCGCATTGCGGCCAAGGTCACGGAGCTGGGGCTTTATCGCGTCACCGATGGAACCCTGACGGCGGTGACGGCGGCAGGCCCGCTCAATCCCAAGGAAGTCGCCGATATGCGTGCCACCGACACCATCCTGAAACCGGATGCGGAAGCGACCGGCGGCGGGGTGCATTGGCTGGCGGATGGCATGCCGCAAATTCGCCGGGTGGTGCCGGGACAGGATGCCAATGGCTCCAACTGGATCGGCATTCGCCGCAACGGCGCCTATCGGGTGACGTCGCTGACACAACAACCGTTGCTGCCCGCTTGGGCGGCGCTGTTGTTGATCGTTGGGTCGTTGCTTCTGGCGTGGAAGATAGAGGGGCGATGAGCGGCGCGCCGTAGCGAATGCCGCCGGAGTTTTCGCCCGGCCGCTCGCCCAAGCTCGCGGCGTTTGTCGCTTGAAATGGTCCACTGGACCATTTCATTCGCCTACGGCGAACCGCCCCTCACCCCAACCCAGCTCCATCCGCACACACCGGATCGTCCAGCATGGCGCGGCGGATCTGACCCGAAAGATTCAACAACCCGCCCGAATGCAGCGACAGGCCCAGGATGCGGTTGGCATCCACTGGCCCGGGGAATTTCACCCGCCCCGGCGGCAGGCGCGAAAAGCCCACCTTGGCGTAATAGGGTTCATCGCCCACCAGCAGGATCGCGCCATGCGGTCCGCGGCGCGCCGCTTCGATGCCCGCCTGCATCAGGGCAATGCCGATGCCGCGGCCGCGCTGCGCCGGGTCCACCGCCAGAGGGCCCAGCAACAGGCTTTCATGGCCGCCAACCTGGACCGGCCAGAAGCGCACCGACCCGCGCAGCACGCCGTCTTCCGTTGCCACAAAAGACAGTCCCGGAAGCGGGCCCACGCCTTCGCGCAACCGGTAGGCGGCTTTGGCAAAACGCCCGGGGCCGAACACCGAGTGGTTCAGCGCCTCAACCCGGGCGGCGTCGGCGGCGGCTTCGCCGCGCACCTGCCAGCCCTGAACGGAAAGGGTTTCGCTCATGGCGCGCCCCCGTACAGGGGACGGCGGCCCATGACAAGCCGCGAAGGTAAATCGGGAATGTTTCCCATGGTCATTTGTAACCGGATGGTAACCAACCTTCCGTAACCTCCGGTAGCAATTTTCCGCAAGGGCGCGGCGTTTTTGCGTGGGTTGCAGGGCGGGCCGGCGGCCGCAGTGTATCGGGGGCGTATGTCGGGGGCGGCGTTCGAGCATCTCAAGATCCTGATTGTCGAGGACAATCAGCATATGCGGGCGCTGCTGCGCTCGCTGCTGAATTCTGTCGGCATCCGCGAAATCGTCGAAGCCAGCAACGGCGCCACCGCCCTGGACGCGCTGCGCGAAAAGAAATGCGACCTGGTGCTGTCCGACCTGGCGATGAAGCCGATGGACGGACTGGAATTCAGCCGCAAGGTGCGCACCGGCGGCAACAGCCCCAATCCCTTTGTGCCGATCATCATGATCACCGGCCATACCGAACGGCACCGCGTCGAAGCGGCGCGCGATGCCGGGATCACCGAATTCCTCGCCAAGCCCATCACCGCCCACAGCCTGTTTTCGCGCATCGCCGAAATCGTGGAACGGCCGCGCGCCTTTGTGCGCACCGAAGGTTATTTCGGCCCCGACCGGCGGCGCAAAACGCTTGAGAGCTATGCCGGCCCCTGGCGGCGGCAAGACGATTTCCAGGATCTCCAGGTGCAATAGGACCAGCCATGACAAAAAGAAAAGTCGAACTGATCCCGCCGGACGCCTATCCCCAAATGGTGAGCAAGGCGCAAGGGCTTTTGATGGCCCGCACCCTGCGCAGCGCGGTGACCGCGGTCACCGCCAGCCGCGTGATCGAGGACAGCAGCGAAATCCTGCGCGACGCGGTGCGCGGCTATGTCGAGCAACTGGAAGAGGCCGGAACGGATTTCGAGCTGGTCTCGGAAAAGGCGCATGAAATTCGCGGTTTCGCGGAGACCGCCGGGATGCTGTCCACCGGACGGATCGCCGACGGGCTGTGCCGCTATTTCGACGAGGCCCATCAATCTGGCGTGTCGCCGGATGCCGCGGTGGTGGCCCTGCATATCAGCGCCATTGGCCGCACCGCCCGCGACCCCGATGCCCTCAGCCACATGAACGATGTGGTGGCCAAGGAATTGTCGGCGCTGGCCGCCCACAAGCTGTCCGAGAGCCGCCGGGCCGCGAAAAACTCATAAAGCGTTAACCTCCGGCGCTCGCGCAATGCGCGGGAATTCACCGCGTTTTAAGCCCTGACGTTAATACTAACCGTTCACAGACGGGGCTTCTTCTTTCATGCTTCAGATCGGCGGCATTGTCGTTCTTTTCGCCTGCGTGTTCGGCGGCTATCTGATGACCGGCGGTTCGCTGGCGGTGGTGTTCGAGGCCCTGCCGCACGAAATGCTCACCATTTTCGGCGCCGCCATCGCCGCGATGCTGATCGCCGGCTCGATCTATAATCTCAAAAAGATCGCCGGTTCGCTGGGCCAGGTGATTTCCGGACCGCGCTGGAAGCCGGGTGACTACCGCGACCTGCTCTGCCTGTTGTTCCTGCTTACCAAGACGATGAAGTCCAAGGGCCTGATCGCGCTGGAAGCCCATATCGAAAAGCCCGAAGACAGCTCCATCTTCAAGCGCTATCCCAGGATCACCAAGGACCATTTTGCGCTGGGTTTCATCTGCGACACGCTGCGGATGATGACCATGAGCCTGGAAGACCCGCACCAGGTCGAAACCAACATGGAAAAGCAGCTGGAAAAGCACCATCACGAAGCCCTGGTGGGCGCCAATGCCCTTACCTCCATGGCCGACGGGTTGCCCGCCCTGGGCATCGTCGCGGCGGTGCTGGGCGTGATCAAAACCATGGGCGCGATCAGCGAGCCGCCGGAAGTATTGGGCGGCATGATCGGCTCGGCTCTGGTCGGCACTTTCCTGGGCGTGTTCCTGGCCTATGGTGTGGTCGGACCGATGGGCACGCGCCTGAAAGCCGTGATTGATGAGGATGCGCTTTTCTATCACGTGATCCGCGACATCCTGGTGGCGCATCTGCATGGCAATGCCGCCCAGGTGTCGGTGGAAATCGGCCGTGGCTCGGTGCCCAGCGAGTACCAGCCCAGCTTCCTGGAAATGGAAGCCTCGATCTCGTCCATTCCCCCCGACGGTGGGTGAGCCGCGGTTTGCGTAAGCAAACGAAATGATCCTGCGGATCATTTCGAGCGGCGAACGCCGCGAGCTTGGGCGAGCGGCCGGACTAATACTCCGGCCCCCTTTCGACTAGCTCAGGTTGAGGACAAGAGTCCCGCCGCCACTGACCAGCTCAGTCTTCGATATAAAGATTCTTGGCTTCCGCCAGGGAGACAAAGAAGGTCGCCAGCGCGCCCGCGAATACGCCCAGCAGCATGGCGTAGATCAGCTCCAGATCGGTGCCGAAGGTAACGATGGCGGTGACCAGCACCCCCGTCAGTTTGGCTACACTTCCCGGCACGATCTTCCCCTCTGTCCCAAAATAGGACAGGCGCGCACGCCGACAAGCTGACTTTGTTCTACTGGTTAATATCGCGCCTTGGACGCGCGCCTGTTTTTTGTGCCCCTATCTGTCTGCCACGCGGGCAAGCCCGCTAGCAGACATCTTCCCCCGCCAAGGGCTTTGCCCTGCGGGGGAAGAAAGCCTGTGCAAACCGCAGGTTTGTCAGACCAGCCTAAAACCGGCCGCGGCCAGCTTTTCGCGGATCTGGACGCCATGGGCGGAATCGCGGGCCTCGATCACCAGGATCAATGTGGCCGATTTGGCGGAAATCCCGCTCATCATCCGGTTGTGGGAGACTTCCAGGATATTGCCGCCGGCCTCGCCCACCAGCTGGGCCACCTGCGCCAGCATGCCGGGCCGGTCCTCGATCGCCAGTTCCAGAGTGAGGATGCGGCCTTCGCGCGTCAGTTCGCGCAGAATCACATTGGAGAGCAGGCGCATGTCGATATTGCCGCCCGATATCACCACGCCCACCTTTTTGCCCTTGAACCGCGCCGGATCGGCCAGCAATGCGGCGAAAGCGGCGGCGGCGGCGCCTTCGATCACCGTCTTTTCGATTTCCAGGATCATCACCAGGGCGTGTTCGATCTCGGCTTCGCCCACCAGCAGGATATCGTTCACCAGCGCCTTGGCGATTTCGGTGGTGAGCTTGCCCGGCCGCTTGACGGCGATACCTTCGGCGATGGTCTGGGCGCTGGGCTTTTCCGCTTGCGGTTGGCCATGGAGCGATTCCGCCATGGCGGGATAAAGTTCGGTTTCCGCGCCGAAGATTTCGATCCCTGGCTTGATCGCCTTGGCGGCGATGGCGACGCCGGAAATCAAGCCGCCGCCGCCCACCGGCACCATCAGGCATTCGAGTTGCGGGACGTCTTCCAGCATCTCCAGCGCCAGGGTGCCCTGGCCGGCGATCACTTTGGAATCGTCATAGGGATGGATGAAGGTAAGCCCGCGTTCGGCCGCCAGCCGATGCGCCACCGCGCTGGCCTCGGTGAGATCGCGGCCCTCCAGGATCACGTCCGCGCCGAAATCGCGGGTGTGCTTGACCTTGTTGAAGGGCGTGGAGACGGGCATCACGATGGTGGCGGGAATGGAAAGACGCCCGGCGTGATAGGCGACGCCCTGGGCATGGTTGCCCGCGCTCATCGCCGCCACGCCGCGTTTGCGTTGATCGGCGTTGAGAGAGAGCAGGAAATTCAGCGCCCCGCGTTCCTTGAATGACGCGGTGAATTGCCGGTTCTCGAATTTCAGCCAGACTTCGCAGCCCGCGATGGCGGACAAGGTGCGCGAATGGCGGGTGGGCGTGCGCACCACCGCGCCGTTGATGGCGGCGGCGGCGGATTGGATGTCTTTGAGGGTGACGGGGAGTGCGGGCATCGGAGTCTGCTCACGGCTTTTCAATAGCGTTGGGAAAATGCGACCTCGGCAGCTCTTTGGGCCACGTTCGGAGTCTTATCGCTTAAGAGTTGGTCGAAATGCTCGGCGTGGTGCAGCGCCTTCAAAAGGCCATCCGCATCTGTAAGCATACCAATTTCCGTCACCCTGAACTGTTCGCCAGTTACCCGTTCGTGAATGATGTTCACTAGCTCCTCCAGGTCGAGCCAGAACTGATCCCACTCAGCCTGCGGAGCGCCACCCAGTTTGTCGCCAGCTAGAATTGCGTCGCGATCCGCGTGGGAGATTAACTTATTGCGCGCGGGTAAGAGCTTCTGGCGGAAAGCTTGGGTCTTCTGATCTAACTCGGTCAGTCGCGGGCCAATTTTGGCATCGCCCGTAAGGCCATAATGCTTGAGCAAAAACGCGACGGTGTGATTGTCATTCTTCTTAAAGTCATTGGCGGGGTCAGTGATTTTGCAAATTTGCAGAATTATATATTCCACGAAAATTTGATGGAGGTCGCCGAATAGTATTTCGGCCGCCCTACCCATGCGCGCCCGATCATCATCGGTGCTTGTCTCATATAGTGTCCTAAAGTGCAGATAGACAGAGCGAGAGAATGCGCAGGCATCAGCGAAGACCTTTATATCTTCTTTTTTCTTCGCCTCGCTCATTTTCTTCCCTATCGCTTGCGCTGGCGCGCGCGGCCCGCTTGGCTTCTATTTAATCGGCTGCAGCGGGCCGATAACGGCGGCCCTTGGCATTCAATTCCAATCCTGCGGTTCTGCCTGCCGCGCGCGGCACTACGCTGACGCTAGCCGCGCCTTGGCATTCGTATCGGTTTGCTTTGCAAACCGATACGAATGGTAGCACCGGACGGATTTGAACCGCCGACCAAGGGATTATGATTCCCCTGCTCTACCGCTGAGCTACGGTGCCAGACCCAAGGGCGCGGTGATAGGTGGGGCTGGGCTTGCCTGTCAACGGGGAAGGCCCAGTTGCCCTGCCGCGCGGCGGCGAAGACGCTGGCGCGCGCCGCCGCTTGGCATTGAATTCGGCGCGCCAGCGCGCCGAATTCAATTATTCCGCAGCCTGTTGCGCCGGTTCGGCGCGCGCGATCCAGCCGCCGCCCAGCACCCGTCCATGCCCTACGCTGTAAAAGACGCAAGCCTGGCCGGGCGCCACCGCGTCCTCGGCCGCCAGAAGCTCCACCCGCGCCGCGCCATTGGGCAGAGGCGTGACCCTTGCTTCCACCGGCGGCCGCATGGAGCGCACTTTTACGGCGCAATCGAACGGCGCATCCGATGCCGCGAGCCAATTGATGTCGCGCAGCAAAATGGCGGAGGCGCTCAGGGCGCTGCGCGGTCCCACCACCACCCGCGCGCGAGCGGCGTCCAGGCTGAGGACAAAGAGCGGCTCGGCATTGCCGGAAAGTCCCAACCCTTTGCGCTGGCCGATGGTGAAATGAACGATGCCGTCATGGCGGCCCAGCACCGCGCCGCTCTGGTCCACGATCTCGCCGGGGCGGGTGGCGTCAGGGCGCAGCTTCTTGACGATATCGCTGTAGCGGCCTTCGGGCACGAAACAGATATCCTGGCTGTCAGGCTTGGCGGCATTGACCAGGCCAAGCTCGGCGGCGATGGCGCGCACCTGGGGCTTTTCCATCTCGCCGAGCGGGAAGCGCAGATAGTCCAACTGCGCCTGGGTGGTGGCGAAAAGAAAATAGCTCTGATCGCGCGCCGGATCGGCAGCGGCATGCAGCTCTGCGCCGCCCGCGCCCATCACCCGGCGGACATAATGGCCGGTGGCCAGTGCTTGCGCGCCGAATTCCCGCGCGGTGTCCAGCAGATCGGCGAACTTCACTTTTTCATTGCAGCGGACGCAGGGGATGGGTGTCTCGCCTTTGGCATAGCTGTCGGCGAAATCCTGGATCACGTTCTTGCGGAAGCGGCTTTCGTAATCCAGCACATAATGCGGGATGGTGAGCGCATCGGCGACGCGTTTGGCGTCATAGATGTCCTGGCCGGCACAGCAGGCGCCTTTCTTGGCCACGGCGCCGGGGTAAAGCTGCAGCGTCACGCCGACCACGTCATAGCCCTGGCGCTTGAGCAGCGCGGCGGTGACGGAGGAATCCACGCCCCCCGACATGGCCACGACAATGCGGGCGCCCTTTGCGAGATCGCTCATGCGCGGGTCTATAGGCCGGGGGCGTGGGCGCCCGCAACCATCATCAGCCGGTGGTGGTGGCGGCCGGCATATAATTCAGCAACGTCAACTGGTTAAGCGTGGACGTGACCTGCAAAGCCGCCTGTAGCGCGGTCTGATTCAGCTGCAACTGGGTGGCCGCGTTGGCCATGTTTGTGTCCTGGATATTCGAGATGAAACCCGAATAGAGGGTGGACATGTCGCTTTGCTGGCTGGCCGCGCTCTGCAGTGCGTTATAGGCGTCGCCATTCTGCGCCGTGACATTGTTGAGATTGGTGGAGACGGTGTTGACCGCGGAGATTTCGCCGGTGAGGAAATTGTTCTGCGCCTGGCTGAGATTGGTGCTGCCGGAGAAATTGCCGGTACCGCCGGCATCGAAATTGGCGATGTTCTGGATCTCCTGCATCAGGCCCTGGCCGATCGAGGACGCGGTCATGCCATAGGTGACGGTCTGGCCATCGGCCACCTGCACCGATTTCAGGTCATTGCCGTTGGTGAAAGCCCCGGCAGCCGAAGAACCCAACGCGGTCAATTGCGACAGCGACGTCACCGACACCGGCGGGGTGGTGGAATTGCCGCCGCCATAAATGTAATCGCCATTGGCATCCTGGGAATTCAGGATCGAGGTCGCCTGGCTGAAGATGCTCTGCACCGTGGTCATCAGGGTGGAGGGATCATTGTTGGCAACCGCGCTCGACACCGCGCTCTGAAGCTGGGTGGCCAGGCCGGACAGGCTGGTGAGCTGGGTGTCCTGGATATCCGCCTGGGTGGTGGCCAGCGTGGTGGCGGTGGTATAGGCGCTGTTGCGGGCATTGGCAGAAATGGTGGCCTGCAGCACCTGGGTCTGGTTGCCGAAGCCGGCATAGGTGGTGGCGGTATCGCCGCTGGCGATCTGCTGGCTGGTCTTGTCCAGCGCCGCATTGGCCTGGTTGATCTGGCCCAGCATGTAAGCGGTCGTTTGTGCCGTGGAAACGCGGTCAATGGTGCTCATCGCTCAGGCCTCACTGGATCTGGAGCAAGGTTTGGTAGAGCTGGTCCACCACCGTCAACAGCCGCGCGCTGGCGCTATAGGCCTGCTGATAGGTGGTGAGATTGGTCAGCTCTTCATCGAGATTGACGCCGGATTCGGACGATTGCTGCGATTGGGCTTCCTGCAGCCGGTCATCCTGGGTGGTCTGGGCCTGGGTGACCGCGTTCGATTGGTCGGAGACGTCCTGATAGAAGGACGCCGCGTAATCCGACAGTGACGTGGTCTGGGAAGAAATATTGCCCGCGCCGGCAAAATTGCGGCTGGCGGTGATCACGTTTTCCAGGGCAATGGCGCCGGAATTGTCGCCGCCTTCCACCACATTGTCGCCCGCGACGGTGGAGGGGGTGATGTCCGGCGTCGCCATGCCGATACGCTGGGGCGTGTTGGTGACCGTGGGTGTGACTGCAAAATCATTGGCCTGGTCGGCCAGACTGTTGGCGCCGATGCCGAACAGCTGGGTGAAGCTGATCCCCGTGGTGCCGCGCGATGTGGTGTCGTCGGTGACGTTGAGCTGATAGTTGGGATAAAGCGCGCTGGTAGAGGTGGTGATGGCGCCGTTGGCGCCCAGTGTGAAGGTGACGGCCCCGCCCATCGCGGTGTTGAGCGCGCTCACCACGCCGCCGATGGTCATGCCGGCGCTGGTGGTGACCGAAACCTGCTTGACGATGTCGCCGTCCGGGCCCTTGAGCGAAAGATCGATCTGGCCGCCCGCCGCCAACCCGCTGGCGTCGGAGCCGGACAGGCCGGTAGCGAGCACGGAGGGAGCAGCCGACTGGAAAACGTCATTGAGACCGAAAAACTGTGAGAAAGACGTGCCACCGCGCGAACTGGGGCTGGAGGCGCTGTCCTGCACCACAATGCCGTTGCTGCCGTTGGCGGAGATGGACAATTGGCCATTGGCGAAGCTGGCGCTCCCATTGGCGCCCAGCGCGGTGTTGAGCGCGGTGGTGAAGCTGCCCATCGTGGCGCCGATGCTGGCGGTGGGGCCGCCATCGACAGAGAGAGTGCCGGCGCCGAAATTCACATCCACCCGGCTGACCAGGTTGCCGCTGGAATCGGTGACCGCGATGGTGGTCTGGCCGGTGAAATTCAGCGCGTCGGTGGAAAGCAGCCCGGTGTCGCGGCCGGTGAGCGAGGTCGGCGGCGGGAAAGCGGCATTGGCGTTGGCCTGGGCATTGACCGCCTGAGACACATTCTGCGCGAAATTGCCCAGCGACTGGGCGAAGCCGCCCAGAGTCTGGTCGCGCATGGTGATCAGGCCATCGAGCGAGCCGCCGTCCAGATGCGGGTCCAGCGCCTGGGCCTGGCCGATCAACTGGCCGGACTGGGGATTGGTATCCTGGATCTGAATATTGCCATACGTGCCGTTCTGCGCCCCGCCGGCATAGGACAGGGTGGCATAGGTGCCGCTGACCAGATTGACGCCATCGGGGGTCGAGACATTGACGCTGCCGTTGGAATTCTGGGTGACCTTGATGCCCATCACCTGCGCCAGGCTGGTGAGCTCAGTGTCGCGTTGATCTTCCAGCGCGTCGGGCGAACCACCCGAGGCTGTGGCGCCCGTGATCTGCTGATTGAGCTGGTAGATCTGCTGCAACAGGCTGTTGGTTGAGGAAACTGAGCTGACAACCTGGCCGTCGATCTGGCTCTGCAGCGACGTGACGGTGCCGGAGACATTGTTGACGTCGGAGGCCACGCCCTGCAGCGCGTTCATCACCGCGGTGTAGCTGGAAGAAGATGTCGGCGCCTGGGACGCGGTGCCCAGCGCCGATTGCAGATTGGTGAGGCCGGTGGCGAGCGACTGGCTGTCGCCGGGCGCGCCCAGCAGGCTGTTCAACTGGGTGAACAGGCCCGCCATGGTGTCATATTGCGAGGAGCTGCCGCCGGCGGAGAGCGCTTCCTGCTGCAGGAACTGGCTGGCAACACGCTGAATGTCGGCGATCTGCACGCCCATCACCTGGCCATCGGCGGACAGCGGCGACTGGTTCACCACCTCGCGCACATAGCCGGCGGTATTCAGATTGGTGACGTTGTTCGAGACGACGCCCAACGCTGTTTGCGCGGTCTGAAGCCCGGAAAGGGCGCTGGAGGTAATGCCGTTGAGACTCACGAGTGAGATTCCAGACGCTTTGTCGCCGGAACGATGTCGCAAACCCCGTGCCATCCCCGGACCCTCGTTTTTGCCCGGAAAACAACGGGTTTTTCGCCTGGGGCGCCAGCGGGCAAGGCGGCAGAGTTTGCCGGGTGCGGCAGTTCATGCCCGTTCTTTTTTTCGCTTCGTGAACGCGCATTCACCCAAAAATCCCCGGAATTCCGCCGCGAAAAAACTGGTCCGGCCTTTGCTTCGTGTGGAGCGGTTCAATACGGATTTTTTGTTTGGCTGCCATTTCCACCCCTGCGATTGCCGCGCCTGCACCGGCGGCCCCCGCGAAGAGCAACGCGAACGACGCCGCGTCCGGCGGCAATGCGCCGTTCGCGACGGTTCTTGCCGCCACCAACAGTCAGCAACCGGCGCCGGCTGCATCTTCTTCGTCTTCCAACAATTCTTCTTCCGGCAATTCCTCTTCCGGCGACAGCGACAAGAGCGCCGCGGGATCGAATGACACCAGCGGGGCGCAGACCACTGCCAATACCGGCACGCAAGCGGCGAGCACGGCGGATGCAGCCGCCAATATTTCCGCCGCCCAGGCCCAGCTTCAGGCCGAAACCGCCGATGATGTTCAGGACGGCGCCCAGACGGATACCCAAACTGGCGGCAAGCCCGCGCCCAAAACCAGCAAAACTGCCAATGACAATCAGACCCCAGGCACCCAGGCTTCCGGCGCCACGCAGCCGAACAACGCGCAGCCCGACCCCAATCTGATCGCCCTGGCGCAAGCCTCGCAGCTTCCCGCCGCGCAGCCCGCCGCCAATCCTGCCGCCAATGATGAAGGCAGCGACAGCGAAGAAACCGGCGCGGTCGCCGCCGCCGGCAAGCCGGGCGCCAAACCCGCCTCCGCCGCGCCGGGCCAAGCTGATACGCCGGCTTCCAATGCAACCAGCGATGCCGCGTCCCAAAGCCCGGCCGCCGCAGCCCAGGCCGCCATCCGCGGCGCCGGCGATAACGGCAATTCCAATAATACCTCGGGCAATGCCCCGGATTACGCTTCCGGCGACAGCGGCACCGACAAACCGGCGGTCAAAACCGCGGATGCCACCGCCAGCGCGCCGCAACTCCAACCCCAGCAGGCGCCGCAGCAGCCGCAGGCCCCGCAAGCGCCCGCGCCCTCCATTGCGGCATCGGCCGTCCCCGCCACGGCCAACGGCATGCCGGTTCAGACCACCGTCGCCGCGCATAATGTCGCCGCCTCGGTTCAGGTCGCGCCGCAAAGCTCTGCCACACCCAATCTGAACAACCTGGCGGTGGAAATCGCCGCCCGCTCCCAGAGCGGCGCCAAGCAGTTTCAAATCCGCCTCGACCCGCCGGAACTGGGCCGGGTGGATGTGCGGCTTTCGATTGACGCCACCGGCAAGACCGAAGCGCATGTCACCGCCGACCAGCCCGAGACCCTGAACCTGCTGCAGAAAGATTCCGGCACCCTCACCCAGGCGCTGCGCAATTCCGGTCTGGATGTGTCGCAGAGCGGACTCAATTTCTCGCTGCGCGGCCAGAACAGCCAGAGCGGCAACGACAATGGCGGCCAGGCGCGAGGTTCGCGTTCCAGCCTGACGGCCAGCCGCGTTCTGGACGCGGCGCAGACGGCTTCCAGCATTTCCTTCACCGGCGGCGCGGACCAGACGCGCCTGGATATTCACGTCTAAAGGTCAAAAACCATGAGCACAGTCAGCCCCACCACCTCGACCACTCCCGGAACCAGCAGCAGCACCAGCGGCAACGCCATGCAGCAGCTGTCGGGCAATTTCGACACCTTCCTGCAGCTTCTCACCACCCAGTTGCAGAACCAGGATCCCACCAGCCCGATGGACACCAATCAGTTCACCCAGCAGCTGGTCGAATACAGCCAGGTCGAACAGCAGATCGACACCAACACCAACCTGACGACCCTGATCGGCCAGGGCACCAGCCAGAGCGCGGCTTACGCCACCTCCTATCTCGGCAAGACCGTGACGGTGTCGGGCGGCCAGGGCGCGCTGACCGACGGCGAAGCCAGCTGGAACTACAATCTCGGCGCCCAGGCGTCATCGGCAGTTCTGACTGTCACCAACGCCAGCGGCCAGACCGTCTATACTGGCCAGGGTTCGACCAACCAGGGCGCCAACAGCTTCAGCTGGAATGGCCAGGACAATAACGGCAACCAGCTGCCCGACGGCACCTACACATTGAATGTGGCGGCTTCGGACGGCAGCGGCAACGCCATCACCAGCGCGGTCACGTCCAGCGGCCAGGTGAGCGAAATCAACATGACCAACGGAACACCGCAACTCACGATCGGCTCGATGCAAGTCGGCCTGTCGGGAATATCGAGCGTAACGAACTGATTTTTTTAAACCCCCGCGCCAGAAGGAGCGCGTCAATCACGAGGAATGCGGGCGAAGCCCAATACCTCTGAGGGAACACTACAATGAGTCTCTATGGAGCTTTATCAATCGGCGTCGCCGGCCTGAACGCCAACAGCCAGGCCTTGAGCGCCACCTCGTCCAACATCGCCAACATCAATACGGTCGGCTACAAGGACGCCACGGTCAGCTTTTCCAGTTTCCTGGACGCTACCGATGGCACGGCCGGCGCCGCCACGGCGGGCGTCACCGCCGATGTCGGCCAGGACGTCACCGCCCAGGGTCTTCCCACCACGACATCGTCGCCCACCGATCTGTCGATCGCGGGCAACGGCTTCTTCGTGGTCAATACCAACACCTCGTCCACCGCCACCCAGGAATATACCAGGGCGGGCAGCTTCACCCCTGATGCCAGCGGCAATCTGGTGAATTCCGCCGGACTGTACCTGATGGGCTACAAGCTGGATTCCAGCGGCAATGCGCCGGCCGACACCAGCGACCTCAGCCTGATCAATATCGATTCTTTGTCGGGCTCCGCATCGCCAACCACCAAAATATCGATGCAGGCCAATCTGGAATCCGACTCGACGGTGGATTCCTCCTACACCGCGGGCGACATGGCGGCCGGCAACGTCACGCCGGACTTCACCCATACCGTGGATGTCTATGACACCCAGGGCGGTCAGCAGCCGATCACCTTCTCCTTCATCAAGACCGCGGCCAATAGCTGGGCCTATGAAGCCAGCTATGCCGGCGCCAGCTCCAACCTGTCCTCGGCCAATCCGATCGCCGAAGGCACTATGACCTTCAACGCCGATGGCACACTGGCCAATGTCAACGGCGCGTCGCCGGCCAGCGGCAATATCTCCATGACCATTCCATGGGACGCCAGCACCTCCGGCCTGTCGCCGCAGACCATCTCAGTCAATCTCGGCACGGTCGGCAGCTCCAGTGGCCTGACCCAGGACGATACCGCCTCGACCTTCAACGGCGCGACGGTGGACGGATCCGCCTATGGCAGCGTCAACGGCGTCACGGTCGGCAAGGACGGCACGGTGACGGCGCAGTTCTCCAACGGCTTGTCGCAGGCGGTTTATAAAATTCCGATCGCCACCTTCACCAATGAAGACGGTCTGGGCCAGGTGAGCGGCAACGCCTATGTCGCCACCCAGAATTCCGGCGCCGCCAACGTCAACATGGCCGACACCGGACCGGCCGGCGGCATCCAGTCCAATTCGCTGGAAGGCTCGACGGTGGATCTGGCGACGGAGTTCACCAACCTGATCACCACCCAGCGCGCCTATTCGGCATCGGCCCAGATCATCACCACGGCCAACCAGATGCTGCAGGTGCTGGAACAGTTGCCGAATGCCTCCTGAGGATAGCCAGGAAGCCCTTTAAAACCGGGCTTTTCGGAAGCATTCGACGGAAGCGTTTATGAGTTCGTTTACCACGGTTCTTGGCCCTTTCTTAGGAGGGGCGGGCTTAGTTTGACGTGGTTGGAGTAGTTGGGAGTTTTGCATGGAAGAGCGCAAAGGACGCGTGAGCTACGTGATCGGCCCTGACGGGTCGCCACTGACGCTCGCCGATCTGCCGCCGCCTTCGACGCGGCGCTGGGTGATCCGGCGCAAGGCCGAAGTCGTCGCTGCCGTGCGCGGTGGCCTGCTCAGTCTGGATGATGCCTGCAAGCGTTACACGCTGACGGTCGAGGAATTCCTCGCCTGGCAGCATGCCATTGACCGCTTCGGGCTCGCTGGTCTGCGCGCGACACGGGTGCAGCAATACCGCAATTGAAGAACGGCAGAGGGTGCGCTGGGGCACCCCGCCGCTCTCTCTTAACAAAACACTAAAAAAGATCGTTGAAATCAGGCCTTCGGGCTTAAGCCAAATTTTACCGTAAGCGCGGCAATCTTTGCCTAGCAAGACGCGAGGGGCGTCTGGCGAGGAGGGTTTGTCCGTGCCGGATTTTTTCAAAGCGGTTGGTGCTGCGCGCTTCGGCGTGATGGCCGGCGTGGCAGCCGTGCTCACCGCCTTCTTTCTCTATATCGCGGGCGCCATCACCGAGCCCCCCAAGACCATCCTCTATGCCGGGCTGGAAGCGCGCGACGCCGCCGCGGTGACCGCCAAGCTGGATGCGATGAATGTCAAATATGACGCCAAGGAAGATGGCGGCACCATCCTGGTGCCCGCCGACCAGGTGACCAAGCTGCGCATGGCGCTGGCCCAGGACAATCTGCCCGCCGCCGGGGTGGGCTATGAGATTTTCGACAAGTCGGACGCATTCGGCACCACCGCCTTCGTCCAGAACATCAACCGCCTGCGCGCCCTGGAAGGCGAGCTGGCGCGCTCGATCCAGACCATAGACGGCATCGACAGCGCCCGGGTGCATCTGGTGATCCCGGACCGCGAAGTGTTCAGCCGCGACGATCAGACCCCTTCGGCCTCGGTGGTGCTCAAGACCCGCAGCGTGCTGGGCCATGAGCAGGTTTCCGCCATCCAGCATCTGGTGGCCGCCGCGGTGGCCAGCCTGAACGCCAACCGCGTCGCCATCGTGGACGATCGCGGCAACCTTCTGGCCGGCGGCGACGACAAGTCCGGCCCCGACGCAGATGCCGCCGATGAGGATCAGCAAACCACCGGTTATGAAGACCGTTTGCGCCAACATATTGAATCCATCCTGGGCAGCGTGGTGGGCGCCGGCCATGTGCGCGTGCAGGTCGCCGCCAACATGAATTACGACCATTCCACCACCACGTCGGAAAGCTACGATCCGGATTCCAAGGTGGTGCGTTCGACCCAGACGGTGGAGCAGAATTCCGCTGATGCGGCCGGCGGCGCGGGCGCCGCGGTGTCGGTCGCCAGCGCCCTGCCCAATGCCGCCCAGACCGGTGCGCAGGATGCCAACAAATCCACCTCGGATCACACCGAGGAAACCACCAATTACGAAATTTCCAAGACGGTGAAGACCAGCACCCAGGATGGCGGCGAGGTCAAACGCCTGTCCGTCGCGGTGGTGGTGGATGGCGCCGGCGACGGCGCCGCCTACAAGCCGCGCAGCGCCGCCGAGATGGCGCAGATCGGCAATCTGGTGAAATCGGCGATGGGCTTCGACGCCAGCCGCGGCGACCAGGTGCAGGTGACCAACATGGAGTTCGCCCGCGTCGATGCCGATGACGCCACCCCGGCGCCCAAGCCGCTGCTGGGGCTGGACAGTTCCTATTGGTTCAAGATCATTGAAGCCTCGATCATGTGCGTCACCGCGCTGTTGATCGGGCTGTTTGTCGCCCGCCCGCTGATCGCGCGCATGTTCGCGCCCACCGCCGGCGGGTTCCAGCTCGCGGGCCCCGCCCCTATCGCCGGCGCGCTGCCCGCGCCGGCAGGCAGCCCGGCCGCGTCCGGCGGCGAAAGCTATCCTGGAGCAGCGCCCGCCTTGCCGGCGCCCAGCTCGTCCATCGACATCAGCCGCATCGAAGGTCAGGTGCGGGAATCCTCCATCAAAAAGATCGGTGAAGTGGTCGAGGCGCATCCGGAAGAAGCGCTGGCGATCATCCGCACCTGGCTCCATCAACCGGTATAACCATGTCAAAAGCCGTCAAAGCCGTAAAAGAAGATATCCGGGCCCTTTCCGGCGCCGAGCGCGCCGCCGTGATCATGCTGTCGCTTGGCGAGGACCACTCCGCCAAGATCTGGAGCATGATGGACGAGGAAGAAGTGAAAGAAGTCTCCCAGGTGATGTCCAACCTGGGTTCGGTCAGCGCCAATCTGATCGAAAAGCTGATGGTGGATTTCGTCAGCCAGATGTCGGGCACCGGTTCGGTGATGGGTTCCTATGAATCCACCGAGCGCCTGCTCACCCGCTTCATGCCGGAAGACAAGGTCGGTTCCATCATGGAGGAAATCCGCGGGCCCGCCGGCCGCACCATGTGGGACAAGCTGGCCAATGTGAACGAGACCGTGCTGGCCAATTATCTCAAGAACGAATATCCGCAGACCGTTTCGGTGGTGCTGTCCAAGATCAAGCCGGAACATGCCGCCCGCGTGCTGGGCGCCCTGCCCGAGGAATTCGCGTTGGAAGTGGTGCAGCGGATGCTGCGCATGGAAAGCGTGCAGAAGGACATTCTCGACAAGGTGGAAAACACCCTGCGCATCGAGTTCATGTCCAACCTGGCGCGCACCGCCAAGCGCGACGCGCATGAACAGATGGCGGAAATCTTCAACAATTTCGACCGCCAGACCGAAAGCCGCTTCATCACCGCCCTGGAAGAGCGTTCGCGCGACAGCGCCGAGCGCATCAAGGCCCTGATGTTCACCTTCGAGGATCTCTCCAAGCTCGACCCCGGCTCGATCCAGACCCTGCTCCGCAATGTCGAAAAGGACAAGCTGGGCCTAGCGCTGAAGGGCGCCACCGACGGGCTGCGCGACGTGTTCTTCTCCAACATGTCCGAGCGCGCCGGGAAGATCCTGCGCGAGGACATGGAAGCGATGGGTCCGGTGCGCCTCAAGGACGTGGACGAGGCCCAGATGAAGATGGTCAACATCGCCAAGGACCTCGCCAACAAGGGCGAAATCATGATCGCCGGCGGCAGCGCCGAAGACGAGCTGGTGTACTGATGTCCGCCACATCGAACAAATTCACCTTCGATACCGAATTCAAGGACGCCGGGGATGTGATTTCCCGCGCCGCCCAGGCGCGCCGCAAGCAGACCCTCACCACCGAGGAAATCGAGTCACTCAGCGCCCGTGCCCGTGATGAAGGCGCCGCCTCCGCCCAGGTCCGGGCCAGCGAAGAGATCAACCGCACCGTCGCCGCCCTGGTGATTTCGCTGCGCGCGGCGCTGGACCAGAGCCATGCCGAGGTCGAACAGATCAGGGCCGAGGCCACCGAACTGGCCTTCGCCGCCGCCAAGAAAATCGCGCCCAAGGCGCTTGCCGCCCTGCCCGCCGGCGATGTCGAAGCCGCGCTGCGCAGCGCCATGCACCAGGCGATTGGCGAGCCGCGCATCACCTTGCGCGCCGCGCCGGACGTCGCCGCTGTGCTGGAACCGCGTATTGCCGATATCGCCCATGAAGAAGGTTATGAAGGCCGCGTGATGATCGCCGCCGATGCCAGCATCAAGGGCGCCGACTGCCGCATCGAATGGCGCGGCGGCGGCAGCGAACGCAGCGAATCCGCGATCGAAGCCGCGCTGGACGCCCTGATGGAACGCCGTTTTGCCCAATCTTCCGTGTTGAAAGGATAAGCCATGGCCACCGACAATGTGGACCTGCCCGATCTCTCCCATGACGCCCAGCCGGGCGCGGGAACAGCGCTGTTGAACAATGACGCCGGCAACGAAGCCGCGCCCAAGCATTCCGCCGCCGACCTGGAAGCGGTGTTCGACGTGCCGGTGACGGTTTCGGCCGTGCTGGGCAAGTCGTCGATGGAAGTCAGCCAACTGCTCAAGCTGGGCAAGGGCACCATCGTCGAGCTGGACCGCAAGGTCGGCGAAGCGATCGATATTTACGTGAACGACCGGCTGGTCGCGCGCGGCGAAGTGGTGCTGGTCGAGGACCGGCTGGGCATCACCATGACGGAAATCATCAAGGCCGGCTCGGGCTCGTAAAGATCAGCGAAGGATAAGAAAAATGCGTCTCCTTATTGTCGGCGGACTGAACGGCCAGATCGGCGCGGCCACCAAGATCGCGATGGATCGCGGGGCGAAAGTCACCCATGCGGTCTCCATCGAGCAGGCGCTTGAAAGTCTGCGCGGCGGTTCGGGCGCGGATCTGGTATTCTGCGACGTGACGCTGGAAATCGGCACCCTGGTGCGCGGGTTGGCGGCCGAACGCATCTGCACCCCGGTGGTGGCCTGCGGCATCGGCACCGATACCCGCCGGGCGGTGGACGCGATCCGCGCCGGCGCCAAGGAATATCTGCCCCTGCCCGCCGACGCCGAGCTGATCGCCGCCGTGCTGGCCGCGGTGGCCGATGAATCCCATCAGCTGGTCTATGAAGACGAAGGCATGAACGCGGTGCTGGCGCTGGCCGACCAGATCGCCCCCAGCGACGCCTCGATCCTGATCACTGGCGAGAGCGGCACGGGTAAAGAAGTGCTGGCGCGCTATGTCCATCGCAAATCCATGCGCAACGACAAGCCTTTCATCTCGGTCAATTGCGCCGCAATCCCGGAGAACCTGCTGGAATCCGAATTGTTCGGCCATGAAAAGGGCGCCTTCACCGGCGCCATCGCCCGGCGCATCGGCAAGTTCGAGGAAGCCAATGGCGGCACCCTGCTGCTGGACGAAATCAGTGAAATGGACGCGCGCCTGCAGGCCAAGCTGCTGCGCGCCATCCAGGAGCGCGAGATCGACCGGGTCGGTGGCACCAAGCCGGTCAAGGTGGATATCCGCATCATCGCCACCTCCAACCGCGACCTGGCGGAAGCGGTCAAGCACGGCACCTTCCGCGAAGACCTGCTTTATCGCCTGAATGTGGTCAATCTGCGCCTGCCCGCCTTGCGCGAGCGGCCCAAGGATATCCGCGCCCTGGCGCATCATTTCGCCCGCAAATATGCCGAAGCCAACGGCGTTGCCTACCGCCCCATCGCGGCGGTGACCGAGCGGCTGCTGCTGAGCCACGGCTGGCGCGGCAATGTGCGCGAACTGGAAAACACCATCCATCGCGCCGTGCTGCTGGCCAGCGGTCCGGAAATTTCGCCTGAGGCCATTCGCCTGCCCGACGGTTCGCATGTCGGCCAGATCGGCGGCAGTTTCTCAACCGCCCAGGATGCGTCGGTGCAGAGCGCGGTGGTCAGTGCCGCAGCGGTGACCCGCGGGCTGGTCGGCCGCACCGTTTCCGATGTCGAGCGCGACCTGATCCTGGACACGCTGGACCATTGCCTGGGCAATCGCACCCATGCCGCGAATATCCTGGGCATCTCCATCCGCACCCTGCGCAACAAGCTGCGCGAATATGCCGATGCGGGGCTTTCCATTCCGAGTCATGGCGAGCAACGGTTGGCGGGCTGATATAAATGACTGATATCACCAGCGCGGCGCCCGCAGGCGGGTTCACCTTCTCGCCCGCCAAGGCGCTGGGTTATATCCGCAAGTCCGATCTGGGCCTCGCCATCGGCATCATGGCGATCCTGGTGGTGCTGATCGTGCCGCTGCCCACCTGGCTGCTGGACATATCGCTGGCCTTTTCGCTGAGCTTTTCCATCCTGATCCTGATGACGGCGGTGTTCATTCGCAAACCGCTGGAATTCAGCTCCTTCCCCACCATCCTGCTTCTCACCACCATGATGCGGCTGGCGCTGAACCTGGCTTCGACCCGGTTGATCCTGGGCCATGGCAATGAAGGCACCGCCGCCTCCGGCTATGTCATCCAGGCCTTCGGCAAGCTGATCATGCAGGGCAATTTCGTCATTGGCCTGATCGTCTTCGCCATCCTGATCATCGTGAATTTCATCGTCATCACCAAGGGCTCGGGCCGCATCGCCGAAGTGGCGGCGCGCTTCAGTTTGGACGCCATGCCGGGCAAGCAGATGGCGGTGGACGCCGATCTGTCGGCCGGGCTGATTGACGAGAAAGAAGCCAAGCAGCGCCGCAAG
>Ga0206814_10036_pt1 | contig 34910 bp, 26 predicted proteins | sample Alteio_BWOrgCont_90_FD_152850 | JGI IMG/M metagenome (GOLD analysis project Ga0206814, IMG submission 152850) | Enriched cells from forest soil in Barre Woods Harvard Forest LTER site, Petersham, Massachusetts, United States -... | ecosystem: Environmental > Terrestrial > Soil > Temperate forest >...
CGCCCGACGCAGGAGGCGCAACCGTGACGGTCAACGTGACGGTCTGGCCGTAGTCGGGCGTGCCAGGCGTAGGCCCAATAGGCCCACCATCGGTCACTATCGGTATCGCCAAGTTGATGGTGAAGTTCGCCGATCCTCTGCTGCCGGTGTGATTGGCATCGCCCGTGTACGTGTAGCTGGCCGTAGCCGTACCTGCATTTATGTTGTTGCTGTAGCTCGGAGTTGGCGTCAGGCTCAACGCCCCAGCGCCCGTCACGGTGGCCGAGCAGGGCGTCTTCGCCGAACCATTGTAGGTGTACGGGCCCGACGGGCAGGTCACGGTAGTTGTCGAGGGTGCCTGATTGATGGTGAAGTTCGCCGAACCGCTGCTGCCGTTGTGGTTGGGATCGCCGGCGTATGTGTAACTGGCTGTGGCTGGGCCTGCATTTATGTTGTTGCTGTAGCTGGGCGTTGGCGTCAGGCTCAAGGCCCCCGCGCCCGTCACGGTGGCCGAGCAGGGTGTCTGCGCCGAGCCAGTATAGGTGTACGGGCCCGGTGGGCAGGTCACGGTGGTTGTCGACGGTGCCGGCGTGATGATGCCTGGGCCGCTGGCGGTTGTGGGCAACGCGTAGTTGCTCGTTATCGTCATGCCACGCGCGGTGAAGTTGCCGGGCGCGAGGGGGGCGGCGGTCACCGGCGTCGCGTTCACCACGTTGGGGCTGTTATAGGTAGCCGCCGTTTGCGATACGGAGAAGCTATCGCTTCCCACCAGGGAGGTGAGGAGGAAGTTTGCCGGAGTCAGCGTGGCAGTGTTAGTGCCATCATACGTCTTGGTCGGATTGCCGATGATGGAAGCGGTCAGCGGCACAGGGGTGATCGCGCCTGGGCCGCTGGCGGTGGTGGGGAACGTGTAGTTGGTCGCCACGGTCCCGGTCCCACTAACCGGGCTGAAGTTGTTGGGCGCCAGGGTGGCTTTCACCGTCGTCGGCGGCACGTTCACCACGTTCGGGCTGTTATAAGTTCCCACCGTTTGCGTCACGCTGAAGTTATCGGTGCCCTGCAGGCCGGATAGCAGGAAGTTCGTAGAAACCAGCGTGGCGGCGGTATTGCCATTGTACTGCTTGGTGGGAACACTCGGATTGCCGACAATGGAAGCACTCAGCGGCGCCGGGGTGATCACGCTGGTGGCGGCGCTGTTAACTGGCGTCACTGCGTAGTTTTTCCCGCCGTTGTTGTCGTTCACCATTCCAGTCGGCGCCATCGTGTGAGTTGAGCTGGCGTTCGGATTGTCGTAACTTTCCGTAAATCCTGGAGTATCGCCAGGCACCAGACTGTTCCCTGTTATGGTGGGTACCGCTGGGGTGGTGGAGTTGGGCGTACAAGTCACACCGCTGGCCGTATTAGCGTTGTAGACTTTGGTGCTGCACACCGCCGTTACCGTGATCGGAAGCTGGTTGACCGTCAAGGTGCCTAACGTGATACTGTTCGCGGTTCCAGTCCCGCCTAGAGCCACGGGGTAGTTTAGACTCGGCTGGGCTGACGGCTGTGCTCTTGTCGGGCTGCTGGCATTATTCTGCAGGTTATAAGTGACGCCCTCCGTGGTCGAACCTGGGGCGATGGATAGTCCGCTGGTGCTGCTGCAGAGGATATTGTAAGTGCCAACGTCGAAGTAACCGTTGAGGTTGAAGCCGGAAGTCCCGAGGTAGGCGCAAGTCAGCCCCGTGGCCGGCATCGGCGGGCTTAGAAGCGCCTTGAGTGCGGGGTAACTGTAAGTAACCGATGCACCGTTTGAGTAAACGGTAAAGGTTGGGGTCGTCGTGTTCGAGTTCGCCGCGCCGTACGTCACCGTCTGATAATTAGCGACGACGAACATGTGGGTTACATCGCTGCTCACTGTGAGCGTAGCGCCGCTCGGCTGACAACCGGTGGGGAAGGGCGCTGTGGCTGGGCAGGTGGTGGCTGGGCTCACAATATTAACTTCTGTGACGGAATAATTGTAGTTTGTGTTGTAGCAAGTCGAGGTATTTGGGCAATTCGCCCCTGCGTCAGCATAATCGTTAACAGTGTCGGTATAGGTAGTAACTACCGGAGAACCCGAGCTGACGCTTGTTAGCAGGGTCGGAGTGCAAGAAGCCGGGGCCGTGGCGTCAGCATTGCAACGGTTGATGTTGTATAGAAAAGCGACTCCCGTATTGCCAGTCCAGCTCAATACGTTACCGGTCGCCCCTGGATTAGGGTTGCCAGACGGCGGTGGATTCGCGGGGCATCCATTACTTCCAGGGCAAGGGAGCACTGTGAAGCCGCTGGGATTACCCAAGCTGCCCGTTAGGACGGTGGTTGCATAGTTCGCATCGCCTAGGGCGTCTGCGCCCAATTGGGACGTGCCCCCGTCGGATTTACCCAGATCGGGGGTGCCCCCGTCGGATTTACCCAGGTCGCTGGTGCCTCCGTCGGATTTACCCAGGTCCGCAGACGCCGCAAAGGCGTTCGCGCGAGCACCGACTTGCTGGAGATTCAGGCTGAGCCAGTCCGGCGAATCGGTGAAGGTCTGGCCCCCGGTCCCGTCGTAGTTTATATCCAGGCCACTCTTGATGAGCTTTCCGAGGGCAACCGTGCCATTGCTCCAATCGGGCGTGGAAACAGTGGGACCTTGCAAAAGGACGTACTTCCCCTCTGGCCCGTCGTAGGCGGGCGAGCCATTGTACAAATCGCCGCTGCAAAAAACCTGTGACGCCTGACCCGGGGTATTGGTGGCATTATTGAACGGACCAAAATACCTGACCTTGTACTGTTGAATACCCATGGGGATAGACGAGGAGAGGTAATTCTCCGACATCGGCAGCTCTAAACCGTATGAATAATCGATATGCTCGAAGCCTAACGAATCCGTCAATCCTGCTACCTGATACAGATAATTCATTACGCTGGGATAGTCCGGCATGCATATGGGCGTATTGTTCCAGCCGCCGTGATGTAAATCCAGGTTGTGACCCAGTTCGTGCATCAGGGTGCCGGCCTGCTGCAAAACAGTCCCAACTTGATCGATCGCGGAATTATCCGATCGCCACAAACCGAGCGTGACCATGAAGTCTCCACCCGGCAGATCGCCTACGCCCGAAATGCTGCCGGCGTTGGGAGCGCTCAAGGGGGTGGTCGCCGCGATGGCGTGGGCAAAAAGTGCGTAATGGAAACTATCTTTTCGGTTCACATTAAAGAGTGGAAGCAGCCCGCCAACCGGTCCGGGTGGTGACGGAAATGCCGAATCTCCGTCTTTGATGGAGCCAAAGCCAGCTTTCCAGCCCAGCACTGAATATAAATCGGATTGCGATGGGAAGTTGCATGTTGGGTTGCTAAGCAGGCACAGAACCGAGGATTCCTGAACGACGTTGCCGCCCTGGGCGATAACGTTGCCGCCCTGTTGGTACTGAATGATAAAAGGCTGTCCCTGGTAGTTGTTACCGACATCGAAGTGCATGTTGATGCCGTGCTGCTGGAAGACGGTGCCGACCTTGTTGAGGGCGGCGTACTGAGGGATGTGAGTGTGATCTGGAACGCTAAGCCCGGTCGACTGCATCCAGTCGATCTGGATAAAGATGTCGGGAACGTTTGGTTTCGCCCCCATGGCCGGGAAATTCACGCACGTCGGCTCGTTCAGGCATGTGCCAAACGCGGCCGGAGTCGCCGGAGTTGTCGTGCCGTCGTGCCGGACTCCGGGATCAAAATAAAATCCGGATGTCTCCCATACGTCCGGAAGCCCATCGAAATCCGAGTCCTGAACGTTGGTGCTGGTGACGATTGCAGCCCAATAGAGACAATCCTTCGGACTCTGCACCTGGGTCAGGACGGAAGAAGCGCCTACGGGGAGATCATAGTTAAACGTGTAGTTGTCCCAGTCCGCGCCTTGTGCGCCCACGAACGGATTCGATACTCCTGCTGGGATACCGCCGTTGATGGTGAGCGTCTCCTTAAAGCCCGTTTGGCCGCCGCCCACCAGCTGGCTCATCTTAGCGTCAGCGCCGGTCGCTGCCTCACCCAATCCGGGCGTGGTTTGGATCAGGCTCGGGCTGTTGGACCCACCACCGGTAAACACGCCATCGTAAATAACCACGGATCGAAGGGGCGCAATTCTCGGATTTCCCGGCGTTACAAGACGATAGACCACAACCAGGGTCGCGCCATTGAATACCACCGTGCCGTTTTTATTGCCGGTAAATGTAATGGTGTGCTTGTAATTGGCTGTTCGAACATTCGCGGTTGAATTGATAGACAGGTATGGGAGAACATCCGCGCGGTAGACACGTGCATAGGTCTTGGTCGATTGGGTCCCCCCGCCAGCGACACACGCCGGGATTTGCGGACTGCCCAGCGGAGTGCCAACCATAGGTTCATTCGCGAGGTTGGGATTGAAGGGAGAGGCATTGGGATTGCTGAGGTTAGCGTCGAAGGTACCGGTTGTCGCGGTTGGCGTCGAAGAAGTGGGCTCTATCGTCTGCCAGTACAGAAATGCGGCGATGATGTCGGCCGGAACTGCTCCGCCGGAAGTGCATGGCACGACGCGCGCCAATAATCCCGGCCCACTGGTGCAAGGCACGCCACTGAAGTTAATGGTGGCGGTGGGGTTGGCGCCCTTTGTACTCAGGCCGCCCACGCCGCCCACAGCGTAGTCTCCCGTAACGAAGTAATTTTGGAAGTAGTTTAGTGGGCCTTGGGCCACCACCGTTTGGGTCTGCGCCGCTGGCACGAACAGGGCAAGCAATCCGAGACCAAAGACAATGGCCGATTTAGACCCAACAGATATGAGAGCGCGTTGAACATCTATCCGATGCATGCAAGGTCCTTTAGGTCCAACTGTCCCTTGACACGAGCCCTATCACGCAGAGTTACCCCTCGCTGCGTGGTTAGCGGCTGTTGGTTGCCATCTTAAAGGTTGTCGAGCCTAAGTATCCCCAAAAGAGAGAGGGCGCGTCAAGCAAAAAGGCGTGTCAGCTGTTGGAAATATGGTTACAAGTGTACTAGGACTAACCGATTTGAGAACTAATGGACACGGCGCCGCACGTCGGCCAGCAGAGGATCCTCGGCGGCCTGGCCACGGATGCTCAAGTACTGCTTGAAGGGTTCAGCGAATCCCGCGCTCTTCAAACCCTCTCGCACCCGTCCCTGGTAATAATAGACTGGCGGGAAATAACCGTAGGTGGGCACTTCATCCAAGAACAGCGCCAAAGCCTCCCCTCGGCGCTTAACACACCGGTCGAATTCAGAATCAGCTTCCGTAAAGGCGCCAGCCTCTAGGTATGCCTGGCCCAGATCGAAGCGGCCGATCCAGGTATCCAATATGCCATTCGCTTGCGTGAACGAACTTATAGCTCCTCGGCTATCGCCATTCTTCAAAGCGATCTCGCCCTCGATCAGTTTACCGTACGCCTGGGGACCGAGCGGGAGCTCGGAAGAGAGCCCGGCGGCCAGTTCCTTTGCCTTGGCCGTTTCTCCAAGGGCAACAAAGTTCCGTGCCGCGATAAATCTGGTCTTCACGGCCTTGCTAAGATCGAGCGAGTTCTTAACGGCAGTGAGAGCGGCGGCCTTATCGCCCCGAAGGAGCTGAACGTAGGCCAGCGCCGAAACCTTGTCGGCGGCGGCATCCGGGTTCTTTGCCAGGACGTCGTCGGCCGCGCCCTTTTCGAGAATTTTCACAGCCTCGCGGTAGCGGCCTTCATAGATGGCCAAATCCGCCAGGCCCGCAGCGGCGTAAGAAGTATCGGTCTTCCGGACCTCTTCGTACTCTTTGGCCGCCGACGCGAGCTGGCCCTGCCCCAGGCTGGCGAAGGCTTGTGCCCCGAACCCCCAACTAAAACCGGGCACCAGTTGCAGCGTCACCCCGGCCTCCTTGGCGGCAGTTTGAAAATCGCCAGCATAGGCTGAGTAGGTTGAATCGTTCAGACGGTACGTGGCGCGTTTGGGCAGGATAGCCACGGCGCGCCGCACTTCCTCCAGCGCCTTGGGTATGTTGCGCTGCAATATCAAGCAATCCGCTATGTTATTGTACGCCCCGGTATCGGACGGATACTTTTGCAGCAACGCCCCATACTCGTCCACGCATTTCTGGGAGTCGCCGTTTAAGTAGTACGAGTAAGCGCGGGTTTTGAATCTTTCCCGCTCGGTCATCTGGTCGATGTGGTTGAGAGCCAGTTTGATGTACTTGTTGGCATCCTGCTGTCGAGAGATGTTATGCGACGCAGCGGCCATATCCATGTAGGCTAGCCCGAAGTTTGGATCCAGATCGGTGGCCTGCGAGGAGTGCTTTAATGCGTCCTCATACTGGCCCTTGGACAAGTCGTCCAGCGCTGCCGCGTATTCGTGAACCGCTTCCAGAGAGGCCGCGGACAGGGTCTCCATGGAAAACCGCTGCGCGGAGTCCGATGTGGAATCGCCAAGCGCCTTGCGAACGGCGGTGCCCAGCTTGGTGACGGCAAACAGGACTTGATCCTTGCTGGATGCCGTTTCATCGGCGTTAGCAACTACTTGGCCCGAGACTGTCTGCACCGCTCGTAGCGAAAGCTGGTAATCGGCGCCGCGCCGGTCGATTGAGCCGGAAACCACCACGTTTAAACCTTGACTAGCGGCGATCTGCTGAGCCTTCGAGTCGTCGAGCGGACCTGAAATAGCCTTCAACCCCAGGTCTCGCATTTTTGTACGATCGTAAGCATTGATGAAAGAGGCGCCTTCCAGAGCCCGCTTGAGGGTGGACTCCAGAGTGCCGCTGAAAACCGAGTCGCCGGTATGGTTGTTGAAATCCGCGATCATCACCGTCATCGGCGCCACTGGAGCAACCGCTCTGTGGAGCCAGCGATCTACGCCATATGCAACCGCCGCCAAGATTGCCGCGCAGGCCACCGCGATGCCAATCCACCTTTTGGTGTGCGATTCCGCCATCAAGGCCACGCGCGGAGTGACGATGGCTTTGGCAAGCGTGCCTTCCTGCCAGTCATGCAGGTCCTTGTCCATGAGGGCCGCGCTCTGATAGCGGTCCTTGGGATCCACCGCCAGTGATTTCTGCACCAGGTCGTTCAAGGCCTGCGGAATGGCTGGGTTAATCTCAACGGATGGAGTGGGAGGGCCCTGGGTGCGAAGCAGCATGCTGGCCAACGCCGAGTCAGCCTTGTAGGGGACCACGCCGGTCAGCATCTGGTAGGCGATGACGCCGAGCGAGAACAGGTCCGAGCGTTCATCGGCGGGCATGCCCTTGGCTTGCTCGGGAGACATGTAGGCGGGTGTGCCCATCACGGTTCCAGCCTGGGTCATTCCGGTGGCTTCCATGGAGCGGGCCAGCCCGAAATCCATGACGCAGACCCGGCCACCCTCGCCGATCATGATGTTTTGCGGCTTCAAATCCCGGTGAACGACACCCTCGGAGTGTGCCGCTTCGAGCGCTGCGCAAACCTGGCGGAGTAATTTAACGGTCTCCTCGGTCGTATATTCGCGCCCTTCGTCGAGCAGGGACGAAAGATCCTGTCCCTCGACGAATTCCATAGTGATGAACCGCAACCCAGCGGCCACGCCCAAGTCGAAAATACGGATGATATTGCGATGGGTGATTTTGCGGGCGAGGAGCAACTCCTGCTTGAATCTCTGAAGAATGCTGGGATTGCCCGCTAATTCCGGGCGGATTACCTTCAACGCCACTAAACGGTCGAGCTCGCGATCCCTGGCCTTGTATACTGCGCCCATACCGCCTTGGCCCAGCATTTTAAGAATTTCGTAGCGCTCGGCAATTAGGCTGCCCTCTTCGAGCGACATGGAGGGGCCGTCAAAAGACCCCGCCGAACCTGTGTTGCGCGACCAATTGGGGGCCACGGCCGCGTTCGTCAACATTGTGGCGTTTTCGGCCATCAGCGTGGCATCGACATCTCCAAACGCGGTATCGCAGGCGACGCACCGGGAGGTCCCAGGCGCGTTGCTGTGGTGGCAATGCGGACACTCCGGACCTTTTACTGGCGCCTCCATCGAGTCTTTACCCTATAATATGACATTGCGCGGCGCACGCACTCGTGACGGTGAAAATCTTTTGTGGCATTGATTCCGCCATGAAACCGTTCCCGTTTTCTCTTCAGCTCCTCATCCGCGAGACTGGATGCCGGCCAGCATCTCGTTGAATTGATCTACCAGGACCCCCAACCCATCGCCCGAAAATTTTTCCGCGCGCGTGCTGGTGAATCGAATTTGAGACTGACCATCGGCCGGCGGACATAGCGGCAGATACTTTTGCGAGAGGGATCTAAAGGCCTGGGCGGGGGAATGACACAAGTTTGAGTGCACTCCAAACAAACTTCCCGCTTGCGCGATCTACCTTAGACAGGGATACACTGTAGGCTATCACCAAATCCCTGTCTTGGAGCGAACGATGAACATACATGGAAGAGCCGCTCTATTAGCGCTATGCATTCCCGCACTCGTTCTGCCGCCGGCTCCAACCCTGGGGGCCGAGGAAACGGAAATCCGAATCTTGTGCTCCAACGGCATGAAGGCGGCGGTGGAGAAGCTGATGCCGGAGTACGAGCGCAGCATGGGCCAGCGGATGAAAGTGCAATACGGCACCTCCGCCAATATCCAGCGCTCCATTGAGAATGGAGAGCCATTCGATCTAGCGATCTTGACGCAGCAAATCGTTGGGGACCTGATGAAAGAGGGCAAGATCGCGCCTGGGTCCAGGGTAGATCTAGCTAGTAGCGGTATTGGCATCGCTTTTCGCGCCGGCTCGCCGAAACCCGACGTGAGCACGCCGGAAGCCATCAAGCAAACGCTGCTGAAGGCAAAATCAATTGCTTATGTGAAGGAAGGCGCTTCGGCGCCGGCCATAGCGGACATGTTCCATACCCTAGGCATCAGCCAGGAGGTCCAAAACAAAGTCGTCTTCGAACCGGGGGCGGAAAAAAACATGGCAAGCGTTGCCGAGGGGCAGGCCGAACTCGCCTTCGGGCTGGTCAGTGAAATAGTGCCGGCTCCCGGGGTGCAGTTGGCCGGACCGGTTCCGCCCAAATTCCAGAAGCCGATTACAATGTCTGCCGGAATAGCCAGTTCGACAAAGAACCGCGAGGCTGTGAATAAGATCATTCAATCGTTGACAAGCGCGGAGGCCTCCAGCACGATCAAAGCGACAGGACTGGAACCGGCGCCAGCCTCCAAATTCCATCCTTGACCTGGGGCACTTGCGGGCGAGTTAGCTCAACTCCAGAAAGTAGCTGCGAACGGCATGGACTTTTGGTATTCTACTGTAAATCAAAGCGGGCTTCGTAAGGTGTGGAGTTGGCTCCGCACCGGAAAGAATGTTCGTCCATGAGTTTCCGTTTACTGGTGGTTTGGTTGCTGATCGCAAGCGCATCTCCCGGTCAAACGGTTCATGCGATAAGCGACATCTTTAAGCCAATGGCATCGCCCGCCCTGGCGGTGCGGGATCTTTCCTATCTGGTGTTCGCCATCTGCGGCGCCATCTTCGTAATAGTCGGCGGCCTGCTCGCCTACGCCGTGATTCGATTCCGCCGGCGCCCCCATCACGACAATATCGAACCGCCGCAAGTGTACGGAAGCAACCAGATTGAAATTGCCTGGACCGTGATTCCCATCTTGATCGTGTTTGTGCTGACCATGGCCACCGCGCGGGTAATCGCCGCTCTCCAGGACAAGTCTCAGCCGGCGAATGCTGTACAGGTCACCGTGATCGGACATCAGTGGTGGTGGGAGTTCCGATACCCCGGCTTGAATATAGTTACCGCGAACGAAATGCATGTCCCGGTCAGCCCGACCGGAAAAGACAGGCCGGCATTCTTGACGCTGGAGTCCGCAGACGTTGACCACAGCTTCTGGGTCCCGCAACTGTCCGGAAAAACCGACGTCATTCCGAATCGCGAGAATCATATGTGGCTGGACCCGCACGAAACTGGCACCTATTATGGCAACTGCGCCGAATACTGTGGCACGCAGCACGCGAACATGCTGATCCGCATCATTGTCGATTCCCCCGAGGATTTTGACAAATGGGTGGCGCAGCAACAGTCACCGGCAGTCGACAACCCCAGAGTTTCGAAAGCGCGGGATGCTTTTCTCGGCATGTCCTGCATCACCTGCCACACCGTGAGGGGCACGCCCGCGCATGGGACCTTCGGACCCGACCTTACGCATCTGATGAGCCGGCACACACTCGCCTCGGGAATGATCCCGAACAATTTGGGAACTGTGTTCGCCTGGGTCGGCCATCCACAAGTTATCAAGCCCGGTAATCTGATGCCGGACATGCAACTGAACAATCAGGAGCTGGCCCAGGTGGCATCCTACCTGGCCACGCTTCGATGATTCGCCCAAAGGGGATTTCATGGCATCCGTAGCCTATCCGGTAGATGAGCACAGCGCGCAAGCGCTGGGTCTTCCGTCGGCGCTGCATGAGTGGGTGATCACGGTCGACCACAAGCGCCTCGGCATCATGTACATGATCATGACGCTGGTGTTCTTCATGATCGCGGGCACGCTCGCCGTGGTAATGCGGACGCAGCTCTCCATCCCGAACAATTCACTGGTCCCGCCGGAGGTGTTCAACCGGCTCTTCACGGTGCATGGCACCACCATGGTGTTCTTCGTCGGGATGCCGTTCTTCGCCGGCTTGGCGAACTATCTGGTCCCGCTCATGATCGGCGCGCGCGACATGGCGTTTCCGCGACTGAACGCGTTCGGGTTCTGGATCACGCTGTTCGGCGGGATTCTGCTGTATTCGAGCTACATCGCGGGCGAGGGCCTGGCCGGTCATGGCACCGCGCCGGACGTTGGCTGGTTCGCCTACGCGCCGCTCACCGAGCGGGCGTTTTCGCGCGGAACCAGCACCGATTATTGGATCCTCAGCATCCTGCTGAGCGGCATCGGCAGCACCATCACCGCGATTAACGTAATAGCGACGGCGATGAGCCTGCGCACCAAGGGCATGACGATCGCCAAAATGCCCCTGTTCGTGTGGATGATGTGCGTGGTTTCATTCCAGATTTTGGTTGCCCTGCCGGCCCTCACCGCGGGTCAGGTCATGTTGCTCATGGACCGTTATCTGGGCGCCCACTTCTTCGATACGCAAGCCGGAGGCGACGCCGTGCTCTGGCAGCATTTTTTCTGGTTTTTCGGCCACCCGGAAGTGTACATCCTCATCATCCCGGGCTTCGCCTGCATATCCGAGATCGTGCCGGTGTTCTCCCGTAAGCCGATGTTCGGGCGCATAGCGATGATCGGCGCCACCGTTGCCATCGGTTTTATCAGCCTCAGCGTCTGGGCACATCACATGTTCGCGGTCGGCATGTCGTCGCAGGCCAACACGTTCTTCGCGGCGTCCACCATGCTGATCGGCGTGCCTACCGGCATCAAGATCTTCAATTGGCTCGGCACCATGTGGGGCGGCCACATCCGCTTCGACACCCCCATGCTGTTCTGTATCGCGTTCCTGTTCCAATTTCTCATCGCCGGGCTCACTGGCGTCATGCTGGGCGTCGCGCCGCTGGACTGGCAGTTGACGGATTCTTATTTCGTAGTGGCGCACTTCCACTACACGCTCATGGGCGGAACGGTGTTCGCGCTCTTCGGCGGCTTCTATTATTGGTTCCCCAAGGCCACTGGCCGGATGCTTAGCGAAACGCTTGGGAAATGGCACTTCTGGCTGCTCGTCCTCGGCTTCCATCTGACCTTCGATCCACAACATTTCGCCGGACTCCTCGGCATGCCTCGGCGCATCTACACCTACGCGGCGGGGCGCGGGTGGGAAGGGTTCAATCTGGTGTCCTCCGTGGGCGCCGCCGTACAGGGGATCGCCGTGCTGATTCTCGCCATCAATGTCATCGTCAGTTTGCGCCGGGGACGCGTGGCGGGCAACGACCCCTGGGACGCCTGGTCGCTCGAATGGGCCACCACATCTCCACCCGCTGAATATAATTTCGAAACGCTTCCGGAAGTTCACAGCACGCGCCCGCTATGGGATCTAAAGCATCCGGAAGACCCGGACTGGAAGTTCGAGTAGAGGAGAAACCGATGCCCGAAGCCACCGCCATCGCGCTGCCTCCACTCGAAGAGACGACGCTTATCGACCGCGGTAAGGTCGGTCTGATCTGCCTGATCTTTACCGAGATCGCGCTTTTCAGCATCTTCGTCACGGCTTATGTCTTTTACATTGGGAAGAGCCTCAACGGTCCTTATCCCAAGGATGTCCTCACTCTGCCGATTTGGGCCACTATCTGCCTTTTATCGAGCAGCGCAACGGTGGAAATGGCGATTCGTTCGCTGCGCAGAGATAAGGCGGGCGCTTTCAAACTCTGGCTTGGACTTACGATCTTGCTGGGCGCCGAGTTCCTGCATCAGACCGCAGTGGAGTGGCACAAGCTGATTACCCAGGAGCATCTCACCATCGCCACCAATCTTTTCGGAACCACTTATTATGCGCTGGTGGGGCTGCACGCCAGTCACGTTGTGATCGGTCTCTCTCTGTTGCTTTTAACGCTCATCATCGCACTGCGCGGCTTCAATCTGGAAGGCGCTCAGGAGCGGCGCGTCGAACTGCTGAGCTGGTATTGGCATTTCGTCGACGCAGTGTGGGTGGTAGTGTTTACGGTGGTCTATATCGTCGGACGGTGAGCAATCATGACGGATGAATCACGAACCAACACTCCCGAAACAATCGCCATGCCGGCGCCGACGACTTGGCCCATGGTGCTGGCGGCCGCGATCGTTCTGGTTTTCGCCGGTCTGGTAACCAACGGTTATGTCAGTGTGGTGGGCGGCGCTCTACTGGTGTTCGCCGCCGTGGGCTGGTGGCGCGAGGTGCTGCCGCACGAGCGTCACGTCGAAGTACCACTCGAGCGCACGGCGGACGCCATTACGCACGTCACGTCCAGAAGGGTGGAGCGGCTGCGCCTGGGGCAGGAAGGGCACCGGGTTCGCATTCCCGCCGAAATAAAGCCGTATTCGTCGGGCGTCAAGGGCGGGTTAGTGGGCGCGGCCGCCATGGCCGTGGTCGCGATTCTTTTCGGAATCATAAGCCAGGGCAGCGTCTGGTATCCCATCAATCTGCTGGCGGGCGCCGCGCTACCGGGTATGGCCACGGCCAGCACCGAAGAACTGCGGCACTTCAATGCGCTCGCGCTTTTGCTCGGAACCGTGGTGCATCTCGCCACCTCCATCCTGGTGGGCCTGCTTTACGCGGTGATGCTGCCCATGTTCCCCAAGCGCGCGTGGCTGTGGGCGGGATGGCTGGTTCCGATTCTGTGGACCGGCTTAATCGCCTCCACCCTGGACGTCGTGAATCCGGCCTTGAATGCACGCATCGATTGGCGCTGGTTCATAGCCTCGCAGCTCGCCTTCGGTGTGATCGGCGGCTACGTTATCGCGCGCTCGCAGAGTATCGAAACGATGCAGAGCTGGCCGCTGGCGGCGCGCGCTGGCATCGAAGGTCCAACGGACAGGGAAGAATGACGACCTATTGCAAGCTACTTGCTTTGTTCTTGCTGATCGCCACCGCTGGTTGCACGTTTAAGACAGAAGAGTACCTGCGTCCAGATCAAGTCACCGACTTCAAAACGCTTTATTCGGAAAATTGCTCCGGCTGCCATGGCGCGGATGGGCGTATGGGCGCCGCTGTGGCGCTGAACGATCCTCTCTTTCAGCATCTGGCGCCCAAGGATTTTGTTCGAAAGACTATCGCCAACGGGATTCCCGGGCATATGATGCCGGGAGCGGCGAAGACTGCGGGCGGATTCCTGACGGACCGGCAGATCGACATTTTGGTCGACGGCATGCAGCAAAACTGGGGCCGACCCGGCGATTTCGGAAACCCTCCGCAGTTGCTCGTGGAAGGCGCTGCTCCGGGCGATGTGCAGCGTGGCGATGCCGCTTACAAGACCTTTTGTTCCAGTTGTCATGGCCCCGACGGTGCGGGCGGCAAAGCCGGATCCATCATCGATCCCCAATACCTGGCGATGGCGACCGACCAGTATCTTCGCACCACGGCCATCGTTGGACGTCCCGATCTGAATATTCCCGACTGGCGCGGCTATGTGTCCGGCCGTCCCATGACCGGCCAGGAGGTTTCCGACGTCGTGGCCTGGATTGCATCCCATCGCACAGCGCCCACGCTGATCACTCGCGATCAACCCCGCGATCAGCCCAAGGAGAACCAATAGGATATGGAGGAGCTGAAGACCATTTCTCCCGCGCCCGCACCGCCGGCCGCCCAAGATCCCTGCGCCGAACATCATCATCGGCCCGCGCCACCGCTCTCTTCGCGGCGCGCCTGGATGTTCAAGCTCGGCATCGCCTTCAATGCGGTGGCCGGCATTCTGATCGGCGTTCCTATTCTGGGCTACGTCTTGTCCGGCCTATTCGGCAAGAAAAACGATAGCGCCTGGATCAACCTTGGTCCCATCGGCGGCTTCCCGGAGGATCAGACCCGGCTGGCCAGCTACAAGAATCCCTTCACGCAGCCCTGGGACGGACAAACCGGCGACGTCCCCTGCTGGGTCCGCCATATCGAGGGAGACAAGTTCCAGGTATTCGCCATCAATTGCACGCACCTGGGTTGTCCCATCCGCTGGTTCCAGGAATCGCGACTGTTCATGTGTCCCTGCCACGGCGGCGTCTTTTATGAAGACGGCCAGCGCGCCTCCGGACCACCGCCGCGCGGTCTCTATGTGTACCAGCACAAAGTGGAAAACGGCCAGCTCATGATCTACGGCGGTCATCTGCCGACGCTCGCGAAACCCGCGTAGGCCAGGAGGAACTCCATGCTACGATCCATCGCGCTTTGGCTTGACGACCGGCTGAAGATCTCGAAACTGTTCGCCGCCACCGCGGGCCACACCGTCCCGTCCAACACCGGCAGTTGGTTTTATGTGTTTGGCAGCGGCACTCTGCTGTGTTTTATCCTGCAGATCATTACCGGCGTGTGCCTGGCCTTCGTGTACGTTCCTTCGGCCGATCAGGCCTGGACCAGTTTGCAACAATTGAACACCGGCCAGTATCTTGGCTGGTTCCTGCGCGCCATCCACTATTGGGGATCCAACTTCATGGTGGGCATCATGACTCTGCACATGATCCAGGTGTTCCTGTTCGGAGCCTACAAATATCCTCGCGAGATGACCTGGCTGAGCGGTTGCTTCCTCCTCTTCTGCACCTTGGGAATGGCCTTCACCGGACAGATCATGCGCTTCGATCAGGACGCCTATTGGGGCCTGGGTATTGGCGCTTCCATCACCGGCCGGATGCCTTTTATCGGCGCGCAAATGGTCGATCTTCTGCTGGCCGGACCCATCATCGGCGGCCAGACGCTATCGCGCTTCTTCACCTTCCATGTCTTCATGATTCCCGGCCTGCTTCTGGCCTTCATCGCGCTGCACCTGCGGCTGGTGCTTTCGAAGGGCATCAACGCGTTCCCGGCGGCCGGCAAACCAATAATCAAAGCCACCTACGATCGCGAGTACGAAGAGCTGTTGGATAAGGAGGGAATGCCATTCGTTCCGCATCTCATCGGCAAGGATCTGATGTTCGCAGGCATCGTGATGGTGGGCATTCTGGTTTGCTCGCTGGTGTTCGGTCCGAAGGGTCCCAGCGGACCGCCCGATCCGACGCTCATCTCAACCATGCCGAAGCCGGATTACTATTTCCTGCCGGTTTTCGCCGGACTCGCTTTGTTGCCGGCCTATACCGAGACGGTCCTGCTATTGACGCTGCCCGTGGTAATGATCGTCATCCTGATGGCGCTGCCGTTCGTTTCGAACCAGGGCGAGCAAGCCGCCAGCCGGCGACCGTTCTCCGTGCTACTGGTCATCTTCGTGATGCTCTCGCTCTATATTCTTGCCGATCTCGGTCTCACGTCGCCATGGTCGCCGCATATGTCGGCCTGGAGCGGACAGCCGGTTCCGCCCAAGTATCTCGCGGGCCGCACGCCGCTCCAGATCCGCGGTGCATTGGTGCTCCAGAACAAAGACTGCCGCAATTGTCATAGCCTGGACCATGGCGGCGGCGAGCGCGGTCCGGCTCTGGATGGCGTCGCGACGCGGCTGACTGCCGATCAGATGGTGCGGCAGGTGATCCAGGGCGGCGGCAACATGCCCGCGTATGGCAAGAACCTGAAACCAGCCGAGGTGACGGCGCTGGTAGCGTTCATGGAGACCCTGCGTCCGGATTACGAACCGGCGGTTCACGATGCTGCCGCTCCACCCGCACCCGGTTCTCGCGAGCAACAAGTGGCCAAGTGATCGATGCGGTAGCGGCTGCGGTATTCGAATCCTGGAGGCTGGACCTCCGGATGATATTCGCGCTACTCGTCTCCGCGTGGATCTACGTTCGGGGTTGGCGCCAGCTGCACCGCCAGATGCCTTCGCGGTACCCAATCAATCGCCTGATTCTTTTTCTGAGCGGCCTGGGAGCGATCTTCATCGCGCTGGCATCGCCTCTGGACGCCTTCGGCAATCTGCTGTTAGCAGCGCATATGGTGCAGCACCTGCTGCTGCTCATGATCGCGCCGCTGCTGATCCTGACCGGCCAGCCGGTGCTTCCGCTGCTGCGCGGATTGCCGCATGACGTGATGAAGGATGGACTCGGTCCGTTCCTTCGCTGGCGCGCTTTACGGAACGTCGGCGGCGCGCTGGTGGGCCCAGTGTTCGCTTTCTGCGCGATGTCTCTCGCGGTGATCTTTTGGCATCTTCCGCGTTTCTACGAGTTGGGCTTGCGCTCCCAGGGCTGGCACCAGACGGAACACGCCTGCTTCTTTTTCAGCGCGTTGTTGTTCTGGTGGCCGGTGGTGGACGTGTGGCCGAGTCATTCGCGCACGCCGCGCTGGGCGATCATTCCGTACCTGCTTCTCGCCGACCTGGTGAATACCGGACTGTCCGCCTTTCTGATCTTCTCGAAGCACGTGGTCTACCCAACCTACGAGTTCGCGCCGCGACTGTGGGGAATTTCCGCGCTCGGCGATCAAGCCATCGCCGGCGGCATTATGTGGGTACCGGGGTCCATCGTTTTCCTGGTTCCTGCCGTCGCGGTCGCGATGAAAGCGCTCGATTCGGGCCGCGCCATCCGCCCACCGTCGCGAGTGGCGCAGCGCAAGCCCAATCCTCCAAGAAAGCCTTGGGATCTCCTGCGCACGCCGATCCTCGGGCCAATGCTGCGCCATGCGTATTTCAGGCGTGCCGCGCAAGCTGTCATGTTCCTGCTGGCAGCCGCTATCGTCGCCGACGGACTGTTCGGTCCGCAAGTCAGCGCGATGAATCTGGCGGGCGTCTTGCCGTGGACCCATTGGCGCGCGCTCGCAGTCCTCGCGTTGCTGATCGGCGGTAACTTCTTCTGCATGGCATGCCCTTTCACCCTGCCGCGCGACTTCGCCCGCCGATTCCTGCCCGCCCGCCGCCTTTGGCCCAAGCAACTGCGCTCGAAGTGGACCGCGGTCGGTTTGACAGTGTTGTATTTGTGGGCCTACGAAGCCTTCAGCCTTTGGGATAGCCCCTGGTGGACGGCGTGGATAATCGTCGGTTACTTCGCGACTGCGCTGCTCGTGGATGGATTGTTCCAAGGCGCTAGTTTTTGCAAGTACGTCTGTCCGATCGGGCAGTTTCATTTCGTCAATTCCATGGTGTCTCCGCTCGAAGTAAGGGTGCGCGAGCCGAAGGTTTGCGGCTCCTGCCAGACCCACGATTGCCTGCATGGCAACGCTCGACAGCGCGGCTGTGAGTTGTACCTGTTCCAGCCGAAAAAAGCCGGCAACTTCGATTGCACCTTCTGCCTCGATTGTGTGCACGCGTGTCCGAGCGACAACGTCGGCATCCTCGCCACACTGCCGGGCCGCGCGTTCGGACGTCTGGCACGGCTGGACGTCGCGGCGCTAGTGTTGCTGCTGGTGTTCGGCGCGTTTGTGAACGCGTCGGCCATGACGGTGCCGGTGATCCAATGGATGAACGAGTGGCAAGCCAGGCTCGGCTTCGCATCGCGTGCTCCGATTGTAGCCGCGTTTTATTTCGTTGGACTCTTTATCCCGCTAGCCTTGGTCTGCGTCCTTTCGCGGCCCCGCTGGCGAGACCCTGGAATCACCTTTTCGCTGACGCTTGTGCCGCTCGGATTCAGCATGTGGATCGCGCACTTCTGGTTTCATTACCTGACGGCATGGAGCGCCATCGTTCCCGCATTCCGTATCGCCTGGGTTGCATCGTCGAACATGCAGGTCCCGGCTTGGTGGCCTCCCGTCGAGATCCTGCTGCTCGACGCGGGCCTATTGTTGACGCTCTACCTCGGTTGGAAGATTGCGCGCAGATTCACGCCGTGGGCGATCCTAGCCGTCCTGCTCTATGCAGCGGGACTTTGGATACTGTTCCAACCGATGCAAATGCGCGGAATGCTGATGTCGTGATGGTCGCCTTGCGGTTGATGTACGCGCTGGCCGTTTTAGCCGCGCCGCTCTTCGGCGACGGTGGAGCAGTTCTCTCACGCCAGGAATCGGGGCCGTTCGTGATCACCGTTTTCGCGCCGCTCCCAATTCGCGCCGGCCCCGTCGACGTGACGGTGCTCGTGCAAACGCGTTCAGCGCTCGAACCGGTCCTCGATGCGAACGTTTCCATTCTGCTGGACGGCGTTACTCAAATCGCCACGAGATCCCAGGCGCAAAATAAACTTCTGTACGCCGCTACGCTCAATCTTCCGCACCCTGGCGAGTGGAACTATACGGTCTGCGTCAAAAGCTCCGCCGCGCAGGTGGTACACGCGACTTTTAGTCGCGTCTCCTCGATACCGAAGACAAACGCGGCTGAAGCCGCGTGTACCGTGGCCATTTTCGGCAGCTTTCAGGCCGCGGAGCCGGCGCCGCCGCTGGCCGCCTACACGTTCTATCTGGCGATTCCACCAGTGTTGATCGCGATTTTTATACTGCACCAGTGGTTATCACGAAGGTCAGCGCCCAGGCGGATAGCTTCCTAGCACGCGCAGAAAATCCGCGATCTCGCTCAAGTGCCGCAGTGCGTTCTGCACGCGCGGCTCATTCTCGCGCCCCAGCAGATCCAAGTAAAACAAGTACTCCCACGGCTTGCCGCGCAGTGGGCGAGATTCGATCTTGGTCAGATTCAAGTCGCGCAGGGCGAACGCGCTCAAGCCGCGGAAGAGAGCGCCTGGAATATTGCGCGTGGTGAATACGAGCGATGTCTTCCATTCCTTGGCCCGTCGTGGAGGCGGCAGCTTCTTGGACGGATAGAGCAAAAAGAAGCGCGTGAAATTTCGCCGGTCGTCCTCCATGGATCGCTTGAGGATCGTTCCGCCGTAAATGGTGGCGGCCACATCGGAGGCGATCGCGGCGGCTTCCGGTCCATTCTTCTCCATCACCATCTTGACGCTGCCGGCGGTGTCGTAGAAAGGGACGCGCTCCAGCTTGGGATACCGGGCGAAAAATTTGAGGCACTGGTTCAGCGCCACCGGGTGGGAGTACACCTTGCGTAAATCCTTGAAACGGACCCCCGGCGGCGCGATCAAGTTATGCACGATGCGGACGTTGGTTTCCGCAGCGATCCGAACATCGTACTGTAGCAGATGATCGTAGTTCTCGTGGACTGATCCCGCCAGGGTGTTCTCCATCGGTATCACCGCCGAGTCAATCTTTCCAGCGCGCAAGGCGACGAACACAGACTCGAATGTAGGGTAGGGAACCACTTCTGATTTGGAGCCAAGCAATTGGTGGGTGGCCTCCTGACTGAAAGCTCCCAGTTCACCCTGGAACCCCGTACGCTGCGATTTCATGCGTTCTCACCACCCTTCTTGCTCTGGGTTTTCACGTAGTTTTCTCAAAACCGATCACAGGGGTCGTTCGAAGCGCCTTTCTGCTAACGATAAACCGTTGTAATGTCGGGCGGCTGTTCGGAAAACCGAACAAAAGCCGCCTTCTCAACTTGCTCTTTGTTACTTTGACCGCTATAATTCGACCCGGTAGAATAACTTACGAAAGCTCGACGCGCCCCGGCGTTTTTTGTAGGCGCTGGGACAGCATCATACCATGGAGGATCCAGGACAGAAACTGCGGCGCATCCGAGAGCGGCTCAATTTACGAGTGCGAGACGTGGAACTGGCCAGCCTCAAAATTGCAGACAAATACCACAACGACGATTTTGCTGTCCTGATTAACCGCATCTCGGAGATCGAGAATCGCAATCTTGTTCCTACCATCCATAAGCTGTATTCGCTGTGCGCGATCTATCGCCTGGATTTTCAAGAGGTTCTCGAATGGTATGGCATCTCGCTAGGAGCCCTACCCTCCGACGCCGCTTCGGTGGACGTCCCACAGACTCACGTTCTTTCTTTTCATAGCAATACCGGTCATGGGAGTGTTTCAAGCGAAGTGCTTTTGCCTTTGGCGCTGGATCCGGGCCTGGATCTGCGCCGCACCACTTATCTTACTCGCATGATCCAGCGTTGGGGCAAGCTGCCGCTCCTCTATCTTGAATCGCTCAACCTCAAGGAACAGCGTTACGCCCTGATCGGAACCGACGATTGGTTCATGTATCCCTTGTTGCTACCGGGCACCTTTGTCTCTATCGACGAGACGCAACGCAAGATCGCCAACTCCGGCTGGACCAACGAGTTCGAACGCCCCATCTATTTCTTCGAGCATCGCCAGGGTTTTGCCTGCGGATGGGCCAGCCAAAACGGGGATCAGTTGATTCTTGTTCCCCACCCCATGTCGTCGAATAGCCCGCAGGTTTACAAATATCCCACTGACATCGATTTAATCGGCCAAGTTTCCGGAATCGCTATGCGTCTCGATCAGGCAAAGCGACGCCATACGCGCCCCTTAGCAGTTCCAAAAGGGCCATGAAGTCAGCGATATAGAGACGCCGCTCCACGCCCCGGACTGAAGCTGGAAGCAAGTTCTGGTACGGTGCCAGCCGGATCCAGGTCTCCACCACCACCCGTTTGTCCTCAAACAAGGTCGAGATATAGAGATCCAAATCCGCCTTTTGTTGCTCCAGGTTGAACGATAGCCACTCGGCGAATACCGAAGTGTGGCTGCTTTTCAGCGCCTTGTTTGCCTCTTCTTCCCCGAACACCATGGCTAACCCGTGATGTTCATAGCCGCCGTTGTTGGAGTTTCGCAACGACGCCAGGTACACCAACCTTCCGAAAACAGAAGGGATTTGCGAGATCGTATTTCGCCAGAGATCGGCGGACGCACTGCGGTCGAACGCAACCCCTGCAATTCTTTCGCCTCGCATACGGACTTCTGAAATCATACACCGGATCTTCCCGGAAGAAAAGGCGGAGCATTCAGGACCCGCAGCCAGGCTATGTTCTGGTTTCCGAAAGTCTCTGGCCATTTACGCTTAGGCCGAGTGTTAGCGCTTAATCTTGCCTGGAGTCGGGAATTTCCCGAATTCAATTTCAAATTAAGAGGAGATTTTGAACATGCTGACGAAGCTTTTTTTGCTTGCTGGTGTTGCACTTGCGCTGGCCACTACTGTTTCCGCCGATATTCCTGTACCGCCTTGCGATCCTTGCATGGTCTCGACCGGTCTCGCTCGCTGATCCAGCTACTCGATCGGGGCTGGTGCTAGACTGGATTTCGGCTGATGCACCAGCTCCCCATCGAGCAACAGATTCTGCTAGTTGCACAAATCGTGGTTCTGGTGGCGCTGTGCGCCAAACTGTGGTGGGACGGCCTGTACAAGATCTACAGTTGGTTTTTCGGCTATTTGGTCGTGGAACTGCTGCAGATGCTCGTCCCGTTGTTTGTACCCCTCAATAGTCCGACATATCGGGATTACTACGTAGTCAGCCAGGCTTTGGTTATTTGTTTCTCCGCGCTGGTCATCCTCGAGCTGTATTCCATTATTCTGCGTGGTCTGGCGGGAATAGAGAAGGTTTCGCGGCGCTATATCAAGGTAACCTTGCTGTTGGCTATCCTGGTCTCGTTACTTCCCTCACGGTTGGAGAAGACGTCCAACACCCTGACAGGGTATCTTTTCGTGTTCCAGCGCCCCGTCATGTCCAGCCTGTTCATTCTTATTTTATTGATCGCGGGCTTCCTGGTTTACTATCCTATACCGATCGGGCGTAACGTACTTGTTTACCTGGTAGGATTCGCTGTCTACTTCGTCGCCACTGGCACCACCGTATTTATCAGAAATCTCGGCCATTATTGGGGCCGGCCGATGAGTGACGTATATATGGGCGTGTACTTGACCAGCCTGGCGCTCTGGCTGTTTGCTCTCAACCGCCAGGGAGAGACCAAGAGCGTGGTGGTGGGGCATCAGTGGAATCCATCTGACGAACGGCGATTGCTGGCCCAACTGGAAGCCATCAATGCCAGTCTTTTGCGTTCTGCAAGAAAATAATAGGGATGTTGATCTTGCAAAAATGCCATAAAAATGTGTTTGCATTGATGGGAATGATCTTATATGATGAGACGTGCAATTGCCATTGATCCTTCCCCTTGCACTGGTTCTGGTACTCCTGGCCGCTTGTTTTGTCGGCCTTTTCTGGAGACTCGCGTCTCGCTTTGACGCACAGCACTGTACCTCCGAATGGCTGGACGGCTTTTCTCTAGACAGCTACGCTCCTATGGAGCGATTGCTCGAGAGTAGCGACGTCGAGTTTCTCGCGTCGCAGGCCGGATATCACGCTGAAATCGCGAAACGCCTGATGGTGGAGCGCCGCAGGATTTTCGCCGCATATCTCGGACACTTAGTCCGCGACTTTAATCAATTGGTCAGGATAGGAAAGCTGATGATTGTCTATTCCACGGAAGACCGGCAGGAATTCGCGCGCCGGTTGTGGCGTCAGCAGATCCGGTTTTACGCGGGTGTTTGCTCGCTGCGGCTGCAACTGGCGCTGTATCCTTTGGGGTGGACTGCCACCGATCCGCATCGGTTGGTGGCGGCCCTTGCGTCCATGCGTAATCAGGTGCAGCTACTCGCGTCCCTCAGCCAAACCCAGTTCGAGCCCGTCTAGGCGCCGCTGCAAACAGTCTTTAGAACCTGCTTGGCTTCCTTGAGCCGCGGGAATTGCTTTTCCGCATTCTTGAACTCGCGCGTATGCACGCAGCGCCGCGCCCCCCGATGTTCCACGGGAAATTGTAAATGAAGCATCTCATGAAACAGAATGTATTCCACGGCTAATCTTGGAACACCAGGCCGGTCGAGCAGGCGGCTCAGGATAATTGCATTGTGCGAGGGATCGTAATGGCCCAGCATCACGCGCGAGGGCTGCCGGCTCCACCCCAGCAGGGGTTGCGCCATCAGACCGTGGAAATGCGCCTGATTCAGCTCATCGAAGATGGACTGCAGATCGTAGGAATCGCCTTGCGGGCCTGAGACGAACTTTCGCCCGCGCGTCTGCTTTACCAATTGAAGGCTACGGCGCATCTCCTTGCGATTCAGGTAGCGGCGGTAGCGCTCGGCGTAAGTTCGCGGCGACGGGCGACGCAAAAGTTTGCACATCAGAATATGCGCGAGCGATTCGAGAATTGCCGAGGGCGCGCCTTCGAGCACGTCTGTAATACGAAACTCAAGACCGCTCTCGTCCCACCGCGCCGAGCTGTTCGCGTTGGCGAACTTGCAGAATCTCAGTCGAACCGTTGGAACGGGCGTGCGCGGCTTTAGCTCCCTGAATACGCGTGTGAAGATCTCCTCGGGTGTCTCAAAGAAAATCGCGCTCTGCAGCACTTCCTTCAGAATACTACTGAGGCGATTCGTCCAGCAGCAAAATCTCAACGCGCCGATTCTCAGCCCGGCCCGTCTCGGTATCGTTGGAATCCTTGGGGTCGTTGGATCCATAGCTTTGTACCGAAAGACGCGACTCGGAGATGCCAAAGCGGGTGCTGAGAACCTCCAACAGGTTTACGCTGCGAGCGGCTGAGAGCTCCCAATTGTTTTGGAAGCGCTTATTGTGGATGGGGACGGAATCGGCATGTCCCACCAGCGCCACTTTGTTCGGGACGCTGTTAAGCACTTCGGCGATTTGAGAAACGATGGGAAACGCGGTGGGCATGACCCGGTCTTCGCCAGAGGGAAACAAAATGGCCTGCGGCAGGCTGATCACCAGTCCGCGCTTCTCCAGATGTGAATCCAGACCTTCCTGCTTCAGCTTTTGGTCCGCCCCAGCCAGCGCCAGGCGGGAGTCCTGCAGCTTGGTTTCTGGCTTTGCGGCGGTTGGTTTAAGCTGCGGCGGGCTGGGCGGCTGAGTTGCCGAGTGGATGCCTTGCGCTGCGATGGCAACGAACAGAATCAGCAGAATGGTGACGAAATCGGTGTAGCTGATCAGCCAGCGCTCTCGTTGTCCGCCATGTTCGGATTCCAGATACTTTGGTTTGGGCTTAGGCTTCATGTGCCGCCGCTGTACCTGCGTCGCGGATCTGCACATCCCGCTGGCGCATGTACGCGCTCAGACGTAAGCGGATCAGCGCTGGGTGTACATTATCAGTCAATGAGAGCACTCCTTCGATGATCAGTTCCTGGATCTCGAAGTTCTCGGCAACTCGGGCGCGAATACGATGAGCAGCCGGCAACAAAAACAAATTGGCGATTGCCAACCCATAGATGGTGGAGACGAAGGCCGTCCCGATGCCGAATCCGACCGACTGCAGGTTTGCAAAGTGCCGCAGCACCTCAATCAGGCCCACCACAGTCCCGATGATCCCGATGGTGGGCGCGAAGCCACCGGCAACTTCCAGGGTCTTCGCATCTGTCTCGCCTTGGCGCTCGCGCATGCGCAGCTCGGTTTCGAGCACGGCCTGCAACTCCGCGCGGTTGCTAACATCCAAAGCCAGTTGCAGGGCTTGTCCGAGAAAAGGATGCGCGGCCTGAGGAACCAGCGGCTCCAGTGCCAGCAAACTGCCGCGGCGGGCCACGCGTGCATAGAAGATAATCTCTTCAATCAACGTTTCGCGGTTCACTTCTTTAGAGGCGATGAGGTCTATGACGTGGCGGAACGAGTGGATCAGCGAATCCTTGGGCGTGGTGACCAGCATAACGCCGAGCGTGCCGCCAATTACGATGAATGCACCGGCCGGTTGAAAGAAATAAGTGATGGAGATGCCGGCTGATGCGATCCCGGCCATCACCGCTCCCAGCGCTACCACCAGCCCCAGAACGAAAACCAAGTCGATGCGGCGGCGTGGGAGAGCGCGGTCCTGAGCCGTGAACGCACGCACTTCTTCAGTGAGAGCCGCTTGAGTTGAAGCCAATACAATTCTCCGAGGCCTCTCAAGTGCACCCGGAGGTCCAATCGGAAGTGATTGATCCGGCGTCTAAACGGAACTGGAAGGTGACAAAAATTCGACAGTGCAAGAGTGCATTCGCGAGCCAATCAAGCAGGTAACGCCGGAAGAATCAAGCCCCGGCACTCACCCAGACCGATGCGACGAAAACCCGACGCTTCGCACCAGCCTTTGAGAATCACTTCGTCGCCATCTTCCAGGAAAGCCCGCGTCTCGCCGCTTGGAAGCGGAAGCGGATCGGCGCCCCGACGGGTCAGTTCGAGGAGGCAGCCCTGATTCTTCTTGTCCGGGCCGGAAACCGTGCCGCTGCCAATCAGATCGCCCGGGAGTAGCGGGCAACCGTTGCTGGTGTGATGCGCGATCATCTGGCTCATCGTCCAATATAGAGATGCGAAGTCGCTCTGACTCACACGCACCGGCGCCGGCATTTTCGCCGTGCGGAGCCAAACCTCCAGAGTGATTCGAAATGCGCTATCACCGGACCCTTGAAGATGCGGAAGCGGTTGCGGGTCACCGTTGGGACGGGCTGGGGCGGGCGAGCGAAAAGGCTCCAGTGCGTCCAGCGTGACAACCCACGGCGAAATGGAGGTCGCGAAATTCTTCGCCAGGAACGGGCCTAACGGTTGGTATTCCCAGCTCTGGATATCGCGCGCCGACCAATCGTTCAACAAGCACACGCCAAACAGATGATCTTCGGCGTTGGCGATCGGAATCGGTTGTCCCATGGGATTGCCTGGGCCCAGGAACGCGCCGAGTTCCAGTTCATAGTCGAGCATTCGCGTCGGCGCATATACCGGCGCATCGCCTGATCCCAGCATGATTTGACCGCTGGGGCGATGGACCGGCGTGCCGCTCAAAACAATGGATGATGCGCGGCCGTGATATGCAATCGGCATCCACTTATAGTTCGGCGTGAGCGGTTTGTCCGTCCGAAACAGATTGCCAACGTTGCTGGCGTGATGAATGGATGCGAAGAAATCCGTGTAATCCGGGATTTCGAAGGGCAGCAGCAGGTCGGCTTCGGACATGGGCAGGATCGCTCTCTCCGCTGCGGGCGAATAGTTCGCCAACAACTCGCTCAAGCGGCGTCGCAGACCTGTGCGCTCTGCGCGAGACATCGCCAGAACCGCGCTGAGAGACGGGATGGCGAGTGCCTGGCTAATATCCAGCAGCATGTCGCCGATGGCTACGCCGACCCGGATCCGCTCCTCACCGCGCTTTCGAAAACTGGCGTAGGGGAGGTTCTGAATCGGGAAATCGATATCGGGGCGATTGGCGGATTCTATCCAGCTCTTCAGGTTTGGATCGTGAGTTGAATCCATACTGTCGATCATAATGGGGACGTGATGGCCCTATCCGCCGCCGACGCCGCGCGAGCCGAGCGAGTCCTTCACAAACTTTCACGGCATGGGCTGGGGAACTGGGCGCTCACCGGCGGATTGGCCTACGAGCTCCACAGCCAGATCCTTGGACTTGACTGCTCCGAGCGTGCCTTGAACGACCTGGATTTCATCACCGGTGCGTTCGATTGCATTCCCGGCACGTTGTCTCAAGATTTCCTGTTCCGGCACATCCATCCTGTCGCGCCCCCAGGCAAAACCTTGCTGCAGCTGATCGATCAAGACGCCGCGCTGCGCATCGATATTTTCCGTTGCTGTGGCGAGACCATGAAGCGGGCCATCCGCGTGGATCTTCCATTCGGTCCCCTGCAAGTGGTTTCCCTGGAAGACCTGGTAGCGAGAGCGGCGAGGCTCCTGCTTGATCTTGCGGCCGGCGTGCCGGTAGCTTCCAAGCATGCCAGGGATTACCTCCGGTTTGTAAAAGTGACGAGTTCAATGAAAATGGAATCAGTTTGGCAGGACCACAGAAAGCCAATGCATCCCACAACGTTTCGCGAGACAAATGGCCAGCTTCAGGATTTGATTCCGCGCTGCGATAGCCTGCTGATTAGTCCTCAGTACTCGCAAGACCCCAACCAGGCGTGCCCGCAGTGTGAGCCTACGGATGCGTTTCAGCTGGCAGACCCGAAGGTTGTTCTGTCGTTGCTTGGGTACTGTTAGTGGATTCCTGAAAATTCAGCGACAGCCGGTAAAGATCGGATGCAACCGAGGTAGCTGCGGTGACCGAACTTTTCAGCGCCTCAAAACAAGCGCCGTCGAGTGCGTGCGGAGCATCCCGCTCCATCATCCCCAAGACTGTTTCGAGCGGGAGCGCGTCGCGATAGGGCCGCTTGGACGCCAATGCGTCATAAATATCGGAGACCACTAAAATGCGCGCGGGCAGCGAGAGACGATCCCCCTGGAGGCCTCGAAAATATCCTGTACCGTCGAGCTTTTCATGGTGTGCGCCGGCGATTTCGCTCAGCTCGCCGAAGTTTGGAATTCGCTTGAGGATCTCATAGGAATAAGCGGGATGTTTGCGGACAACTTCCCATTCCGCTTCCGTGAGGTTGTCGGGCTTGTCGAGAATTGTGTTGGACACGCTCAGCTTCCCGATGTCGTGGAGCAAGGCTGCCCGGCGAATCAGCGTGATCTCGGGTTCACTGAGCGCCAAGGTCCGCGCTATAGCCACCGCCGCGCCAGCCACTCCGGTGGAGTGCCGGTAGGTGAACGGCGACTTCGCGTCGATGACGTCCGCAAATGCGAGGCAAATGTTGTCGAGCGTGGCTTCGTCGCTCGCGACGACATCGTGGTGCGGCTCAAGATCCAGCACCTTGGTGCTGGCGTTTTGGACATTGATCCACACAGATTCGTTCTTGGACAGCGAGCAAAAAGCTCGCACCAGATCCGGATCGAACCACCGGCCGCTCCGATCTTGGGCTACTTTCACGGCCGCCGCGGAGCCATATGCGCTATAAAAAACCTCCGCCGTTTGAGCCAGGTTCAGAATGCGTGCCAGCAGCGGGATCTCCTCGCCCCGTAATCCGATCGGATGGCCGCTCCCGTTCCAGAGTTCGTCCAGACTGTGAATCGCCGCTGCACTGGCATCGGACAAACCGATTCTTCGCGCGATGGCAGATCCCCGTTCGCAGCGGATTTGAACCATCTCCTGGGAGTTCTTCTTATGATGAAGCGCCAGATCGAACAAGGCCCGCACCCGCTCCAGGAACGGCGCGCCGGTGCGCACGTGCGAAAGCGCGTATTCGAGCGACTCCCAGCCCACGCGTGTCCAATCGGTGGTCTTTACGTCGCGTTTGGCCTGAATATCATCCGTGCCAAGAATCTGAAACATCCGGGAGGCGTTGGTGCTACACCCGGCGTCCTTCATCAGCAGGGCATAGTAAAGGTCGCCCTGCGAATCGAGCGGGAGTCCGATTTCTTTGGCAATATGCATCCCGAAGACGCAGCTCCGGATGGAGTGGCCCACTGGCTGGCCTTCGGTGAGATCGAGCGCGTATGACAGAGAGGAAATAACTTCCGATACCCGAATGGGAGCTTCAGCGATTCCACTGGGTCGCGCAAGTCCCCGCTGTGTGACGAAGTGTATGGCCACTCCTCGAACTTGCCAGTTTCGGCGTGGCCAAACAATAGAGCAGCGGGTTAGAAAGCGTAAGGTACTGCGGTTGAATTTGCTCCGTGATTTACCTTAGAGTCGCATTCAATCACTTTTGGGAGTCTGTGTCGTACTGGTGCGATGCGCCGGCGCCGCACCATTCAGGATCAGCTTCTGGACGCGCCAGTTCAAAATTTCGGCCGTGTAGATTTCGTTCTCCGACGGGCATGCGATTTCGTGTACCCAGCCGAACTGCTTCAGTTGGTGGCCCATGCTGCCGAAAACTCCGACCACTTTGCCCTCCAGGGTCATTTTGTAGATTCGTCCAGGATAAGCGTCGGCGCTGTAGAGATACTGGGTCGGGCCCGGGCTAATACAAATGGCCCAGGGCGCGCCGTTCTGCATGGTGCCATTTTGCGGAGCCGCTCCGGCCCCGGGCGGGGGAGCGGTGGGCGGGGGATTGCCCATCCACATGTGAACCGTTGGCGGGAGCGGCACATCGATGGTGATCTGACGCAGCAATGTGCCGTCGGGATCGAAAACCTGGATGCGCCGGTTGCCGCGATCGGCCACGTAGATGTTGCCTTGGGCGTCGGAAGCTATGCTGTGCGGCGTGTTGAACTCGCCGGGACCGCTGCCGGGCATGCCCCATTGCTTCACCCAGTCACCGTTCTTGTCGAACTTGGCGACGCGCGAATTGACGTAGCCATCACTGATGAAGATGTTGCCCTGCGTGTCCCAGGTGACGTCGGTGGGCTGCCGGAATTGGCCGTTGATGGCAGGCCGCGGCGGGTTTACGCGCTTCCAAGGCTCGGATCCTTCGTCGGACGCTTCTTTTTTGCGCCCGAACACCATCATCACGCGTCCCTCCGGATTAAACTTGATCACCATGTCCGAGCCCTTGTCGATGGCCCACAGGTTATCGTCCTTGTCGAAGCGGATGGCGTGCGCGAAGGACCAGGCGTAAAGGTTATGGCCGATTTCGCGAATGTAAGTTCCGTCCGGCCCGAATTCGAGAATTTGCGCAGCGGTGGCGCCATAGGCGGGGCCGGTGGTATTGCCGCGCGAAAAGACGAAGACATGTTTCTTCGAGTTGACGGCCACGCCCGAGGCCTCACCCAGATACAGGTTCGGCGGGAGCTTAAGGAAATGGGGAACCGACTCGTAAGGGATTTCGGGGACTTGCGTTCCAAGCTCATCGCCCAACGCGATCGCAGTGAAGCAAGTAAGCGCCAGAATCAGAGAACGTGTCATAACAACCTCCTCAGTACCGCAAAGCTACGATATCAAATCAGTCGATCCGGTGCCGTACAATGTGCTTTCGCATGGCGCGCACTCCGATCGCAGTGGAACTCATCACGGTGGGAGTGCTGGCCGCGATCGCACTAGGATTCGGCATCAACCGCGAAGGCATCGCGAGTGGCTATGTCGATCCGCTTCTGCACGCGGGTGCGCAGGATGAGGCCGTCTATGGTCACGCCGCGGCAAGAATGGTTCGCACGGGTGAGTGGATGACGCCGATCTTCCTGGACCGGTTCATGCTCAACAAGCCGCCACTCCTGATGTGGGCCGGTGCGGCCGGCATGCGTTGGTTTGGGATCAATCCGGTAACGCTGCGAGCGCCGGTGGTTTTCTCGGGGGTCCTGTGCTGCGTGTTGGTCTATTGGTGGGTGAGGCGATCGCAGCCGGTGGTGGCTGCAGTGGCGGGAGCAGTGCTGTTACTGGGTACGTCACTCTTCCCCTCCATGTCTCGGAGATTCATGACCGATGCGCCGCTGACTTTGTTCGTTGTGGCGGCCATGTTTGTAGTTGCGGCCGACCTCCGCTGGGAACGGCGCAGCACGGTAATTCTATTCGGCGCGTTCTCGGGCGCGGCGGTCATGACCAAGAGCGCGGCAGGCTTGCTTCCGCTGTTCATCCTTGCCGTTTACTGGGTTTTCGCCGGTTCGAAGGACCGCCCGCCGTTACGAAAAGCTTTGGCGGCCTTCGCGCTGGCGGTGTTGGTGGCCGCGCCGTGGCACGTTTATGAATTTGTCGTTCACAAGGATTGGTTCGTCGCCGAGTACGTGCGATTTCAATTGCTCGGATCGGGCGTCACCGCGCCGTCGAGATATACCGGAGACACGAACCTTTGGTTTTATTTCAAAGCCTTGTTGCGTACCGACTCATTCCTTCTGTTGTTGTGGGCAACGAGCATCCCGTGGATCGTGATCGCGTGGAAGCGCTCGCACGAGGCGCGCTTGCTTGCCGCGTGGTTCTTGACGGCGACGGCGTGTCTGCTCGTCTTTGGAACGCGCGCCGCCTATTATTTGATGCCTCTGCTGCCCGTGTTTGTATTGATGACCATCGAGTTTTCTCCATTGCTGCGCGGCCGGTTTGCTTGGGTCGCATTCGCAGTATTGATTGTGGGGTTCGGGATTCCGGCCAGCGAGGCTATTTGGGGAAGCGGCTACTATGTCCCAAGAACCGTTCCGCCGGCCTTCGCTCTCGACAGATACGCTCGGCTGCGCCGCACCAACGAGTTGCTGATCGTGTCGCCTGACGACGAATTTTACGCATCGGTAGTGGACTTACCAAAGATCCGCTATGTCTACCTCACTCCCTTAGACGCCACCAAAACCTCCGCGTTCTTTTATCGCCTCGGCATGATCCTGGGCAGCGATGAGTTCTGTTCGCTGGAACGCCTGATGCCGGTATATGAGCAGCGGCTTCGAGCCTGGAAGTTGCCAGAGGGCTTGCATCCGGAAGCCACGCTCATCGACAGCGGGACAGTTGAGGAATTGGCTCGAGTGATCCGCTGCAGCCCGGATCGCGATTTAATGATTCCTGAGGCGTTCCGCGAGCTTGCAGTGGGCGCCTCTGCCGCTACTCACACAGCTACTGGCAATCAAGCGGGAAGGTTCTTCCTGTTGTCCAGGAATTCCAGCCGACGCCCGCAGGGATCTAAGGCGCCGGGTGCGCTGGATCGAGACTGACAGCGATAACCACCACACCCAGCTCGCGCGCATCGCCATTGACCCCCATGGCCGCTTTGTCCAATCGAAAGTTCACTGCAGCCAAGCCGGACTCCAGTGCCTCAGCGGGCACGTGCGCGGAGTAAACGTATGCATCCGGTTTCGACAAGCGAAGAGCGGGAAGCTCCCGCCCGCTGACGTCTGCCCGGATGGTGATCGGGCCGAGACTTCGGAGCTGAACCTCGGGAAGGACTAGTTTCAGTGTTAACTCCGCGCCGTTCGGTATGGAACCGGGCGGGGCCTTGAGCAGAATAGAGAAGTTCTTGGCGGTCCAACGCCATTTACCCGCTTCGATAGCGTGCACGCCACTCAACAGTTGCCCGGCCTGTGACGTATCGGCCATATCCACGCTGCTCGCGGCTTGGGGATCCGATGTTTTGCGGTAAAGATCGTAGGACTCGAATTCAAAGACGTCGGTCTGCCAGAAAGTGGCGCCATCAAAATGCCGCGTGGGACTGTACCCCAGCAGGTGGAGCAGATCGGCCCAGCGCTGCTTCTCGGGCATCGCTTTATAACCCACCATTACCGATTCGCGCCGGTTAGAACCGATCAATGCCACCGGATCATCGACGGTGTTCCGCTTGGACCAGTCCCAGTAAGCTTCAGACGCTCCCCCGTGAAAATCGGAGTACAGATTCGCCGAAAAGTAGGGCTGGAGAGCGGTGCTCGAATAACCGATTGTGTAGAGTCCACCGGATGGCAGGCCGGCTTGCTGAAAATATTGGGCTGCCGCCAAGCTTCCCGAATATGCATGCCCCCAGTCGTAACGGATCGCGGCGGCGGTCCAGTAACATTGAAATCCGATGGCTACTGTTAGGGCCAGGAGCGTGGGGACCGTTACTCGGGTCTTATATGCCGAAATCCAGATCGCAAACACCCAAGCTAAAAAGAGAACACCGAAGTGCCACAATTGCGTGTAGACGATGGTTCCGAAGAGGAAGAAAGCCGCGCTCGCCAGTGCGAAGAACAACAACCCGCCACCTCGCCACAGGAGTGGCAACGAGAGCGCAATCAAGACCAGCGACGTGATCCAGTAACCGGTAAAAGCTCCTGCCAGGCCGGCCTTGGCGACATCGGGAAATAAATGCAGGTTTGCAAGCCCGCGGTGCTCGGCGAAGGCGACGTCTTTGGCGGGCCAGGCGCAAATCAAAAAGAAAACCAGAATGCACCAGTAAGTGAGTCCCGCAATTGCAACCTTCATCCGTTCCGAAGCTTGCAGCTGCCCCCATCCTAAAAGCTGCGGCCCGTAAAGAGTAACCCAAATGCAGGCGGAGATCAGAAAGCCGTGTACGCTGACGCCGGCCAGCAGCGCCAGTAACACGGTCATCAAAGCTGGTCTGAGCGGCGCTTGCGTATAAATAACTGCAATAGCAAAGAGTAAAGGCGCTATAAGAGCATAGCTGCGCGCAATAACTGCATATTGGTAACAGAGATAGTAAGTGAATGGCAACGAGATACGAATGAAAAGTGGCAGTGGTGCATATCTAACCAGCAGAACTACAGCCGCGAATCCCAGGCCGGCGGAAACGAAATTGTAACCCCCATAAGGCAGACCCACCCGAATCAGCGCATGTACCAAGGTTTGCCAAAGTCCGGGGGTTCCTTCATAGTGCAGCAAGTGGCCCCAGAGCTGAGCCAGACTAGTGTCGCGCCCAAGCAACCAGGATTGTGCCTCGTCGGCCCATGGCTCATGGCGACGGATGGTGAGTGCCACCATTAGGGCATAAGCCGCTACGGCGATCGGCATCAGCGCGGGCGTGCGCGCCTTTGCCGAAGGCGGAGTTGGAAGTGGGATGTCACCCACTGTAACCGTCTTTGGGGCCATCGTTTGGTTTTATACTAGACGCCATTGAGGCGAAAAATGTTAACAAAGAAAGGAAACTTTTGTGTCCCCGGGTACTTCTATGGTGAGATAGATATCAGGGAAGTCCTCAGATTGCTCCGCGAGCCGATTGCATCCGCTAAATTTCTCCATGCGGAAGACGGTGGCGTCCAGGTAGTCCGCGCTGGAAGCGATACCCATCTTTTCGAGTTCGTGGAACGCGAGCGCGATCATGTCGCGATCGGACTTGCGCCACAGCTCATCGGTATCGTTACAAAAATACTCCAGTCCGATCCAGACCCTCTCGGGGTCGCCCACCATGTAAGGGCTCCAATTGTTGAAGATCTGCATGCGGCCCACCAGCACATCGGGCTCCTGAATGTAGATCCAGTTGTCCTTCAACAGCGGCTCCCCTGCCTCCTGGATGTTGAGACGTTTGAGCAGTAACCCCACCGTGATGAAGTCCCGATACAAGAGGCCGTCGCTCACCTCCGACACCTCCGCGGGCGGCGGCGCATCGAAAGCCTGAAGCAGTTCCTTGACCGGCATGGTGGAGAACACATACTGCGCCGGGAAGAAACGCCGCTCACCGGCATCGCTGCGGGCGGTGATACCGGTGACGCGATCGTCCGAGGCGTGAATGCCGCACACCGTCCACCCGGTGAGAATTTCGCCGCCGCCGGCGACCACCCTGCTCGCTACTTCTTCCCACAATTGGCCCGGACCGAGTTTCGGGTAGAGGAACTTTTCGATCAGCGAGGTCTCCGTATTCTTCTGTCCGATTTCATTGGAACGCCCAGAGAGGAGCTTCTTGAAATGATGGGCCAAGGCCTTACGCAGAGAAAGGCCCTTAATGCGTTGAGCGCCAAACTCCGCGCTGATTTGATCGCATGGCACGCCCCACACTTTTTCGGTGTAGCTCTTGAAGAACGTCTGATAGAAATGCCGGCCGAAGCGATTGATGAAAAAATCCTCGAGCGTTTTCTCGGGCCGGATAGGCCGCATACTACTGGCTATGTAGCTGAGCCCCGCCTTGGCTGTCCGCACCACGCCCAGATTTCGCAGCGTCGCGACATCCAGCTTCAGCGGATAGTCGAAAAACTTTCGCAAGTAGAAGATGCGCGATTTGCGAGGCCGCACCAGCATCACCAGATCGTCGATCTCGGGGTTCGGCGCATGGCCGTTCGAGGACGTCTTTGCGGCCATCGCCCGTTCCTGGCTTTGATAAACCAGCCGGTGGTTGGCCTCGCTGGTCTGCTCCACTGGCAGCATCGAAGTCCACCAATTCATTACCCGATCGGATTTTGAAAAAAACCGGTGCCCGCCGATATCGATGCGATTTCCCTTGTAAGCA
>Ga0206814_10038_pt1 | contig 33774 bp, 34 predicted proteins | sample Alteio_BWOrgCont_90_FD_152850 | JGI IMG/M metagenome (GOLD analysis project Ga0206814, IMG submission 152850) | Enriched cells from forest soil in Barre Woods Harvard Forest LTER site, Petersham, Massachusetts, United States -... | ecosystem: Environmental > Terrestrial > Soil > Temperate forest >...
CGAAAGTGATGTTACCGTGAATATTGACGTTGTTCACCAAGCCGCCGTTCGCGGCGGTTACGACATAGACAACCTGCCGCATATAATAGGTGCCATTCAACATTGCATCACCGCTTGAATCCAGAGTGGGCTGAGCGGAAGTCTGCCAGGCGCACGCCGCAAGAAACAGGAGAAGAAGAGACGATTTCAGTTTCATGAGTTGACGCTACAACACTAAGAATGACATTAGGACGCAGGCATCGATGTAAAGGTTTGTGCTCCTCGCCATCACACCAGGCTCCCTGTAATAATATGAACTTGATTCGAGTCGCATTTGTTCTCTGTTGTTTGGTGTGCGTGGCCGCCTGCGATCGTCTTCCTGAAAGCTATGCTCCGCCCGAGCAGCGCCATCCCGTGCAGGGTTTCAATCCTGGCCCGGAAGCCATGATGGTGGAGATGAGCGACCCGGACGCGAGCCTGCATATCGCCAACGACATTTATGGTCCCAGCGATCCTTCCTGGCGATGGACGTCCCAGAACCCTTCCGTGCGATTGCTGGTTCTTTCCACCGAGCATCTCAAGTTTCATGCCGACTTTGCCATCTGGGACGATGGCTTCAAGGTTACCGGCCCTGTGGAGATTGCATATCTGGTGAATGGCAGGCCTCTTGACAAGATCCGCTACACCACGCCCGGCATCAAGCATTTTGAAAGACCGGTTCCGCCCGACTGGCTCTCCGCGGATACCGATACCACCCTCGCGATGTCCATTGACAAACTGTACGTCGCACCAAAAGACGGCGTCAAGTTCGGCGTCATACTGCAGCGCATTGGATTGAAGCAGCAATGATCCGCGCGCGCAAGCCAGCGGAACGTCGCGGTTCAGAGCAATGATTCGAGTGATCCCGGTTCTTTTTGGCGCGCTCTTTACCGTAGCCACTGCCTGGTCGCTGGGCATGCTCCTATTCCACAAATTGTCGCTGGCCTTCCACGCATGGGAAGAGCGCTTGCTCGCATTTGTCGCCGGTTCGGCGGGCCTGAGCGCGATCATGTTTGTATTGAGCGCCACGCGGCTGGCGCGTCGCGGAATTATGCTGGTTCTCGCGCTCGGGATTATCGGCTACGCCGCTTATTCCGGTGCGTTGCGAGTTTCCGGGAAACCGTTCCCTCCGCTCCCCCGGTTGTGGGTTTGGATTTTCGGAGCGGGCTTCGCCGCCTTCACCTACGTCGGATTTTTCAACGCGCTGGCTCCCGAGCACAGCCCGGACGGCATGGCCTATCACTTAGGTGAGGTATTGAAATACCAGCACGCGCATGGATTCGCACGGATCACCACGGATCTTTATTCCAACTTGTCGCAGGGCATCGAGCTGATCTATCTGTTTGCAGTCGACTTCGGGCGCAATTCGGCCGCCAGCCTGGTCCACTTCACGTTCCTGGTGGTTCTGGTGTTCCTCATCCTGGCTTATGGCAAGAGAATCGGACGTCCCGATGTTGGCGCGGCGGCAGCCCTCATCACTTACGCCAGCCCTATCGTACTGCACGACGCGTCCATCGCTTATATAGACGTGGCGCTGGCCGCGGTCCTCTTCGCTTTGTTCTATCTGCTGCAGATCTGGGACGAAAACCGCGATCCGAAGATGCTGGTGCCGATCGGATTGCTTGCCGGTTTCGGCTACGAAGTGAAATACACGGCATTTATAGCCGTGCCATACGCCGCCGGATTCATTGCCTGGAAGCTGTGGCGCGAACGCAAACCGGTCCTGCGGCCGGTGCTGGTGGTCTCGCTCATCGCGCTGTCTTGCATCGTGCCGTGGATGGTGAAGGATTGGATCGAAGTGGCGAACCCGGTGTCGCCGCTGGCCAACCGTCTTTTCCCGAACCCCTACGTGCACATTTCGTTTGAGGATAGCTGGCGCAGGTATCTGAGTAACTACGATCTCACCAGCCACTGGCAGATTCCTTTGCAGCTGACGGTCCAAGGCGATCGCTTGGAAGGTTTTCTCGGCCCGCTTTTTTTGCTAGCCCCCTTCGCCTTGCTGGGGCTCCGCTATCGTGAAGGACGTCAACTGTTGCTCGCGGCCGCGATCTTCGGATGCACTTACTTCAGCAACATTGGCACGCGGTTTCTGATCCCCCTGGTGCCGTTTGTTTCGCTCGCACTGGCGCTGGTGATCACCAATGTTCAGTGGCTTTTGCCCACCGTCGTAGTGGCGGCCTGTATATCCTGCTGGCCCGATGTCTATCAATACTATTGCGCTCCCTATGCTTTTCGCATCGAAGAAGTGCCGGTAATGGCTGCGCTTCGCCTACAGCCGGAGGAGGCGTATCTCAGTATGGATCCCGAATACGTGGTCGCTCACATGATCGGGACCACCGTTCCTCCTGGCGAGCGCGTGTTCGCCATCAGCCAGGGCGGCCAATCGTATTTACAGCGCGATCTCCTGGTGGGATATGAAAGCGCGCCCAATGAAGTGCTGCAAGATATTCTGTGGACGCCGGTGGTCAGGATTAATCAGCCCACACGCATCCTGAAATTCGATTTCCCGGCGCGCGAGCTGCGCAGATTGCGAGTGGTTCAAACCGCCCGCCTGCCCGCCAATCAATGGTCCATCGCCGAGCTGCGCGTCTTTAACGGCCAAGCTGAATTGGCGCGCGATGCGGCCGGGAGGCTCTCGGCTCAGCCCAATCCCTGGGATGTCCAATTGGCTTTCGACAATAGTCCGGTGACGCGCTGGCGAAGCTGGCAGCCAGCTGCTCCGGGAATGCATGTCGAATTGGACTTCGGGCGGCTTCAAAGCGCCAGCGGGGTGGTGGTGGAGTCCTCTGAAGATACGGGCGAAGCCAGAGTGAAGCTGGAGGGCATGGGCGCCGACGGGACATGGGTGACGCTTTCGGATCGGCCCGTCCAATCCAGCCAGCCCATACGTGCCAGTCTGCGCCTGGCGGCCACGGCGGAACTGAAGGCGCGCGGAGTCCAATACCTGTTGATTAAGCCCGAAAATCCCGGCGCCAGCGACTTGCGCACCTATCCTGCTTTTTGGGGACTGACAGTGGCGGGAGCGGTGGGCGACGTGCGACTTTTCCACATTAAGTAATGCCCGGCTTCTTTCTTGGCGTCGATGGCGGGCAATCCAGCACCACGGCGGTGATGGGCGACGAAACCGGCCGCATCGTCGGGGTTGGCCACGGCGGACCGTCCAATCACGCGGGTACGGCAGAAGGCCGAGCGAAGTTTGTCGGCGCCATTCAGTCATCGGTACAGGCAGCTTGCGGAGAAGCTGGTTTGGATGCCAGCAGCATCCGCTTCACCAGCGCCTGCCTGGGATTAAGCGGCGGTCCGACGGACAAGGAATCGATTCTCCGCGAGATCCTGGCGAGCGACCGGATCCTGGTCACCGACGATGCCCAAATCGCGCTGGTAGGCGCCACGGCAGGCGAACCCGGTGTGGTGGTGATCGCTGGAACCGGCTCCATAGCCTTTGGGCGTAATTCCGTGGGCCACACCGCGCGGACCGGCGGCTGGGGCTATCTTTTTGGAGACGAAGGCGGTGGTTTCTGGATTGCGCGCCAGGCACTGCGCGCCGCACTCCGTTGGGAGGAGGGTTGGGGCGTCCCTACGTCGCTGCGCGCCCGCCTCCTGGATAGTACCGGGAAGAGAAACATCAATGACTTGCTGCATCGCTGTTATACCGCCGAATTCCCCCGGCCTCGCGTGGCGAGCCTTTCTATTGTGGTGAACCAGGCGGCGGAAATCGGCGACCCTGTGGCTCTCGAAATTTTACAGGAAGCGGCTCGCGAACTGGCTCTGTTGGCTGTGGCGGTGCGCGGACAATTATTTGAGGCCGGGGAGGCGACGCTCGTGGCCTACTCCGGTGGCGTATTCGGGAGCAGGATACTGCTAGGTAGATTCCGGGCTTGGATGGCACCCGAGGTTGGGGTACGGGTGACGGCGCCGGTCTACGGCCCCCCCATCGGAGCCCTGCTGGAAGCCTATCGTGCCGCGGGGCGTCCCGGTATCTTACCGAGCCCCGACCGTAAGGGAATGGTCTTTTCCTGACCTGGGATCAGCCGTTTTCCTGTATCTGCGACTAGGGTGAGATTTCCTGAATTGCGCCTTAAAATTATCGATAAGGCGGGCGAGGGTAGAGTGTCTAATGGCTTTGGCTTGGCACGACGGGAAAAAAGCTGACAGTGATCCGTCGAGTTCCACACTTTCCGGAACCTTGGCCGATGAGATTCCTATGACCACCCTGGCCAGCGATGTAGCCGGAACACGAGGCGATGAAGCAATTCGCGCACATTGTCTGCGCGTGGCAACTTGGTCGAGCGAACTGGCCAGCGCGGTCGGCCTTTCCGAGTCGGACAGGAATCTGGTGGAACAAGCTGCCATTGTCCATCACTTTCCCGAGATTCTGGTGGACGACCAGGCACGCCGCCGCCTTCTGGCCGAGATGCATCTGGAGGCCGAGGGTGAGCAGCCCTTGATCGCCGACGATGTGCGAGCCGTCCTGGAGACACTGTGGGGACGGCGCCCGATCGCCGATCCCGCCATGGGAAAGATCGTGGCGGTGCTCGAAATCAGCGACGACTTCGATCAGTTCTTCGAATCGGAGCCGCTGTTTGACGCCGACTCGGTGGATGAATGCACGAATTCCTCCGTCGAGGCCATGATGACTTATCTGCAGGTCACCAGCCGGGCCGATGTCAGCCGGGTGATCGATCGCCTGCCGGTGTTTCCCCGCGCGGCTCGCGAGGTGGTGCGGCAGGTTGCGAATCCCGACGTAGGACCTCGCGAAATGGAGGCGGTGGCATCGGTGGATCCGGTACTCGCCGGACGGCTCATCCAAACGGCAAACTCGGCCTATTACAGCCCTCGGATGCCCATTGGCACCATTTTCCAAGCCGTGTCCTATATCGGCACCGAGACCGCGCGGCGGGTGCTGCTCGCTGCCGCCATTCGAGGTAACTTTTCGTCGGCACAATCGCACCAGCTTTGGAACCACAGCCTGGATGTGGCGCAGACCGCCGAGCTGGTGGCGCTGCATGCATCGGTAAAAATAGATCCTTCGCAGGCCTTTCTGGCCGGCTTGATCCACGATATCGGCCGCCTGGCCTTCGCTATCATGCCGGCTGCCTTCCAGGAACGCTTCCAGCGCCTCACCGATGGCGGTTGTCCACCGGCGGAAGTGGAAATATGCCTCTCCGGGCGCTGCCACGACGAAGTGGGCGCCGAAGCTCTGGAACAGTGGAAATTTCCGCCGGAGATCATCGAGGCCGTGCGCTGGCACCATCGTCCGGAGCGCTCTTCGCTGCCGCTGAGCTCACTGCTTTATCTGGCCGAATTCGTCACCGAATCGCAAGAGGATCTTCCCTCCTTTGTCCGCGTGAATGCAGCCTCGCGCTTAGCGGGCGTTTCGATGGGGCTGCTGTCCGAAATCCGCCAGAAGAACTCCGGGTCGCTGGAAAGCTTGCGATTCGTGGCTTGAGCGTGCGCCACGCTACGCTGGTCTATTGATCACTGAGACTGAGAACGGCTGGCTGCCGGACCTGATTTACACTGGCGAAGAATTTGAATCCGGGGTCGCGATGTTCGCGGACCCAAGCGGCCGCATTACGCGATTTTCTTCCGCGCCGAGCGACCTGGCCCAATCCCAGCGGCTCAGCGGGCGTGCCCTTCTGCCGGGGCTCGTGAATGGCCATTCGCACGCCTTCCAGCGCGCGCTACGCGGGCGGACCGAGCATCGGACCAGCGCTGAACATGATTCATTCTGGACCTGGCGCGAGAGCATGTACTTCGCCGCCAACAGGCTGTCGCCGGAGGATCTCTACCATGCGTCACGCATGGCGTTTCTGGAGATGCTACTGAGCGGCATCACAACGGTTGGGGAATTCCATTACGTGCATGGCGCCCCGTTCGCGCCGTTTGAGAATCGAAACGAGCTTGCCATGCAAGTGATCCGGGCCGCGCGCGACACCGGCTTGCGCATCGCGCTCTTACGGACTGCCTATGCGCGATCGGGATGGCGGAAGGCGGCGCATCCCGGGCAGGCCTCCTTTCTAACGCCGCTCGTAGCGGACTTCATTGCCGACACCGAAGCGCTGCGCGCCGCGATCTCGGACTCGCCAGATGCTGAACAGGTCTGGGTGGGCGTTGCGCCCCACAGCCTGCGAGCGGCGCCTCTGGAATACGTGCGCGAAGCAGTGGCATACGCTCGAGCTCATCAACTGCCGGTACACATGCACGTTGCAGAGCAGCCGGCGGACGTGGAAGCTTGCGTGGCGGAGTACGGAACTCGCCCCGTGGAACTGTTGGACGAAAACGGCTTGCTCGATTTCCGGTTCACGGCGGTGCATGCCATTCACGTGACTCAGAAAGAAATTGCCGCTTTGGCGCGCGCGGGTGCGATGGTTTGCGCCTGTCCCACAACAGAGCGCAATCTGGGCGATGGAACTTTGCCCGCTGACCGGTACTTGAGCGCGGGGGTTCGCATCTCGTTAGGGTCCGACAGCAACGTGCAAATTAACCTGCTCGAAGATGCGCGGGAGCTGGAATATCATCTACGGATGCTCAAACTGGAGCGCGCCGTGCTGTCGGCGAAACAGCTGTTCAGTTGTGCCACTGAAGCTGGGGCGCGAAGTCTGGGCGCGCCGAGCGGCAGTCTTGAGGTTGGCCGTCCCGCCGACTTCTTCAGCGTCGCGCTCGACGACCCGTCCATGGCAGGAGCAGGTCCGGAATCGTTGCTCAGTCACATCGTCTTCTCCGCCGAGCGGACCGCGGTACGCGATGTCGCGGTAGGAGGCAAATTCATCGTTCGCGACGGGCGGCATGCCTCCCAAGGGGAGATCATTGAGGATTTCAACCGGGTGCAGCGCGACCTTTGGGGCTAGCTCCGATCAAAGCTCGATGATTCGAAAGCCCTCACGCCGGGCCGCCCCCTGCAATCGAATATCGCGGCATAGAAAGGCACGGTTCTTCGGCTTCTCACTGCACCAAATCAGCGCGGCCGCTAACTGCAGGGCGTCGGCGGCACGCAGTTCATGACGGTCGAGGCACGCCTCCGCCAGATCAAGCAACCGGTTCGTCGGCTGTATCTCGCGCCAAGCCTTGCGAAGCAGAGCAAGCCGGCCAATTGCCGCAGCATGCTGCTGCGACGATAGTATTCCTTCACGCCGCCGGCGACCTAGCGCGCTGACTGTTTCGACGCTCGTGCCCCACCATACAACCGGAGCATGCTCGCGCAGGAGTCGCCGGATTGGTCCGGAGTTTTCGACTGATGCGCACAACGGCACGATCGCGCTAGCGTCCCAAAAACCCGGCATCCCGCTCTTCCCGGTCTTCCGAGACAGCGCTCGAAAGGGACACTGCGATGCTGGCGCTCATGGGGTGATTTGTGCCGATGGACCAAAAGGCGCGCTCGTTGAGCTTCTCCGATGGTAGTAGCAGCTCTCCCGAAGCTACCAGCGCAAGTTCCTCCACCGATACATCCGCGGTGTTTAAAGGAATGATTTTCGCGACCGGCAAGTTGCGATCGCGAATAATGATTTCTTCGCCGGCGCGGACCTTCTGCAGGTAGGCGCTGAAGTTGTTTTTTAGCTCGGCGATATTCACGGTCTTCATATGGCTATTATAGCTACGTAGAGGCCAGATAGGCCAAGACGTCAAGGTGCCAGTGCGTGATCCTCGTCGGAAGTTGCTTTCGCAAGTTTGCTCTCCGGGTCTGTAATAATTGTTAAGTGGGTGGCGAGCATAGCGCGTTGCACGATCTGATCCGGCGTGGCCGGTTCCGTCAAGCCGCGCACCTTCTGATCCACGCTACGTCCTTCGCGGCGGTGGTTGGCGTGGCGGGAGCGATCTTGCTCCTCATTGTCGGAGCGCAAATCCTCAACTGGTATTGGGTTGTTGTGCTGTTCGCCGCGAGCCTGGGGGCCAGCGCATATCGCTCGCGCGCCAAGCTGCTTTCGGCCTATCAGGTGGCGCAATCCATCGATCGCCAGCTCGATTTCAAGGATGCGCTGTCCACCGCGTATTACTTCAGCAAGCATCCGGATCGCGGGGCCTTGCCCGAATTCGTTGCGCAGCAGCGCCAGAGCGCGGAGGAAATGGCGCGAGGGGCCGATTTACAGCGTGGCGTGCCGTTCCTGATGCCGCGTACCGCATACGTCAACCTGGCCCTGGTGGCGGTGGCGTTCGGCATGTTCGGATTGCGATACGGGATGCACCGCAGTCTGGACCTCGGTTCGCCGCTGGTTCATATCAACTTCGACGGTCTATTCGGGAGTTCGCCCGAAGTGGCCAGCGCGAGGCCCGGCAAACGGCTCGGCGACAACGGCGGGCGCGATTCCAAGGCTCCAGAAAACCCCTGGGACGCGAAGACCAGCGATCTCGATCCCGCCGCCGACGCCGCGCTCCAATCGGTGGAAGATCCGAATCCCAACAACGCCGCCGCATCGCCGGACAGCGCCGCAAAAGCCGATGCCAAGAGCAACGAGCAATTGCCGCCGGGCACGAATCCGCTGGACTCCGGCGAAAAAGGGGACTCGTCGCCGAGCGATGCGAGCGCCAACCCATCCGCGGGCGCCGATTCGAAATCGGGCCAGCAGAACGGCTCGAAAGACGCTAAGGATTCCAAAGATGCCAAGCAGTCCGGCAGCTCTGGCGACAACGCCAGTCTGGGAAGCAAGTTGCGCGACGCGCTGTCCAATCTGCTTGCGAAGATGAAGCCGCAATCCAAGCAGGGCGGCGGAAAGCCGAACGACTCTTCGCAATCGGCGAACTCGAAGTCGTCCCAGCAAGGCGAAAAACAGGACGGCGATTCGAAATCGCCCGGCCAGGAACAGACCGACGCCAGCGCGAATTCGCAATCGGAAGGCGACCAGCAGCAGGGAGGGACCCAGCAAGCCTCCCAGGGTAAGAGCGAAGGACGCAGCAGCAATCAGCCGAACTCGCCCGATGGCAAGAGCGGCATCGGGAAACAGGACGGCGACAAGGCCGCCCGTGAAGCCGCCGAATTGGCCGCCATGGGAAAGCTCAGCGAGATTATCGGCAAGCGTGCCGCCAACATCTCAGGCGAGGTCATGGTGGAAGTTTCGCCCGGCAAGCAGCAGTTGAAGACCCAGTATTCGCAGCAGAACGCGACGCATGTGGAAGCGGGCGGGGAAATTAATCGCGACGAGGTTCCGCTGGCCTATCAGCAATACGTGCAGCAGTATTTCGCGCAGGTACGGAAACTGCCGGCGGCGAAAAGCAAAGCCGGGTCGGACGGGAAGCCCTCTGCGATCCCGGATTCGAAGACCAAAACCACTCCGTCCAGCCTTCCGTAAGAGGGCACAGCGCTAATTCTCCGGGATAAAACGTACCGACACCGGGATCGCAGCGCCGTTTTGTATACGGTATTTTGCATAAACCTGCCCAAGACCTCCGCAGGCATGGCACTCAGCATCGCTCTTCTGCACCCCACTTTGCAGCTCCGCCTTCTCCGGAAGCAACGCCCAGCATCGGGACGTGTACTTGCTGTTTCGTGGAACAGCACGGTCGATCGCTCGTTCCAGAGGCGAGAAATCCACCTCATGAGGCCCGGTTTTGTCGAACCACCAATAGCCGTCTTCGCAGCCGCCGCCGTTCCCGCTATCTGGATCGTATGTGCCGAGGATGGCATTCGGGCCGGCGCCATAGATCGCGGCCGCCTTCCATGCCACAAAAGCGCCAAACTCCGATTGCAGGTGGTATATTTCCAGGTACTGATCATCAGTTCCAGCTTGTATCAGCAACCTCTTCCATTGCGAGGGAGGCGCATCCTTGCTTGACCAGCCTGAGGAGACGATACGAGGCCCGGCATGGATGGTCGTAATGATTTGCACGATACGGTGTCCGGAGAGCCTGCCAAGTCGCGTCACGCTTTGCTCAAACCGATAGTCCCGCGCAGTGACGATTTGGCCATCTTTTGCCGGCGCGCCGAGCATCAAGTCTCCGCCTGCGTCCAGCCGGAGTGGATCCTCGGCCCACCAAGCCAGGGAGTGCGGCACTGCTATTTCGAGCGAGCCCCCTTTAGCCGTGAAAACCTTCTGGTAGACCTGACTGGGAAGTGGGACAGACACGCTGAGGAGCACAGCCAGAGACAGTAAGCATCGCAGCGCCACTGATGCTCACTTGCCGTCTTTGGTCTGCGCGACGGCCTGCGCCAGGTAGTTCGCCACTTGCGCTTCGTCGCGAGCCACTTCGTAGTACGCGGCGCGTAATAGCTGGTCCTTGCGATTGATGAGCGTCTCGCGGATATTCTGCTGCACGCGCGGATCGGTGAGCTCGCGCTGGCCGGCCGGCTCCTTGGAATAAATCTTGAACACGCGATAGCCTTCCGACGTCTTCACCACCGGCGTCACTTGACCCGGCGGCGCGGTCTGAATGGCGGCGCGAATTTCCGGATTGGCCTTCTCCAGCGCCGATTCCGGCACGAATCCCAAGTCTCCGCCATTTGGTGCGCTGGTGGGGTCTTCGGAGAAATTCTGAGCCAGCGTCACGAAATCCTCGCCTTGCTTCAGCCGGGCCACTAGCATGTCCATCTTCCTGCGCGCCTGCTCGTCGTTCTGCGCCTTGTCGTTCTTGAGATTCCGCACGTTCGGATCGGGCATCGGCGAAACCAGGATCTGCGCCAGGTGTACTTGCGGCTCTGGAAAATTGAAGCTGGTTTTATTGGAGTTATAGAACTCGGTAACGTCTTTATCTGAAATCGAAATGTGCGAGGTGATCTCTTTGTTAAATAGCTTGGTGATGCTGAGGTCGCGCTTGAGCTGCGCCTTCATGTCGTCCACCGTCATCTTGCGCGCCGCGAGCTGCTTTTGAAATTCTTCCTGCGTGTACGGCGCTTTCAGTTCGGCGAATCTCGATTCCACGTCGGCATCGGTGGCCATCAAGCCCAGTTTCTCGGCGCGCTGCAGCATGATTTCGTTGTCCACCAGCGTGCGGAGCACTTCCAGCTTTTGGATCTCCATCTGATCGCGGCTGGGCTTCTCACTGGAGGACATGAACTGCGCTTGATACTGCTTATCCAGGTCGGCGTAGGTGATGAGGCGGCCATTCACCGTGGCTGCGACGTTGTCGGACACGGCGTGCTTGCATCCGCACGCGCATACGATGAGCAGAGCGCTGGCGAGAGCGGGGAGAGGGCGGAACATTGGGTTGATGCCTCCATTCTACAGGCTTGGCGCGTCGCACTGCTACAATCGCGCGCATGGGCACTCAGCGGCGCTGCTTTCTCGGGGCCGCGCTGGCCGTCATGGTTCTGGGGGCAGCCAACCCTCCCGAGAACGGTTTCCGCTTTTCGATCGTGGGCGATCGCACGGGCGACGCTCAGCCCGGAGTCTATGAGCAGGTGTGGCGTGAACTGGACGCCTGGCATCCCAATTTCGTCATCAATGTCGGCGACACCATTCAAGGCGGCAGCGACGCGACAGCGGTCTCGGAATGGCGCGTGCTTCGTCCGTTGTGGGACCGCTATCGAACCAGCATGTACTTTACGCCTGGCAATCACGACATCTGGTCCCGAGCCGCGCGCGCGATCTACGAAGAACAAACCGGACACCCGGCGTTTTATAGCTTCAATTATCAAAACGCACACTTCACCGTCCTCGACAACAGCGAGGACCCGGATTTAAGCGCAGGCCTGGGTGATCGGCAGATGCAGTTTCTCGCGAGCGATCTGGCCCAAAACCGCGATCGCGATCCCAAGTTTATTTTCTTCCACAAGCCTTTCTGGCTGATCCCGGTGAAATTTCAGAGCAGCCAGTTTCCTTTTCATCAGTTGATTGAGAAATTCGGCGTGCGCACCGTGGTGAGCGGCCATGGACACCAGTTCGTGCGCGCGGTTCAGGATGGCATTACCTATCTGGAAGCGCCCAGTTCGGGAGGCAAACTGAAGGGCGAGGGCTTCGCGCAGGGATGGTTTTATGGCCAGGTGTTGGTCACGGTGAACGGCAAAAACGTCGACATGGTGGTGAAGGAAATCGGCGCACCTTTTGGTCAAGCCAGGGTCATCAAAGCGTCGGACTAGAGGCCTTACGGACGGTCGCTCGAGGGCGGCACCAGCCCCTTGATTCGCAGAAATGCGCCGATAATCCCGTACATTTCGTTATCGTGCGCGATGTTCCAATTGAGCAGCCCCAGCCGGCTCATGTCCCAGCGGAACCACTTCACCTTGCCGGCGCCGGCCGCGTCGGTCATGGACGCGTACACCGCATCGCAATAGTCGAAGGATGCCTTGAGCGATGCCACCAGATCGGCCTTGGCGGTTTTGGGCGGAGCGAACTTCGCGTTGGCGGTGGTCTTCTCGCCTTGCACCACCTGGCACATCAACAGCTGTCCGTCGGCGACGTGCGCGATCATCTCGCCAAAGGTGCGTACCTGGGGAACAGTGCGGAACGAATAGTTCTCCGCCGGCATTCGATCGGCGGCCTTGAGGAGACTGTCCTTCACCAGCGCGTAGCTTTGCCGGGCATCGGCGCTGAAGGGATTGTCCTGCGCTTCCGCCCCAACGGCACTCAGTAGCGCCACAACCACGAGAAAAACATAAATTCGATACATGGGTCTCCTCACTTGCCAACCAAATGCTGCAGATCTTTATTATTTTCGTTGCAAACATACTCCAGCAAGTCTGTATCGGGAAGCAGCGTCAGCGGCAACTTCACATTCCACGGCTTGGTGTAAGCTTTCGGATCGTCGATGGCGATCAGAATATCCATGTGCCCGAAGTCCTTCCGCCGAAGGCGTTCTGTAACGTGCAGGGCGTCGGTGGCGGGGCGGCCATCGTTATCCAGCCAGCCCTGATTGTTGAAGCCGGCCGTCTGGGCCACGAAATCGTCGCCTTCCCAATGTCCGATCGAGTAACCCTGCCAGGTGGGATTAGGATCTTTGGGAAGCTCGCGACCATCGGTGAAAATCTGGCGATAGCTGTGAACCGCTTCGTACAGAATTACCACCATCTTCTCGCTGTTCACAATCTTGAACGGGTAGGGGACCGCGTCGGAACGCGGGACGCCGCCCGGGATGCAGTTTCCGGTTGGATCATCCTTGCTCTCGGCTGCGCGCCGCTGCTTAAACAACGCCTCGGCCCACGGCTGGAAGGGCGCGTCGCCGGGCTTCAGGTCGGAAGCGATGTTAAGGATGTAGGGGAGCGAAGGTGTCCAGATGCCCGACAGGTCCGGTTTGCCGTCACGGGTCTTGGGCGTGGGCGCTGACAGATTCGCCGTGCCATCCGGCAGCCGAGGAGTGGTCGGATTCCGGACATTGAACCATTGCGCCGTCGCCAGCGCGGAAGCCGCGAAGAAAAGGGCCACCGCAACTACGGGACGAAACATCCGTCTCAGTATACACGCGGTGGTGTTACACGTGGTGGGCGCGCAGGGACTCGAACCCCGGACCCCCTCGGTGTAAACGAGGTGCTCTAACCAACTGAGCTACGCGCCCGCGTGCGGCCATTTCATTCTACCGAACTCCCTGCCCCGCTTTCCTCAAATTCTGGTACGATCAGTACAATGATGAGTATTCGTTTCCACTTCGGCGGAACGGCATCGCCTAACGCCCCCGCCTTTCAATGATTCCATCCAGAAACTACCCGCCCCGCCGTCCCAGGGTTCGGGAAAATGTAAATGAGGCCATTCGGGTGCGCGAAGTGCGAGCCGTATTTCCCGATGGATCCGTCGAGATCATGCCTACTCTGGCCGCCGTGCGCAAAGCGCAGGAGATGGGCCTCGACCTGATCCTGATTGCGCCCACCGCCGAGCCGCCGGTCGCCAAGGCCATGGACTATGGCCAGTGGCAATATGAGAACAAGAAGAAGCAGCACGAGGCCAAGAAAAAGCAGCATGTGATCCAGGTGAAGGAGCTGAAGTTCCGCCCCAACACCGACGATCACGATTATGAGTTCAAGAAAAACCACGCCATCCGATTCTTAGGCGAAGGCAACCGCGTGAAAGCGGTAGTGCAATTCCGCGGCCGCGAGATCGCGCACGTCGATCTGGGCAAAAAGCTGCTGTTGCGTTTTGCGCAGGATCTTTCCGGCCACGGACAGGTGGAAGGCCAGCCGAGGCTGGAAGGCCGCAACGCGCACGTCATCATCAGCCCGGTGAAGGCGACAGCGCCCGCGAAGGACAAGCCGAAGGAACCGGGTCAGGCGCCGACGGCGCACTGAGACAGAGAATTCAGAATTCAAGAAGTCAGAATTGCCCAGAGAATTCAGAAGTCAGAATTCAGAATAAAACAGGCGCTTCGCCTGCACCTTCATTCTGAATTCTGACTTCTCGAATTCTGAATTCTTCTTAGTAGAACAGATACTTCCGCCATTGATCATCACTCTTCGCCAGCAGCCGCATCAGGTGCCGGCTGGTGTGTAAACTGAACGGACGCGGCGCGCGCGCCAGCTTCATTCCCGCTTCTTCGGGAGTACGGCTGCCTTTGCGGTTATTGCAGGGATGGCAGCATGCTACCAGGTTTTCCCAAGTAGTCTCTCCAGCCCGCGCGCGCGGAACCACATGATCCAGCGTCAACTCGCCCGATGGCATCGTGCGATGGCAATACTGGCAGGTATAACGGTCGCGCATTAAAATGTTTTTGCGCGAAAGAGCTCGGGTCTGATGCGGAATACGGCGGTATTCGAGCAGCCGGATCACGGACGGCACGCGGATGCTATGCCGCGGCGAATGGACATGCGCCTGCGACTCCTCTTCGGCCGACGCCACGCCCTTCAGCACCAGCACCAGCGCACGCCGCGCGGCGCAGATATTAATCGGCTCGTAGCTGGCGTTCAGCACTAAGACCGGTCTATGTAAACGATCAAGACTGGGCATCTTCGGGTCTCCCGGAGAAATTCGAGGTATCGACCATCAGGCGACGGTCCACTCGCGCCAGGGTGAGCAACGTCACCTGGCTGGCGCCCCCTCGCTTCAACGCGCGCGCGCAGGACGCCGCGGTGGCGCCGGTGGTTATCACATCGTCGATCAACAGCACGCGGCTGCCATGGAGCGTGGAGCGCCTTTTTGCTTGAAACGCCCCTGAAACATTTGCGCGACGTTTTGCGCTCGTCAAGCCGGCCTGCGATGTGGTGTTTCGCACACGGCGTAGAGCATTCCAAACTGGGGTATGCGTCCGCCGGCCGATTTCACGGGCCAGCAGCTCCGCTTGGTTGAACCCGCGCTGCCATCGCTTATACCAATGCAACGGCATGGGAACGATGACGTCGAAATTTTGTTCGCGCGGCAGCGCACGCGCCAGCAGCCGTCCCAGTGGCTCAGATAACGTTTGGATGCGCCCGTACTTGAACAGGTGAATTAGCTTGCGCAGTTCGTCTTCATAGAATCCGAATGAGTAGGCCGCGTCGAACCCTCGGACTCCTCGCCGGCAAAGCGCGCAGCGACCCTCATCGTCCAGGGGGAAGCGGCTCAGGAACGGCGCGCGGCATTGGATGCAATAGTATTCCGCGGCCAGCGGCTCAGGCTTGGCCAGGCAGGCGCGGCAAACCGGCACGCGCGAAAAATCTTTCAGGGGCTGATCGCAGATCCGGCAATCGTCGGGGAACAGGAGGGAAAAAAGCGCAGATGGGACCGTCTGAACTAGAGAAGAACTATGTGGGAGCCAACTACTGCTGAAGACACACCCCCTTAAAACAACTATTTTACACGATGTCGTACCTCCCCGTAGACATCACCAGCCAGACAGCATATTCAGGCTCTGGCGATCGAAGAAAGCTCCGCTGGCCGACTGGAAATAATTCCGAATGTCCGCGCTTCCAATGTTTGCCGTGGTGTGGTCCCATTCGCACTTGGTACAATGCGGCGCATCGCCGGAAGCAGGAACATCGCCCGAGAACCACGCACGCGCCTGCCGATATTTTTCCGAGTCGAACGGATCGCTGCCATTGCCCTCGAACTTACTGAACACCAGATTAATGTCCGGCCGTGGCGCTCCGCAGCAAGGCGTGATTCTTCCCGTCGCATCCATTACGATGTTCTTGTACAACCAGTGGCAGGTGTGGCCTTCGCTCGGTGGTGAGTCGGCGACAGCCTGCCCCTTCCAAGGATTCCCGTAGGCTTCTAAGATCGCGCCGCTATCCACACTGTCTGGGAACAGGTTCCAATTTGTGAATTGGTTGGCCATCGAAAACCAACCTGGCCGTCGAAAGCCTGCGACGCCTGGTTTGAGCGCCGCGGGACGAATCTCCGGATCGTCCCAACTCACGTCGTAGGGCTGGACCACGCGGAACAGATCGACGCCCATCCTGCGCGCCATGCGGGTGGCCACAGGGATCTCGTGAGCATTGTGTTCGAATGCCAGAAAGTTCCACACCAGGACGGGATAGCGCTTCCGCAGCCTGCGCTTCGCCTCCACCAGCTTTCGCAGATTGTCGAGAACCAGCTGCAGGTCGCCGTTGCGGCGGAAGCGCTGATAAACGGACTGCGTGGCGCCATCGATCGAAAGCCCCATGAAATCGAGCCCGGATTCGACGTAAGCCTCCGCGTCGAACCGGCGGACCGAGAGGGTGGTTGAAATTGCGGTTTCCATCAGCCACGCTTTCGCCATCCGAATCAGCTTGGGCGTGTTGAGGTTGAGCAGTGGCTCTCCATAGTTGTAGAAAAGCGTTCCAATGGCATAAGGACCGTAGCGTTTCAACAGCGCGGACAGGCGACTTTCCGAGAGCGTGCCCTTCGGCCAATCGAACAACTGCAGGGCTTCATTGCGAGCGGAATGGACGCAACCAGGGCATGCCAACTGGCACACGTTGCTAGGATCGATGACCAGCCCGAAGGGCCGCGACAACAGGGATGCGCTGCGCGCCCGGAAGTGATACCGGGCCAGGAATAGATTCAAAACCTTGAGCGTCAGCGCCTCGGCCAGCGGACTCGGAAAGCGCGCGCGCAAACTGGTGCAAAGTTCCGGCTTCGCCCGATTAAGAATGTCGACCGCGGCGGAAGTGCGCTGGCAGGTCGCAAGTTCCCGATCGACGCGGGATAACGTGGGAAACGCAGTTCGGCTACGGTACAGCGATGCGGGAATGAAGGAATGGAGAATCTTCCGAACCATCACTGCGAGTATAGCCACGTTGGGCCCGGCGAACATGAGTACAATGGAATCGAAAGCCACGCATGCAGACTTTCTACATCGAGACCTTCGGGTGCCAGATGAACGCGCACGATTCCGAAAAGGTCGTCGGCACGTTGTTGTCACGAGGGTACCAGCAGGTCGCCAAACCGGACCAGGCCGACCTGGTGCTTTATAACACTTGTAGCATTCGCGACAAAGCCGAACAGAAGGTCTTTCATCGCTTGGACGAATTCAAGCGACACGGCAAAGGTAAGGTGTTTGGCGTCCTGGGTTGCGTCGCGCAGCAGGAAGGCGAGCGCATCTTCGATCGCGCGCCGCACGTCAGCCTGGTTGCCGGATCGGCCAGCTACGCGAAGCTCCCCGAAATGCTGGTTCAACTGGAGGCCGGCAACCGCCGCGTCACCGGCCTGAGCCTGGACAACGATCAGGCCTTTGAGACGCCCCTGACCAAACGCGATAATCCGCACCGCGCCTACATCACGATCATCGAAGGCTGCGACAAATCGTGCGCCTATTGCGTGGTTCCATTCACTCGCGGACCTGAGCGCAGCCGCACCAGCGAAAGCGTCCTGAACGAAGCTCGCGAGCTCGCGCGCATGGGCTACGTCGAAGTTCAGTTGCTCGGCCAGAACGTCAACAGTTATCGCGATCCGTCGCCCGCCGGTTGGGATTTTGCCCGCCTGCTGCGCGCCATGGGCGAAGTGGATGGTATCCGGCGCGTGCGCTTCACTACGTCGCACCCGCGCGATTTCGTGAAGGACATTGTCGACGCCATCGACGACAACCCGGTGCTTTGCAATCACGTGCATCTTCCGGTGCAGTCCGGGTCTTCCGACGTGCTGGCTCGCATGCAGCGCCTTTACACGCGCGACGAATATATGCGTCGCATCGATTGGATGAAGAAGGCGCGCCGCAACATTTCCATTACCACCGACATTATCGTTGGTTTTCCCGGCGAGACGGAAGCGGACCTGAACCAGACCCTAGCGCTGCTGGATGAAGTGGAGTACGATTCGTTGTTTGGATTTAAATACTCGCGCCGCCCGAACACCGCCGCGCTCGATCTCGGCGACCACATCGGCGAGGAAGAAAAAGTTCGACGCCTGGCTATCGTCAACGAAAAACAGCGAGCCATCCAGATCCGGCGCAACTCTGAGTTGGTGGGCAAAATCGAAGAGGCCTTCGTGGAGGGTTATAATCAGGCCACAGGTCAATGGATTGGACGCACCACGCAAAACCGCACGCTCAACTTTGTTCATCCCCAATTTGCGTCGCCGCGCGAAGGCGCCACTTTGGCCGGCACGTCCTGGAATGTTCGCGTCACTCGCGCCGGTCCGAATTCTTTAGCTGGTGAGGTGGTGATTTGAGTATGGAAGGAAAGGGGGGCCGTATGGAAGTCGAAATGAAAATCCGCGGATTGATGATGGATCCCGTCACCAACATGCCCATCGTGGTGTTGAAGGATCTGAATGGGAATACCATCTTGCCGATCTGGGTTGGGATCTACGAGGCCAATGCGATTGCCCTCGAGATCGAAAAAGTTTCGACGCCGCGGCCCATGACGCACGATCTCATCAAGACCTTGCTGCTCGGCTTGGGAACCGGCATTCGCAAAGTGGTGGTCAGCGAGCTGAAAGATGACACCTTCTATGCCGTGATCTGGCTCGACAAAGATGGCGAGCTGATCAGCGTGGACTCGCGGCCGAGCGATGCATTGGCGCTGGCGTTGCGCCTGGATTGCCCCATCTACGTGGATGAATCCGTGCTCAAAAGCTCGAAGCGCTCCAATGCCGCCGCCGACAAGGTGAGCGATGAGGAACAGCGCCGCTGGCTCGAAAGCCTGGACGACGAGGATCTCGGCCGATATAAGATGTGATCGAGACGCTGGAGAGACTAGCGGCTGCCGGAATTCAGATCATACCGGCCGAGATCACTTCTCATTTCATCCTGGAGCGCGACGGCTTTGTCTCGTTCGTTGAGCGCCGCGATGACGCGTTTGGCAACATTGGTACCCCAGGTCTCATGACGGAACGAGGATTTGCGGCGCTCATGTGGCGCGGCGATCAAGCCTTCTTCGTCGGGAAGGGCTTTGAGCAGCCCGCCTCGACCGACGAAGTACAAAAGATCCGTGCATTCGCCACCGATCTGGCGAACGCGTTAGGTTAATTGCTCGCCGACGCTTTCTTGTGAACTGCTGGGGGCCTGGGAGCATTCTTGCCGGTCCAGCCATGCAGTTTTTCGGGCTCGACGTTGAACACCACCATGTAAGGGCTGGCGGTGTAGCTTTGCGGTACTCCTTCAAACGACAACTCGGTACCTGGGTCCACTTTACCCGCCAGCGGCATTTCGAACTTGAGCGTCGCATCGGGTGTTGTGCCGTCTTCGAGTGCCAGGACGACGGTCTTGGGCTTAGTTTCGGGTTCGAGCTTCACTACTTTGCCCTTGAGCGCCGGCAACAGCGCGTCCTTCATGTTCGTACTGAAATAGCTAGCGCCATCTGCCGCAGTGAGCTGTGTCTTGATGTCCTTCCAGAGCTTTAGCTGAGGATCCTTCGCATCCTCTATCTCTTGCTTCTTCTGGTTTTCCTCTGCGATCTCTTTCGCTGACTTGATGTGATAATCCGGCGGCGGCGCGGCTTGCGCTTTCGCCAGCGTCAAAACATCATTAAAGCTGTCGTCACTCCCGTGATAGCCCTTGTAGGCCCGCTTCACGTAGTCCAGAACCTGCTGCCGTCCGGCTTGCGGCAGAGCCCCGGTGGATCCGTCATAGGTGGCCGCCCGTGTGAAATAAAAAATCGCCACCGACATTTTCTGGGGATTCTTCTCCGACGCAATCACGGTGCCTATGAAGTAGTCGACTTCAGCATTGTTGGGATCCATCGCCAATGTTTTTTGGAACTCGCCCTCGGCCGCGTCCCACGTTTTACGTTGCATCGCGATCCATCCCAGTGTCGAGTGGCCCAGCGTCTCCACCGGCGTGCGCGCGCCCTTCCATTGATCGGCTGTTACGTTCGGCGGAGGCGTGTCGATGTTCGCCAAAAGCGCGGTGGTGGCCTTCTCGCCCTGGTCCAGCACGTCCGGCGTGGGATTATTACCCGCCAGCGCGCGCGTGAAGTACATCGTGTAATACAGCGATGTGAAGTCCTTTGGATCGTCCGCCAGGATAAGCTTCGCCTCGCCCACCGCTTCCTTCGGCTGATTCAACGCCACGTAGGTATTCAGGAAAAGCTGCTTGCGCTGCTTCTCGAACTCGGTGGCGGCGTATTTGGTCTGCCACTCCTGCAGTTTGTCCAGTCTGGTTTTGGGATTTGTATCTTTCAGGATCGAATCGTAGAGCGTGAACTCCGCCGGATCCTTATATTGCGGCCCGGCCGCGGCAGGCTTGTCCTGTCCCGCCATCCACGCCGGCGCCCACAGTCCCAGGACAACAGCGACCGTTACGAAATGTTTTGAGGGTTGATACCGCATTCCCGACCTCCAGTTCTCTATCTTCGTAGAGCCTATTCCAGACCTATCGCTCAGTGAGCGAAAATGCCTTAGTTGGAATAGTACCAGAGTCCGAAAACACGCGCAGCAGTTGTGATGCCCGAGCCGCGAGCGTTAATTACTGGCGGGCTTGGGCCGGGGACGATGCACTGGCGCCGCCTCGTTCTTGCCGGTCCACCCATGCAGCTTTTCCTTATCAACGGTGAAGACCACCATAAAAGGATTCGCCGTGTAGCTGTCGGCAACGCCCTCGAATGTGAGCTCCGTGCCCTCGTCAACTTTGCCCGCTAGCGGCATTTCAAATTTCAACGTCGCGTCAGCTGTCGTGGTGTTGTTGGTTTTGTCTTCCATCGCCAAAAGTATGGTCTTCGGCTTCACCGCCGGCTCCAGTTTGATTACGCGCCCCTTGAGCGGAGTTGGAATTTCAGCGCCCTTCATGTTCATTTCGAAATACATTGCACCTTCCGGACCCGTCAGAGCTGTCTTTAGGCTATTCCACAACGCTTCGGAGGGGTGCGCCTTGTTGTATTCCTCTTCGTTCGCGGCCGAGGCTTGCGCGATCTCATTGGCATTCTTGATGCTGAACCCGGCCGGCGGAGTTGGATTCGCCTTCGCTGCAGCCACCAGATCATTGAAGCCTTCATCGCTGCCGTGGAAATTCTTGTACTGCTTCTGCACATAGGTGAGCGAGGCCTTCTGGCCTTCCGGAGTCAGCGCGCCGGGGCCTTGGTAACTGCCCGCGCGCGCGAAATAGAACATCGCCGCCGGCAACTTATCCAGCTTCTTCTCCGATGCGATCACCGTGCCCATCTGGTAATCCACCGTGGCGTCGTTCGGGCTCATCGTGAGAGACTTTTGCAACTCGGCTTCCGCTACGTCCCAATTCTTCCGCTGCATGGCGATGAAGCCCAGGTTTTTGTGCGCCATCAGCTCCACATCCGGCCGCAGCTTCGCCCATTGGTCCGCCGCCACGTTCGGCGGTGGCGTGTCGATATTTTCCAGAATCGTTTTAGCGGCTTTTTCACCATCGTCGAGAATACCAGGCGTCTGGCTTTGTCCGTACAACGGCTGGGTGAAAAGCATGATGTAGTACGACGCGGTGAAGTCCTTGGGATTGTCCGCCAGGATCTGTTTGGCGATTTCCGTCGCGTTCTTACCGTCGTTCAGCGCCGCGTAGGTAGTCAGGAACGCCGTCCGGCGAAGGTCGGCGAACTCCGTCATGGGATATTGCTTCTCCCACTGCTGCAGCTTCTCCAGGCGGGTCTTCGGATTCTGATCCTGCCCGATGGAGGTGAACAGATCGAACTCGGCCCGATCCTTCCAGTTCTTCTGAGGCTGTCCCGCGGCAGGCGCGGCCGCCTGTCCCAACATCCGCGCGGGCATCGGCCCCAGCATTCCAGTCAATGCAAGTGCTAACAAGAATTTAGATGATTGAACCGACACTCCCCGCCTCCCAGCGATCGAATTTTACCGGCGATGGCCCTGCAGAACCTGGCCCTCGACCTTAGCACAACCCTTTAATCTTAGAGTCCGTGCAATTGCGGAGTATACCGAATCGCAACCATGGCCGCAACCTTCGCCAAACACCCTCGCCTAAGACTTAGATGCGCCCCAGCGCGATCCTGTTCCCTTTTTGCTATTTTTTGAAGTAACCAACATCCCATGAGTACCAATAGGAAGATGCCCGGCGGCTGGGCCGATCGGCGCGCGCTCCCTCAGGGTCCCAACGGCCGCCCCCTGTGCCGTTGGTGCAATCTGGAGGTACCCAAGGGCCGCCAGACGTTTTGTTCGGCGTGGTGCGTCGAAGAATGGCGCTTGCGCAGCGACCCGGGCTATATTCGTGAAAAGGTTCTGGAACGCGATCGCGGGGTGTGCGCTGGTTGCGGTGTAGATTGTCTGGATGCCGAACGCCAACTGAAGCGTCTGCGGGGCGCGGCTAGACTGAAAGCTTTTATCGAGTGGGGCGTGGGTTCTCGAAAGTCTCTCTGGGACGCTGATCACATTATTCCAGTGGTAGAAGGTGGAGGGGAATGCGACCTGCAGAACATCCGAACCCTGTGTCTGAAGTGCCATCGCGCCGCTACCGCCCAACTCCGACAGCGCCGCCGTACTGAGCCGCGACCAGAAAAAGCGGTTTCTACCGCAGCATCGGCTTCAGATACCGCATAACCGTCTTCGCCACAATTTCGTTGCCCTGCGCCGTGGGATGGATACCATCCTGCTGCATCAAGTTTGGATGGATCGCAACATCCTCCAGCAAAAACGGAATCCGCGCTAGCTTGTACTTCGCCGCCAGATCAAGATAAATCTGCTGAAACGGCTGGATGTAATCCGGCCCGTAGTTAGGCGGCAGCGTCATCCCAGCCAGTAGCACTTTGGAGCCGGCGCCCTGGAGCATCTGGATAATCCGCTCCAGGTTCGCGCGCGTCGTTGCGATGGGCAGCCCCCGCAGCCCGTCATTACCTCCGAATTCGACAATGGTGACGCGAGGTTTGTAGGCCAGCACCTCGCTCAAGCGGCTTAATCCGTCCGTTGTGGTGTTGCCGCTCACGCCGAGGTTCATGACGCGCCATTTCAGCCCTGCAGCGTCCAAATCCCGTTGCAGAAAATCGGGGAAGCTCTTGCCTGGATCGGCGCCGAACCCAGCCGTCAGACTATCGCCGAACGCAACGATCACCGGACGCGTATCTAAAGAGGGAGGGGCAGCACGTAAACCAAACGCCGCCAGGCATCCGATACAAATAAACCGATGGAACGAGATGAACATCACCCAATGCCATAATAAAGAATTGCAGGCCGATTCCGTTCGCACCTCGATTCAAGCCCCCGCCATTCAGGTCTCCGCTCTCACCAAGAGCATTCCGACTGCCACGCACCGCGTGGATATCCTGCGCGGCATCGATCTGGAAATTGAGCGGGGCGAATTCGTTGCCATCATGGGACCTTCGGGCAGCGGCAAGAGCACGCTGCTGGGACTTTTGGCCGGCCTCGATACGCCAACCTCGGGCCGCATCGTTCTGGATGGTGAAGACATCACCGGCCTGAATGAGGACCGGATGGCGTTGCTGCGCGGCCGCAAAGTGGGCTTCGTGTTTCAGTCCTACCACCTGTTGCCCACCCTGACGGCGGAAGAAAACGTTCTGTTGCCGTATGAGCTCACCGGCGGAAATGGTATCGACGGGCCGAAGCGCGCCCGCGAGCTGCTCGAAAGCGTCGGCCTTCTCGACCGCCGCGATCATTACCCCATCCAACTTTCGGGCGGCGAACAACAGCGCGTTGCCCTGGCACGGGCGTTCATGGTCCGGCCACCGATTCTGCTGGCCGACGAACCTACCGGCAATCTCGACACGCAGAACGGCCAGCATGTGCTGGAATTGCTCATCTCGCTCAACCAGCGTGAAGGAACAACGCTGGTGCTGGTCACGCACGATGCTGCCTTGTCCAGCCGCGCATCGCGCCGAATCACGTTGCGCGACGGCCGCATAGTAAGCGACGAACGAGCGTCGTAGCGAATCATCATGCATTTTTCATGGAAGACCGCCTGCAAGATCGCGTGGCGCGAATCGCGCTCCTCATCCTTCAAATTTCTGTTCGTGATTCTCGCGGTCGCCGTGGGCGTGGGATCGCTCACCGGCGTGCGGGGATTTAGCCGCGCCTTTCACGAGATGCTGTTGACTCAGGCCCGCACCCTGATGGCAGCCGACCTTTCTCTGCGGGTATTCGAACTACCAACGCCTGAGCAGATGGCCGAAATGGACGCGCTAACGAAATCCGGCATCGAGCGCACCTGGATTACCGAAACCGTCACCATGGCATCCGCCGGCCAATCCAAGCCGCCCATGCTGGTGTCGGTGAAAGCCGTCGATCCGAAGAAATATCCATTCTATGGCGAGATCCGATTATCGCCGCCGGCCCCGCTGGCGAAGGCGCTTACCGCCGACACGGTGGCGGTTTCCGAGGACGTGCTCCTGCGCCTAAACCTGAAGGTCGGCGACAGCCTCCGCCTGGGCGGTCAACCTTTCCGCATCGTCGGCGAAGTGACCTATGAGCCAGATCGCATGATGGGCACCCTTAATGTTGGCCCGCGCGTGATGCTGGCCCGCGACGGCTTGGAGCGCGCCGGACTCATCCTGCCCGGCAGCCGCGCCTCCGAGCGTTTCCTGTTCCGTCTCTCGCCAAGTTCACCCGGCATCGAGCAGACGCGCTCACTGCTGAAAGCCGCGTTTCCCGACGCCCTGATCGCAGATTATCGCGAGTCGCACCCTATCGTCACGCAAGGCCTGAACCGCGCCACCACGTTTCTTAGCCTGGTGAGTCTGATCACTCTCATCATTGGCGCCATCGGCGTCGGCACCGCCATGCGAGCGCACATCCAGCAGCGCATGGATTCCATCGCGATCATGAAATGCATTGGCGCGCGATCCAGCCACGTCATGCGGATCTACTTGCTCCAGACCATCGCACTTGGGCTCGCGGGCGGCTTGCTCGGCGTGGCATTCGGACTAGTGGTGCAGCGCGCCTTCCCGTCTTTTCTCGCGCACTATTTCGAGCTCGAGCCGACGGCGCATTGGGACTTCGTCACCGCCGCGCAAGGCATCGGCATCGCGATCCTGGCGTCGCTGCTCTTCACCCTCCCGCCCCTGATCGGCATTCGCCATATTCGACCCAGCCTGATTCTGCGCCGTGAAATGGAGGAAACAAAACCTGCCTGGCCTAAGCGACTTGCCGAAGCCCGCGCGTCAATCTTAGCGGGCGTCATCATCCTACTCGGATTCGCCGGCATCGCGATGTCCTTCGCTACCGGCACGTCGAGAGACATCTGGAAAACCGGCGAATACTTCGCGGGCGCGCTTTTCATCGGCTTCGCGGCGCTCTCGGCCGTCGCCTGGCTGATGCTGCGGGTATTGAAAGTCCTGAGCCGCGGCAAGCTGCCAGTCAGCGTGCGCCATGGCATCGCGAACCTGTATCGTCCGGGGGCGCACGCGCAATCGGTCTTAGTGGCGCTGGGCGTCGGCGTAATGTTCACGCTCACGGTTTATCTGGTGCAGCACGGGATGATCGCCGAGATGAATCGCACCTCGCCGCCTGGCATGCCCAACGTTTTCCTCATCGATATCGCCCCCAAGGATCGCGACGCGGTTCTCGATCTGATCCAGCGGCAGCGCGGCGTGGAAGGGACACCGGAGCTCATCGGTACCGTGGCCGCCAAGCTGCTAAGTGTGGATGGCCAAGACGTCGCCAGCATGGACCTGAAGGGCTTCGGCCGCCGCTATCGCACGCCTCGCTCCGTGAGTTCCGCCGGAGCCATGCCGGACTACGTGAATCTCGAGCGCGGCGATTGGTGGCCCCCAACCATCGCCGGGAATGAAGTCTGCGTGGATGAAGACGCCGCCCGGATTCTCCACATCGCACCAGGATCCGAGCTGCGCTGGACCATTTCGGGCAAGGAAGTGCAATCGCGCGCCGCCTGCATCCAGACCATCGACTCCATCCATCTTTCCAGTCGCGTCGAATTCATCTTCAACACCAGCGCCCTGGCCGGCTTCCCGATCATTTACTACAGCAGCCTGCGCGCCCAGCCGTCCGCTGTCCCCGCGCTGCAAGAGGCGCTCTACCAGCGCTTCCCCACCGTTACCGTAGTCAACATGGCCGATGTGCTCCAGATCGTGCAAGGCGTGGTGGATCGCATCTCACAAGTGGTGCGCTTCATTTCGATGTTCGCCATTGTCGCCGGAGCGGTGATTCTTTCCTCCGCCGTCGCGGGCACGCGCTTCCGCCGCATGCGCGAGGTGGTGATTCTAAAAACACTCGGCGCCACGCGCTGGCGCGTCAGCCGCATCTTTTCGGTCGAGTTTCTCGTGCTGGGAGGCGTCGCTGGGCTGATGGGCAGCTTGCTCGCCGGAGGGTTCGCCAATATCCTGTTGAAGCGCATGCTGGACGCCAAGACGTCGATCCCGGTGATCCCGATCCTGCTCTCGGTGATCGCTACCGCTCTGATCGCCAACGCCGCCGGCTGGATGGCCAGCTTTCCAATCCTGGGTCAGAAGCCGCTGGAGATCCTCCGCGAAGAATAGTGCGCGTCGGTTGCCAAACCTCCATCCAACAATCGCGGAGTTATTCTCGCGCCATCACGACTTCCACGTCCCTAACAAACGCCTCAACAGCAGCATTTGCCCTAAATGATAGGAATTGTGATCGGCGATCAGCAACGCCTCGCGCAGAATCGTCTGGCCGGAGCCATGCGGAATCTTCGCGAACAGATCGGTTTTCTTGTCCGCAACCAGCTTGGCCATAGCCTTTAAATCCGCGCGAAAGCTGCGCAGGCTGTTATTCCAGGAGGCCGCGTTCGGGGGCGCTTCGGTCTTAGGCCAGTAACCCTCCGGCCAAGGCGGCGACTTATGCTTCGCGTCCCGGCTGAATTCAAGAATGTCCCATTGCGCCGTTCGCATATGCTCTAACAATTGCCATGCCGTGTGCGGCGCGCCCGGTGGTCTCACTCCGCGCAAGCGAGAGGGGAAGTCCGCAACCACCGCGTCAAAGTCGGCGTGCGCATTGCGTCCCCGCAAAAGATCCAGAAGATGTTGGCGCAGGGCGTCGGATTCAGGCATGACCTAGGGAAACACAAAGCCGTCCCGCGTTTCAAGCAGTGCTCATGGTGGCGCAGTATAGATAAAATCAAGCTTCATGACAAGATCTGCGGACGTGGTCATCATCGGAGCCGGAATCGTTGGATCGAGCATCGCGTTTCATCTTACGGAGGCGGGTTCGAAGAACGTGTTGGTCCTGGAACGCGAGAGCCGGCAGGGTCTTGGTTCTACAGGCAAGAGCATGGGCGGCGTGCGCGCGCAATTCTCCACTGACGTGAACATCCGGATGTCCATTTACTCCATCCCGTTCCTCGCGCGATTCGAAGAGGCCACGGGCCATCCCTCCGGATACAAGCCGCACGGTTACCTGTTCATGGCCACCAATGACGGGCACATGAACTATCTGCGCACCAATATCGCCCGGCAGAAGGCGCTCGGTTTGAAGAACGTCGAACTGCTCGCGCCCGACGATATTCGCAAAGTTTTGCCGCAGCTTCGCTCGGACGATATCGTCGGAGGAAGCCTCTGCTCTACCGACGGCTTCGTCGACCCGGAGAGCGTTATGAGCGGCTTCATGGCGCGCGCTATTGATCGCGGCGTCGAACTCTGGCGCGGCGCCCAGGTTACCGGCGTCTCGATCGCGAACGGCGCCGTTCGCGGCGTGCTAACCAGCCAAGGCGCGGTCTCGGCCCCGGTTGTAGTGAACGCAGCGGGGCCGTGGGCCGCATCCATCGCGCGCATGGCCGGCGTCGACTTGCCGGTTCAGCCGCTGCGCCGTATGTTGGTTCTCACGGAACCTTTCCCCGGCCTTCCCGAAAGGCTTCCAATGATGATCGATATGTCCACTGGCTGGCACTTCCGCCAGGAGGGGCTCGGCCTGCTGATGGCCTGGGCTCACCCCGATGAGCAGCCCGGATTCCGGACCGATTTCGATCCCGCGTACATCGAAAAGAGCCTCACGAACGCCGCCTCGCGCGTACCCGATTTCGCCAATCTCGCGGTTAACCCCCGCCGCTGCTGGGCCGGAATGTACGAAATGTCGCCCGATCATCACGCCATTCTAGGCCCCTCGCCCGAGGTCCGCGGATTGTACTTCGCCAACGGCTTCAGCGGCCATGGTGTGATGCATTCTCCCGCCACGGGCCGCATTCTAGCGGACTTAATCCTCCACGGCGAGACCACCGTGATCGACGCCAACGACCTGAATGTGCAGCGTTTCGCCCAGGGCCGCGCCATCCAGGAAACCGCCATCTTGTAACGTGGCGCACGTACCGTCTTTTTCCGGAACAAATCCAGATTTCCTTCGTCTATCACCCCATGAAACTTCTGATCCTTGGATTGTTGGCAATAGCGGTGCTTGCCTCCGGGAGCAGTCGGGACTGCTTCTGGGAGTGGCGCACGGAGGCTCGTGATAGAGCGAGAGAGGCGCGGGAAGAAGCCCGCCAGGCACGCGAACAGGGCCGCGAGGCGCGAGAACGCGCGATGGAGGCGCGCAACCAGGCCCGCGAGCAGGCCCGCCGGGCACGCGACCTTGCGAGAGAACGCGCCCGGGAACTTCGTGAGGAATTGCGCGCCGAGCGTGATCGGATTCGCCAGGAAATCCACGACGACTTGCGCGACTGGCGCTACACCTACTAGGGCCGCGCCCTCTCGTACATCACCCTACCGCCCACGATCGTGTAGTCCACCTTCGCCGACCGAATCTTATCTTCCGGCATCGTCAGAATGTCGCCTGACAGTACCGTCACATCCGCCAGTTTGCCCATCTTCAGCGATCCCCTGCTCCCCTCCTCAAACGCCGCGTACGCATTGTTGATGGTGTAAGATCGCAGCGCTTCCATCCGGCTCATCCTCTGGTCCGGAAAAAACACCGTGCCGTCTTTCAACCTCCGGCTCACCGCGGCGTAGTAACACTGGATCGGGTCCACGTCCTCCACTGGCGTATCGGTTCCGTTGGCCACCACCGAGCCCGATTTCATCAGCTTCTGCCAGACGTATGCGCCCGCCTCCGCGCGTTCGCGCCCCAATCGCGCGATCACGAACGGACCATCGGAGGTGCAATGAATGGCCTGCATCGCCGCGATCACGCCCAACGTCCCGAAGCGCGGGATATGGGCCGGGTCCAGATGCTGCGCGTGCTCGATCCGCCAGCGCAGAGCTTGCTTGTCCCCACTCTTATCGGGATGCTCGCGAAAAACCGCCTCATACAAATTCAGCACCTCGCGATTCGCCCGGTCCCCGATCGCGTGCGTGCAAAGTTGAAAGCCATTATCCATGGCCAGTTCCGCCGTCTTCCGGATGTACGCCACTTGCTCCACGTTGATCCCGCTGCGATTCGGCGCATCCTCCGGCAGGTCCGAGTACGGCGCCAGCAGCCACGCCCCTCGCGAGCCCAACGCTCCGTCCATGTATTCCTTGATCGCGCGCACCGTCAGATGCTCGCCGCCCACTCCAATCATGTAATAGCGCCGCAGGTTCGCCGCCAACTCGGACTGTGGCGCGCGCAGCATCACCCACATCCGCACCCCCAGTTCGCCCCGCTCTGCCATTTTCCGGAAAAAATCGACGGTCGGAAACGAAGAACCCGCATCCTCGAACGTCGTAATCCCCTTTGCAAGACATTCACGCTCCGCCAGCTTGATCTGCTGCCGAATCTCCGCCTCGGCCTCCGACGCCGGACGATGGGCACGATAGGAGTCCAGCACATGCTCGATCAATTCCTGCGCGCCTTCGTTCATCAATCCCGTTGGATCGCCATGCGCGTCCCGCAGGATCTCGCCACCCGCCGGCTCGGCCGTATTCTTATCCACTCCGGCTTGTCGCAGCGCCTCTGCATTCGCGAAACCCGCGTGCCCGCTCGCATGCGTCAGCCAGACTGGATTGCGCGGCGAAACCCGGCTCAAGCTCTGGTGTACCGGAAAGCCGCGCACGTTCGGCTCCGGCGTCCTATCCCATTTCGCTTGATGAAAGCCGCTCCCCAGTATCCACGTACCAGGTTTGGCCTTCTGCGCCGCGGCGGCCACCATCGCGACAATCTCGTCCCAATTCTTCGCGCCGCGCAGATCCAGCATCATCTTCGAAGCGCCCAGCTCCGTGAAATGCCCGTGTCCCTCAATGAATCCGGGGATCGCGAGCCGTCCCTGGAGATCGATCACTCGCGTCGACGGCCCCGCCAGAGCATCCACGATCTGGTTCGTTCCCACTGCGACGATCTTGCCGCCGCGCGCAGCCAAGCCCTGCGCCTTAGGCGCGCTCTGCTCCACTGTAACGATCCTTCCATTGCGCAGTACTAGATCGGCTGGTTGACCTAATGCCGTCCCGGCGCTCAAGGCCAGAGCAAGCCATATCCTTTTCATCTCAAATGTCACTACAATCATTTAGTACGTTTCTTCCCCCGAGACAGGTTGAATTATGGCGCATGTTCCAAGTGTCGCTCAAACCGAGCGCTCGGTTCGGCCGTTCTCTATCGCTGCTCGCAAGCTGGCCGTCGTGGGCCGGGCTTGTGCCGCGTGCGGGTCCACGGATATTCGTCCCTCTAACCGCCGCAACGCGCTGGATATTCTGCTGGCGTGCCTATTTCTCGCGCCATTCCGCTGTCGAGTCTGCCGGGAGCGCTTTTATCGAGTGTGGCGTCCTAGCTTGCAGCGTCCGCACAATCCTCCCAGCGCGCCTTTGCTGGTGGTACCCGCGCCGCGCAGCATTCTGAAGACGCGCAGCGTTCTGCAACTGAATGCGGTGGAACCGCGTTCGGTTGAGCCTGATCCGGTGGAGTCGGACAACGTTCCGCCTGATGTGCTTCCGCCCGAAATGAAAGCTGACATGATCGCAGCAATGTCCAATGGAACTTCTGAGTCCAATGGAAGTTCAGAAGTAGCCGCCGTTCCCGGCCGTGCCACTTCAATCCCCGCCGTTCCCGGGGCGATACTGATTCTCGAAAGTGACTTCTCCATTCGCAAACTACTTTGCCGCTTGCTCGAACGCCGAGGCTATTCGACTGTCGAGGTTGCGAAAGCCGAAGATCTCGCCAGCGCACTGCGTAGACTCCCCGCCGATTTAGTTGTGATTGATGTTTCGATCGCCGGAGCGAACGGTATGAAAGCTCTGCTCGCACTCGCACGCGTTCATCCCCACTTAAAAATCCTCGCGTTATCGGCGGAGCCTACAGAAGCGAGCGATATCCCCGGCCGTTTGTTGGCGCTTCCCAAGCCCTTCCCTTTGGAGAGCTTCGTGGATTGCGTGGACCGCCTTCTAGAGCGCTCGAGCCCGCCCAATGGCGCGCCATGAACTTTCTCCGCCGCGCGCTCCCCTACCTCACTGCCGCGCTCGTCATCGCCATTGCCTATGACGGCTGGATCTTTCTTTCGCGCTGGAGTGACGCGCGCGAAGCTCAGAAGGCGGAGGCGCTGAAGCAAGCCCAGGATGCGCGCCGCAACCTGGAATTTTTGGGAGGCGATGGCCTAAAGATTCTTGATTTTTACGCATCTCCAGGCGCGATCCACCGCGGTGAGCGGGCCATAATCTGTTACGGCGTGAACGCAGCCGATCGAGTGCGCATTGATCCGCCGGTGGAGCAACTCCACCCGGCCTTCAGCCATTGCCTCCAAGTGGCGCCTCTCAAAGACACGGACTACAAGCTGATCGCCGAAGATCGCGCCGGCCATAGCGTCACCCAAAGCCTGACCATCAAAGTCGTTCCCTAACACCAGCCACGCTTCATCCGATTCGATCGCTGCACCCGGCAGTTCAAGCACAAATCGAGGGTCACCATCCCCGGTGCGTTCTCAACTCCCGCCGCGCCCATCGCCTCCGCCTCGTCTTTCGAAACAACCTCGAGCGACAGCCTCGATCCGGGTGGAAGCTTCTGCCCGCAGCCATCACAATATCTTCCGTCGCTCTTGAGCACCACCTACTAAAATAGAACTTGATCTCCCCCGCGCGCCAGATTGCCTTCGATGTTCTCCGCAAGGTCCAGCAAGGCGGCTATGCCTCCGACCTCTTGCTCCAGCGCGCCGCGCCACTCGATCCGCGCGATGCCGGCCTCGCCTCCGAGATCGTCTTCGGATGCCTGCGCTATCAAGCCCAGTTGGATTATCTGATCACTCGCCGCGTCCCGCGCCCGCCCGATCCCGACGTCCAGATCGCTCTTCGCATGGGCATTTATCAGCTTCGCTATCTCGATCGCATTCCGGCGCATGCCGCCGTCGGGGAAAGCGTGGAACTGGTAAAGCGCATTCACAAAGCTTCCGCCGCAGGCCTGGTCAACGCAATTTTGCGAAAAACCGATCGTCAGCCGGTGCCTTGGCCCGACCGCGCTATCGATCTCTCCATGCCCGCCTGGCTGCTCGAACGCTGGGATCGCCAATTCGGCAAGCAGACGGCCAACCGGATCGCCGCCGCTTTCCTGCAGCCGGCCGAGACCCACATCGCGAGCACTGGCCGCATTCAAGACATCGGAGCGCAGTCTATTGTGCCGTTCCTCGGTCTGCACCCCTGCCAGACTTTTCTCGATTTGTGCGCCGCGCCAGGCAACAAGACCGCACAAGCCATTGAGAGCGGTGTCCGCGCAGTCGCCTGCGACATTCACCTGCATCGTCTGAAGCAAATGCACGATCTGAACTGCTCCCTGGTCGTGCTCGACGGCACGCGGCCGCTTCCCTTCCGTGCCAAATTCGATCGCATCCTCATCGACGCGCCCTGTTCCGGCACCGGCACGCTCGGACGCAATCCCGAAATCAAATGGCGCCTTCAGCCGTCCGATTTGATCGATCTGCACGCCAAGCAGGTGGCTCTCATTCGCCAGGCGATCGAACATCTTTGCCCCGGCGGCCGGCTGGTTTATTCCACCTGTTCACTTGAAAAAGAAGAAAACGAACAAGTGATCCAGGCGATTCCCGGCCCCTGGCAAGCCAGCGAGCGCCTGCCCGGACTCAACACGGGCGACGGTTTCTTCGTCGCGATATATCCGTCGCTCCCCTAACTCACGTGCACGTCAAATACCGCCAGCCAATATTGCAACGACTGTAGCGCAAACCCGCAAAACATCAGCCCGATGCCAAACACTCCCAAACGCCGCTCCGGCAAGTTATCCGCGTAGTATTCGACGTAAGGACTGAATGCCATTCCGAGGCCCGTTACCAGCCCTGTCACCAGCCCCAAGCGGCTTGCAAATATCCAGGGATGGTCCACGTGCCGCACCACCGCGCTGCAAAGGAGCGCGGCCGCGATGTAGCCCACCGTCCGAACTACCATCGCCTCCAACCCAGCTCGAGAGAATCGCGGCCGGCGGGTCGCGGAATAGTTGAGCGATGGTCTCACGCCTCGGTGATACGCGATCACTTGTCCGGCAACCAGCAGAACAGCGTAGAGCGCCGCGAAACGAAAGCCCACTTGGGGATACAGCGCCGCGCCAAAGGCGGTTGCGCGGATCGCACTAAACAGCGCCTCCCATGGCAATGCGTAATGATCCTGATGGACTGACATTCGATTGAGTTCAATCGCAAACGTTACTCCGGTCGCCACGCCCGCCGCTACGCCGAAGATTAAGCCCAGGCCGAAACCATAACCCAGGCCAAAGATGATCGAATACGTGACGGCCCTCGTCAGCAGCCGCAACGGGCCATGCTGGCCCCCCAGCA
>Ga0206814_10039_pt1 | contig 33707 bp, 29 predicted proteins | sample Alteio_BWOrgCont_90_FD_152850 | JGI IMG/M metagenome (GOLD analysis project Ga0206814, IMG submission 152850) | Enriched cells from forest soil in Barre Woods Harvard Forest LTER site, Petersham, Massachusetts, United States -... | ecosystem: Environmental > Terrestrial > Soil > Temperate forest >...
CTGGCGTATGACGACGGCGATCAGGTGCGTCTCGCGGAAGCCGATTTATCGAACGCCTCCTCCGAGAAGATTTTAAGTCCCAAGGCTTTTCAAGCCAAGCCTAGGGAACTGGTCTTTTCAAAGGGCGGGCAGGCCATCAGCGATCAGGGTTTCCAGGCTTCCATCGGCGACAACAATCCCGCCGGGGACGGGCCCTCCATGTTCGGATCCATGGACTATGTCTACCGCTCCGGGCTTTACAAAGAAATATTCGGGGTGGGTTTTGGCACGGGAGAAAGTGTCGGTCAAGATCAGATTAGCCGCGATTATTATTCTGGTTCGCTCGGCATTGAGCGATCTATTTACCGCAAAATTCAATGGCAAATGCTGGCAGGCCCTCAGTTCAAATATTTCTTCGTGAGCCAGGATAAGGCAGAACTAGATAACAACCCTAGCTCGCCGTCCTATAGTCAGAGGGTGAACTTACCCACCACCTACACCCAAATTTTTGAGATGGGTCTGCCTTTTGACTTTGAGACAGAAATTGGCGGACCGTTCCCGGCATGGCTGTCTATTTCCGTGTCTCCGGTGCAGGAGATCTGGTATCACAATGCCAATCTGAATCTGGAGGCTCGCACGAGTTTCGAGCCCGTGATCAGTTTTTCCCTAGGTCGGCATCTGGGATATTAAATCGGGTTTTTGAGCTATAAAGAAAGGTTGAGATTTTAGGACCCAGCTTATCCTTTAAGAGCTCTTTCGTTTCCGCATTTCTTTTCATCTTCCTTTTCAATTGTGTTCTGACGCGATCTTGGGGAAGATGTAAATTCTCCTCCTTTTGCAGGCGATCCCCCAATCTCCTGCGCGCTTTTCAGAAGCATGAATCCCTCCGAGAGGATTGGCGCATATGCATGTTTCCCCTAAAATTGCCGTGGTGGGCTTGGGCTATGTTGGATTGCCCATTGCGGTGCATTTTGGGAAAAAGCAGCGCGTCCTCGGGTTTGATGTCCAGGCCGAGAGGATAGCGGAACTCAATCGGAGTTTCGATCGCAACCGCGACCTGAAGGAAGCCGATCTAAAGGAGACCGAGGTCGACTACGTGTGCGACCCCGCGGCGCTGAAAACGGCCGGTTTCATCATCGTCGCCGTTCCCACTCCTGTGGACGCGGCCAACCGCCCCGACTTCACACCGCTCGCCACGGCCACGGCCACCGTGGGCCGCAATCTTTCTAAGGGAACCATCGTTGTCTTCGAAAGCACGGTCTATCCCGGAGCCACGGAAGAAGTTTGCATCCCCATCCTCGAGCGAGAATCGGGCTTGCGCTGCGGGGAGGATTTCAAGGTCGGCTATTCCCCGGAACGGATCAACCCGGGCGATCAGGAGCACACCTTCACGAAGATCACCAAGGTGGTTTCCGGCATGGATTCCGAAACCCTGGAAGCCGTGGCCGCCGTTTATGAAAGCGTGGTGACGGCGGGTGTTTTCCGGGCGGCATCCATCAAGGTGGCCGAGGCGGCCAAGGTCATCGAAAACACCCAGCGCGATCTCAACATCGCCCTCATCAACGAGCTTTCCCTCATCTTCCACCGCGCGGGCATCGACACCCAGGATGTGCTGGCCGCCGCGCGCAGCAAGTGGAATTTTTTGCCCTTTCAGCCCGGCCTGGTCGGGGGACATTGCGTCGGCGTGGATCCTTACTACCTCACGCACAAAGCCGAAGCGCTCGGGTACACTCCCCAGGTTATTCTTTCCGGCCGCCGAATTAACGACGGAATGGGCGCATTCATCGCGCGCGAGATGGCAAAACTTCTGCTGCAGGACGGAAAGGTGCGCTTCGATGACGGCAGGCCGCGCGTCACCGTGCTGGGTCTTACCTTCAAGGAGGATGTGCCGGATTTGCGGAACAGCAAGGTCGTGGACGTCATCCGTGAATTGGAGGCCCACGGCTTCGAGGTGCAGGTGGCGGACCCTCTTGCCTATCCGCAAGAAGCGCTTCATGAGTATGGCATTTCCCTGATTCCCATGGAGCAATTGAAGCCGGCCCATGGCGTCGTATTGGCCGTGGCCCATGCGCCCTTTAAGGAGAAAGGCTGGGCCCTTGTGCAAACCCTTCTTGCCGGGGGAAAGGGTGTGGTGATGGACGTGAAAACCCTTCTGCCCCGGGATTCCAAGCCCGAAGGCATTGAACTCTGGAGGCTTTAGAGCAATTTATGACTGCACCCATTCTCATTACCGGCACCGCCGGTTTCATTGGATTCCATCTCGCAAGGCTTTGTCTGGATCGCGGCCATGCGGTGACCGGTTTTGACGTCGTCAATGACTATTACGATCCCCGCATCAAGGAAGACCGTCTTCAGATTCTCTCCCAGAACCCGAACTTTGTCTTTCATCGGGCGGATTTGGTGGAGGGAGAAGCGGTGAAACGGGCCCTGAAGGACTCGCGCGCGGAAACAGTGGTGCATTTGGCCGCCCAGGCCGGGGTTCGCAACAGTCTGGAAAATCCGCGGGCGTATGTCGACGCCAATGTCGTGGGGTTCCTGAATATTTTGGAGGCCTGCCGCCATCAGGGCGTCAAGCATTTGACCTATGCCTCCACGAGTTCGGTGTATGGGGCCAATACTAGGATGCCCTTTTCAGAACATGACGGCGTGAATCATCCGCTCACTTTGTATGCGGCGACTAAAAAGGCCAATGAAATGATGGCGCACACCTACAGCCATCTTTTCGGCATTCCCACCACGGGGCTTCGCTTTTTTACCGTCTACGGCCCCTGGGGCCGACCGGATATGGCGCTTTTTCGGTTTACCCGAAATATTCTCGAAGGCAAGCCCATCGACGTCTACAACTACGGCAAGCACCGCCGCGATTTCACTTACGTGGACGACATCGTGGAAGGAGTCTACCGAGTGGCCATGCGTCCTGCAACCTCGAATCCAGATTGGGACGGCGCTCACCCCGATCCGGCCACGAGTTTGGCGCCTTTCCGCATCTATAATATCGGCAATAACAATCCCGTGGAACTCTTGGAATACATTCGGGTGCTGGAGAAGAAGCTGGGCCGCAAGGCAGAAATAAATCTTTTGCCCTTGCAACCGGGGGACGTTCCAGACACCATGGCCGATGTGGAGGATTTGATACTCAATACGGGGTTTAAACCCGAGACGCCCGTGGAAACGGGTATCTCCCGTTTTGTGGACTGGTATCGGGATTACTATAAAATTTGAAAAAAAATTTATTCCATTTTTATCTGTTAAGGTGTCCCCAAATTCTGTCGGGAAACGTCTCGTGCGGTATAATCAGTTCTATTTTGTTACATTTTGTAACCAAAATTCTCGATAATTAAGGCTATTTCCAATATTTTACAAATATCGTTATAAGATGGTAAGCCAATCGCTCATTCGCTTGTCTATTGCGGAAAGAGCTAAAATTTGTATAAAAAAAGCATGAAAATTCCTTTATTTTCATTATTATCCAGCTTAAAAAATGCTGTTGCAAATAAGTTGCGTTGTTGGATACGAGTCAGAGATGAACTAAGTTGGCTTTGGGGAGAGGGGGCTTAGAATTCATGCCGACTTTAATCATACTTTTAGCCACCGCTGCGTTATTTTCCCTCTTATTACTGGGAATATTAGTCCGTTCACCCTTGGTGAAATATTTCGCGGACGAGCCCGACCATCGCAAGGTCCACCAAAGGCCCGTGCCACGCCTGGGTGGGTTGGCCATCGTCCTAGTTTTCTTGATGGCGCTGATTGGGGCCAGTATTTCAAGGTTTTGGGCGCCTTTTCCAATACTTCCACTGTTATCCATGCTGTTCGTGGGCTTGTTTCTTCTCTTGGCCGGAACCCTGGATGATGTTCTTTCGCTCGGCTATCGGGCGAAGTTTCTTTTGCAATTTCTGTTGGCAGGTGTGGTGGTTTGCGTCTTCCATATGCAGTTCGAATCCTTCTCGATATTGGGGCATACTCTTCCTCTCGGAGGCATGGGCATCGTAGTTTCCATGTTCTGGATGGTTGCTGTCATGAACGCCTTGAATATCATCGACGGGATCGACGGATTGGCTGCCGGAGTTTCGCTGTGCGGCTTTATTGGCATCGGGATATTGGCGTATGATATCGGTTCTCAGAATGTCCTGCGGATATGTGCGGTACTTGCTGGAGCAATACTGGGTTTCCTTTACTTCAATTTTCATCGCCGGCATAAGGTTTTTCTGGGAGACACGGGGTCTCAGTTCTTGGGCGCTATGTTGGCTTTGCTCGTCCTCAGGATTCACGGTTGGCCGTCGGTTAATCACAGCGCGCTGATTCCCTTATTGATTGTGGCCTATCCTGCGCTAGACACCTCGGTGGCCATGACACGCCGTTTTGTGAAAGGCCGATATGATTTGAACCGTCGCTTCACGAGTATGTTTCAGGCGGATAATGATCATTTGCATCATCGGTTGGTCTATCAAGGACTGTCGCATCTCCGCGCTACCTTCCTGCTGCTATTGCTCTCTTCGGGATTTATAGGGGCGGCGGTTTTGCTCTCACGCGTGGGTTGGAAAGGTGAAGTAATCGTTGTCGTATATCTGTTCATGGCATTGATCCTCATTCTTCGTCGCATGGGTTTCATAGGTATGCGTGTTCCTCCTAAGCGGAAATGGGATGCGCGTTATTATGAAATCCACCCTGTAGGCACAAAGCATTTTTCGCACGAGTCATATGAGCATTCCATGAATCTCAGCAGTAAATCCAACATCCAGACGGCTCAGGCCCAAGCTGATACAGTTCTTTGATCTATGTTGTTAAAATTGATGCCAAGCAATGATTGAAGGCGCCAAACATCAAGGCCAACGGGTGCTCGTGATCGGTTCTCATCGGTTAGAAGCAGATTTGCGCGTCGTATTAAATTCCCATGGGTATTTAGTCGAACATAGCCGGACCCGTTTGGAAGGAATGCGTGAATTTCGTGCGCGCAAGCAAGCTATTGTTATTCTGGATATGGTGGCTTTACAGGGCTTTCCTAGCCGATTGTTCCGCTTTTTCCGCCAAGTGAGGGCGAGTACTGTTGTCTTGATTGCCGCGAGTAAACAGGAGCAGGCAACCGCTTCCAGATACCTCCTTTCTGGGGCGCATGAAATATTACACCTCCCCCTGAACATTGAGACTCTGAATTCCACTTTGAGTCGGGTTTCCTTATATCAGGAAAGCATTGTTCGAAGCACATTTATCAAGCATGCCATTTTTTTCACTTTATTGATGCTTCCGATTTGGGCCGGGTTAATTTACGTGGTGCTACGTTGACCAAAACCCTCAAATCCTTGTATTTTGAGGCTTAAGGTGTTTATCGCGCCTATTTGAATTTGAGCAACCTTATTTGGGCTGAATTTTACGGATCTTACCTGTTCGTCGGGCCCAAAGCCGAGGAGTTTTTCGCGTGAAGCAAGGAAATATCGCAATTGCATTCCTTTTTTCCCTTGGAATGCTGCTTTGGGCGCAAAGTCCCACGCCCCAGCAGGTGCAGCAGGCCGTCAATGCGGTGCAGTCCGGTCAGGTTCAGGTCACTCCCGACTTGATCAACCAGGCCAAAGCGCAATTCCCGGACTTGCAGAACGTTCCCAACGAAGAGATTCAGAAAAAAGCGGATGAGATCAAAGGCTCCGGTGCGGACCAAGCCACGGCGCCCGATGCGAACGCCCAATCCACTGAAAATCAAGAAGATTGGACTTCTCGCAAAGTAGGCTCCAGTTCTGGGGGAAGTAACACTGAGAGTCGAAGATTTCCTGCAGGGCTACCCCGTTTCGGCGAGGATTTTTTTCAAAACACGGATATTGGCGGATTAGGGCCAAATACTCCTGCGCTGCCAGATTATATGATCTCCCCCGGAGATGAGATTCAAGTTTATACCTGGGGACGGGATAGTCGCAATGAAACCGTCGTTGTCGATAATGAGGGGATGTTTAATTACCCCCCTCTTTCTCCTTTACGTGTTGCAGGGTTGAAGTTTTCCGATGCCCAGAAACTGATAACTTCTGAAATCGAAAAAATTCAGGGAGTCACGGCTTCGGTAGGGCTGGGCAAGCTCAAAAGCATCCGTATCATGGTCTTGGGAGAGGCCGTAAGGCCGGGTTCTTACACGCTTCCTGCCGGCATTACGGTTACATCCGCCCTTTTTCGCAGCGGTGGCATCTCCAGCATAGGCAGTCTGCGAAATGTTCAAGTACGGCGCGACGATCGCATTATCGCCACCTTGGACTTGTATGAGATGCTGCTTAAGGGAAGCAGTCATAATGATATCCAATTGTTACCCGGTGATGTCGTATTCATCCCTCTGGCCAACATTCAGGTAGCGGTGTCTGGGATGGTGAAACGGCCGGCCATCTATGAGGTCAAACCCGGCACCAAAACCTTGGATGTTTTGGAACTGGCGGGAGGACTCGTTTCGGATGCCTTTAAGGGCCGGGTTCGATTGGACCGTGTACAGAACCACAAGAAGAATATCGTGCTGGACGTGGACATGGAAAAGAAAGATGGCGCATCTAATGTCACGGTGGACGATGGGGATATCCTATACGTGGACAAGGTTTTGGACAAACTGGATGATGCTGTATTCCTCAAGGGAAACGTCAATCGGCCAGGACGCTACGAATACAAAGATGGCATGACAATCCGGGATCTGATTCCCACGCTGCAGGATTTGCAGCCGGAAACCTTCTTTGAATATGCCCATATTCTGCGTCCGGCCATGGATGATGGACGTCCGACTATGTTGAGCTTCAACTTGGGGGACGTGTTTTCCAAGGGAATGACAGTGACATTGGAGCCTCGTGACACGCTCGTGATTTACAACCGGTACGACGTTGTGGCGCGTCCCGTGGTGAAGGCCTCGGGTACGGTGCGTCGGCCAGGAACCTACCCCTATCGTGATGCAATGGCAATCTCCGATCTGATCATAGCGGCAGGCGGGTTGGGGGACGCCTATCTTCCCGAAGCGCACTTGCTGCGCGTTCTTTATGGCTCTGGAAGCGATTCTCTTTATACCGAGCTTATCAAGGTCAATCTGAAAAATATCCTGGCAAATCCAGATGGCGAGGATAATCTCAAATTAAAGCCCTTTGACTCCTTGGTCGTTTTCTCGCGAACGAATTTTATCCTTCCCAAATCGGTAACCATTTATGGCGCTGTAAATGGAGAAGGGACGTATGAATTAGCGGAGCATATGGGGATTCCTGAATTGATTAATCTGGCCGGGGGGCTCACCAAGAACAGCTTTACCTTGAACATCGAAGTTGCCCGCAGCAATTTGACCAGGGACAGCGTCCGGACGCGTGAAATTATCAAGATGAATCTTCAAGATTTACTGGATGGCAAAACATCGTTCCAACTTCAAGACGGGGATGGTGTGTATATCCGCGAAGTTGTGGATTCGCGTAAGCTTACTTCAATAACCCTTTACGGTGAATTCAATTTTCCCGGACGCTATGAATTCGCTGCGGGAGAAAAATTGAGTAGTGTAATTCAACGCGCGGGAGGGTTCACTCCTAATGCTTATTTGCGCGGAGCAGTCTTTGTTCGACAAAGTGTTAAATCTCAACAACTCCAGGGCGCTGGAGACGTGGGAAGGCGTGTGCAACAGGAGCTGGAAACTCGCTTGCAGCAAACGACGGATGATAAGGAACGTGCTGTTATTCAGGCAGACTTGGTGAGGCAAAAGCAACTTCTTGAAGAAATTGCGCAGGCGCCCAACCTTGGCCGCGTAGTCATCAAGCTAGACAGGGACTTGAAATTCGCGGGCACCGATGGAGATATCACCCTTGAAGATGGGGACAATATATCAGTTGGGGCGATTTCGAGTACGGTTTCCATTCTGGGCGAGGTCTATTCTCCCACGACCGTCATCTACACTAAAAAAACCAATACCATTGCGAAATGTCTTGCTAAAGCGGGCGGTGTCAATAACTACGGCGATTACAGCAACGCCTTCTATATATCCCCGGATGGAAGTATTAGCACGCCACAAACCATGGGATGGTTCCAGAGCTTTAGCGGATTGGAAGTGGAACCTGGAGGATCCATTATTGTGCCAACCAAGCCCCCTCCTCCGCCTCCCAATGAAACTTTGGATGACTGGGTTAAGTTGACACAGATACTCTATCAAACGGCTATCGCGGTGGGTGTGGCGAGGGTATTGTTCTGAGGAGTAGATTAATGTTCCTTAACATTTTCAGTTTCGACTGAAATCATGAGACTTTCGCCCCCTTAAACCTCGGAACTCTCCGTGCTAATTCCGGACCGAATTCAACCAAAGTGGAGATTTTCTTGCGCCACGAAGAAAATGTTTTCCGATAATGTCCGGTTTCCAACCAGCAACCTGCGTACTTTCGGGTGTCCTGTTGTTCGTGAATTCGAAGTCCTGACGGGGTATTTTAATTGTCAATCGACAACAATATAGAAGCACAAATAGAGAGAATTAGATGTTTTGGAACGGGAGATCGGGGAAGTTTACACCGTTGTTCTCCAAATCGGAGATTGTCCAGTAATGATTTTTCATAGTGTCAGAATGATCTTTGAATCTGTTATAAGTAACCCGTTGCCTTCACCCTGCGAAACAAGACGCAATAGATAAACACCCGGTTGGATAGAACGGCCTACAAATGGCCCAATTGAAACCTCACGAGTTCCTTCATTTACATTGTCGCTCCATAATAAACGCCCCCAAATGTCAGTAACTGATACCTTTACACTTCCAGAAAACACTGGCAATATCAAATTCAATGAGGACCCGAATATTCGGGCACTCAATTCATTATTCGAGAAAATTCCCATGGCCGACGTGGGTATCACGGTTTGGGATACCGACGATGCAGGGCCTGTACCGATGGAATTTGTTGCAGTTACGGTAAAACCGTATGGTACACCATTGGTTAGTCCTGAAACCGTACAATTTAACGCCCCGGTAGTTGAACAATGCTTGCTCGTATCCTCCTGCGCTGTCGCCAAATAACCCGTAATTGCAGATCCGTTGTCCGGCGCCGCTGTCCATGAAACAGAAACTTGTTCATTTCCAGGGGTACCCGTTACCCCCGTTGGGGCGCCTGGAGCTGTTGTTGAAATCTGTGGAGAAGAAAGAACTAAGCCACTGGCGCCCACTGCAACAACCTGCGTGCCTGTGGCAACCACGCTGTTGAGGGTATCCGAAGTTCCCGAATTACCAATCGTCCAATCAATACCATCGAATGAAGTAACGATAACCCCTCCTGCACCTACGGCTACAAGCCTAGTGCCCGTCCATATGACCGAATACAAAGTATTGCTTTGCCCCGAATTGCTGAGCTTCCAGGCAATACCACTGGTTGAGATAGCAGTGTAACCACTAGATCCTACGGCTACGAAACTAGAGTCAGCCCACGTAACCCCATACAGATTCGAATTTATAGTACCAGCCGATGCACTAGACCAGCCATAGGTTCCAAAGGGAGAATACAGGATTTGGCCTAATTGACCTACAGCCACAAAAAAATGGTCTCCTTGAGACATTCCCGAATCCGCCCAAGTTAATGCAAAAATGGCTCCCGATGAAGTTGTTGGAGTCCAAGTAATTCCATTCAGAGAGGTCATAATGTAGGCGCCTGGTCCTGCAGCCACTAATTGAGAGTCTCCCCATATCACTGCGGTTAAAGGGGATGTTGTCCCAGAATTTCTCAACGTCCAATTGATTCCATTCGGCGAGGTTAGAATAGTGCCGCTGTCTCCAACTGTTACGAGCTGGGATCCCGTCCATGTCACGGAACCTAATGTTTGCTTCGTCCCTGAGACTCGGGTCACCCAGGAAATACCATTCGGCGAGGTTACAATTGTACCGCTTGCTCCAACTGCAACGAACTGGCTGCCGGTCCAGGTAACCGAGTTCAGATCATTTCCAGTTGAAGATATTTGTGGTGTCCAAACGGATTGCGCAAACGTTCCAGAGAGCACTCCACCTGACAAAATAATTGAGAAAAATAGGCGTCTAAAGGGGTTCACATTAATCTTTCCCTATTATATTCTGAAATATAGGCGAAAAATCAAAAAACTTGTTTCCAATCAGCACAAATGACAGCATTCAAATTCATAAAAATCGCCGTTTTTGGATTTATAGCAAACGTTTTATTGGAATAACTGTCCAATTGCCCATGTTTGAAGTGGGTGTTACGAGGGAGTTAGGTAATTCGACCGAATACCCGGTTGTCGTGGTCATGCCGAAACTAAATGGATTCCAAGGAAAAATGCAGGGAATTATCGGACTCGAACCGACAACCCTCCGCAGGGGAAACAGGCGCGATTCGTTTTGAAACGCTTCACATTATTCTTTTGACATAAGAAAATATTTCAAATATCACATAGAATTTTGGGTGCCTCTAAATCAAGGACCCCAGAGCAATTTCAGTCTTAGAAGCCCTTTGACCTCAAAATTTTGTTCGGAAAACTTGCCACAAAAAAACGGGGGCGGAAATAAAGGTGCGGCGCCACAAACGTTTGGGCTGACGGATTAATCTGGGTAACCATTCCAAGCCGAGACGCCGGAATAACGGGTGTGACCGCCTAACTCGCCCTGAATAAAAATCGAAAACGGCACCGATAGCTCCGGCAAAACGAACATCAAGCGAAGGCAGCATTTTGCAAATCCATTCCTCCTGTTTGGGTGCGGTCATGCCAACCCAAAGTACGTCGGGTTTCACGGAGTTGATTCGGGAGGCCATCTCTCTGTTATCGTCATCGCTGAAATTCTCCTTGAAGGGCGGTGACCAAGTACCCACTACCTTAAGGCGTGGCCAATCACGCGCCATATTTTCTTTGATAATATCTAGAACATGCTCGGTTGAGCCCAAGAAATAAACCGTGCCTCCGCCCCTAGTCTGCAGGGCATTGCAGACTGCGGCGAAGACATCCTGTCCGGTGATTCTCTCCTGTAACTTCGAACCCAGAACTTTTGAGGCAAGTATAATGCCGAACCCATCGGGCAATAGAAAATCAGCGTTAAATAATGCCTTACGAAAATCGGGTTTATCCAGAGCCACCACGTAAGAGTGAGGATTAAGACAAGCCAGCCACTTGCGTTCAGATTCAACAATAGAGTGGAGTATGGCTTCCGCACATTTTTGAGTCCCGATTTTCCATACCGGGTACCCCATAACGTCCACTGTGCGCGGGTCTTGAAGGTCATTTTCCATTAATCTTTTCCAAGAAAACCGTCCAGTTAAAAATTGAGTATGAAGGGATAGAAAAGAATATGGTCTAAACTGGCGTATGTCCAAACACCGTTACTCAAATTATAAAAAAAGTAAACAGGCAGTATCGAGTAAGAAACTGCAATGGTTGCGAACCTAACCATCGGAACCGCCTGAAGAAAAACCAACAACACCCCGCTTAAAAAATACAAGTAAAGAAGGAACCTTATCGGGTACATGGTATCACCGTGCAAGTACATGAGAAGAATAAACACGCTTAAAAAAAATACAGAAACGGAATATTCCTTAATCGCGGAGAAGCTGATGGCTTGGGTAGAAGGAATAATTTTAAAACGGACTATTTTAGTAAGAAATAGCGACCCAAAACCAATAACCACGGCAAATATCATTGGCATAAGTCCGAGCACATACACGTCACGCCCCGTGTCTATAAGCCTAATAAAGACATAGCCAATGAATGGAATTTGGGCTAAGGTCGTAGTTGCAGTCTGAGCTAATATGTAAATCGCCGAATAAGTGGCGACCATAAATGCATATGTCGCCCACCGAGGCAGATTGCGAATTCCAGAAATAATCGCAAATGGAATAAATATGGCCGCGGTTGAATGAGTCAACGCTGCTAAAAACAGCACCCAAATATTTTTCTTGTATCCGAGGATACAGCGAACGAAATAAATTAAAACAAAGGCTCCTGCCATGAACTCGCGCATCAAATGTGCCGATGCGTTAAATAGCGGGGCGAAAAATGCAAATAATAACATGACTCCCATAACGCGGTTTTCCGTCCAGTTTATGGCTCGGCCCAACGAAATGAGACAAAAGAAAAAAATGAAATAAACTACTGCTGTTGAAACCAATACGAATAACGCCCCGTTGATTCCTGGAAAATTTCCAATCAAGTAGATCCACAGAAAGTAAAACGGCTCTTTTCCAAAAAGCACCACATACTGCGTCAGGGTAAAGCTCCGAGCCAGGGAAAGCCAACTATAAAAATTTAGCAAATCGCTTTCGGGAATCTTCGTCGCGTTTATTGAGCCAAGGTACAGGCTCAGTAGAAGCGCCAAGACAATTATGCTTAAATATTTTGTTTTTCCGCTTAACGCTACTAAAACTATCGAAATCAAAACCGATAACAACGGCGCGATCGCGAACAGTATTAATATAAAATAGGTAGTGAGCGCGATGCCAACTTTTAGTTTCACGCAGAATCCGATTTTTCTTTAACCCTGAAAATCAGTTTCACCATTTCATCGTCCCGTTTGAAATTCCGTACTTCAAGAACATGTAAACGTTCACAATTTTTCTCGCCGATTTCTTTAAAAAGCCAAGCGGTTTTGATTGGTTCCTAACCGAATAGTTATGCCTTTCCAAAAATTCAACGGAGGAGCGCAAATCGGCTACGTAAGTCCTATACAGCCTATCCATCACCGCTCTTGGTAATTGGTATCCCCCAATATTTATGGTAAAATCCCCTGCTATTCTCAGCATGTGAAAATGAAAAAATATTTCATTACTGCCATGCCGAATGATGGCATTCCAAGGTGCCAGCGCAAACTCCTTGTTAATAAGGACATGAGTTTGACGCGGAAACCTTTTCGGCCAATCGTCGAGGTATTTCTGATCCCCGAATTTTCCGTCCTCGAACCGCGCGTAACACCATTCAATACATCGTTCTTCCCACCATTTTCTAACCTCTTCACCGCCTTCTCGCGTGAATGTCATGAATTGCACGCAATACTGCCCGGATGTGGTCGCTTGGTTATACTCGGGTGCATAGTCGTGATCTGTAATCAAAACGTGCTTGCCTGAAGCTTCAAACTCCTCAAAAATTGGTGCTGGATGCCTAGAAAACCAAACGTCCGCATCCAAATAGGTTACGCGACGGACGCTGGAATCGGCTTCAAAAACAAAACGGATAGAAAATGGGGTTAACGTCCAACAATATTCGTTTTTTTTGCGAGTCGGTTTTACGCGCAGCAATTCTGCCGTTTCAAGCTTGCTGACCTGGAGCAACCTGACATTCGGCAAGTTCAGTTTTGCAAGTACATCATACGACGCCTCATCCATGCATAATACCCAGAGAGTGTAAGTTTTAACATGTCGCTCCATGGAGATGTGCAGAGCCAAGCCCTGGGGCAAGAACAGGCTGTCGAAAAGAGTGACGTAGTGTTCCATCAAACGGCTGCTTTGAATGAATTCACTGCTGCAATGACCTGCTCCACGTCCGTATCGCTCATTTGGGGGTGGCAGGGTAGGGACAGACAAGTTGCAGCATGCTTTTCACTTGCGATCAATCCAAGCGGATCGCGTTTGATGTTTCTGCAAGGTTCCTGGTGATGCACGGGAATGGGGTAGTGAATAAGAGTCTGGATTTGGTGATGTTGCAGGTGCTCCATTAACGCTTCGCGATGATTGCATGTCAGCACATACAGATGATAGACATGAGCCGCTGTTTCTTGCGGTGCATCGAGCTGTAAAACACTGGTATTTTGAATATACGCGCGATAAGCTGCGGCGATCTGACGCCGGCGCACGGTAAACCTGGATAGCCATTTTAAGCGCTCTATTAAAATGGCTGCTTGGATTTCATCTAGACGGCTGTTCATGCCGAGCTCGGGATGTTGATAGCGTATGCTTTGGCCATAATTGCGCATGCGGCCAGCATGCTGTGCGATACTTTCGCTCTGAGTCACCAACATACCCGCATCGCCAGGAGCACCCAGATTTTTGGTCGGGTAGAAGCTATAGGCCCCGGCTACGCCAAAGCCACCCGCAACCTTGCCTCCCCACGTTGCAAGATGCGCTTGGGCGCAATCTTCAACGAGTGCAATACCCCGTTTTAGGCAGAACGTTTGCCAGGCGTCCATCGCTTTAATTTGACCATACAGGTGAACCAACACTACGGCTTTGGTCCTGCTACTAAGGCATCGCCTGACACTTTCGATGGAAAGTAATGCGGTCTTTGGCTCAATGTCGGCTAAAACAGGGGTCGCTCCGGCACGAAGGATGGCCAGCACAGTGGCAAATGCCGTCATGGGAGTGGTAATGACCTCGTCGCCTGGGCCAATATCCAATGTGCGCAAAATGATTTCGATTGCGTCCATGCCATTTCCTACACCCACCCCATGGGCTACGCCACAGGAGGAAGCCCATTGTTTTTCGAAGGAGGCCACCTCATTTCCCAACACATACCAGCCAGATTCAAGCACCCGTCGTACTGCATTCAGCATTGCCTCTCGCAGTTCTGGTGGCTCGGCTTTGAAGTCATTCATTAAAATCATGCGTTAATCCTTACAAGTCTTAGAAAAAGTTAGCGTTATCGGTTCGACGAATCAATCGTTCCAGTAGTGTCGATGGTAATCCTGATAATAGGCTACGGTTCGCTGTAATCCATCTCGTAATCCTACTTTGGGTCGCCAGCCCAGCTCGCGAGTAATCAGCGAAAAATCGCTGTAGTAGTCACCGATGTCAATCGCCTTGCGTTCCGGTGGGAAGGGCACGAGATCGAACGTTGCGCCCTGCCTGAGTTCAACCATCATCTCTGCAAGTGCTTTCAAACCGACCACTTCCGTACTACCCAAATTAAAGACCTTACCATTGGCTGCTTCACTTGCGCCGGCGAGCAACAGGGCTTCGACGCAGTCGTCCACAAAATTAAAATCACGCAATTGCAGCCCATCGCCGAAAACCTTGATCGGCTTGCCTTCGATCAACAGTCGCACCCATATGCCAAGAAAGGTTTGTCGCGCATCCTTTACGCGCATGCGGGGGCCATAAGTATTTGTCAAACGCAGCGCGCAGGCGCGAATGCCATAGACATTATTGTACAGAAGATGATACCACTCTCCCGCCAGTTTATTAATGCCATTCACATCCACGGGACGAACCGGATGTTTTTCGTCAACGGGCAAATAATCCGGTTTTCCATAAAGTTGCCGCGTGCTGGCGAAAACAATTTTGATACCGGGGTTGCCCTTGCGGCATGCTTCCAAAATGGAAAGTTGTGCAGTAGCATTAATGTCGAGATCTGTCTGTGGGTCGCTCATTGAGTCCATGTGGCTGGTCTGTCCTGCCAAGTTGAATAAAAAATCTTTGCCTTGAATTAAATAGGCAATCGCGAAAGGGTCGCGCACATCGCATACGTTCACGGTAATTCTATTCCGTATATCCTCAAGATTGAATAGATTGCCACCGTATTGTGGAATAAGGCTATCAACTACCGTGACATCAGCCCCTTGTGCCACCAGCGCACGAGCAAGATTCGAACCGATAAAGCCAAGCCCGCCAGATATTAAAACCCTTTTAGAACCATAATTGCTCATGATGATTTCCTCGCAAGAACAACGTGGTCAAGAAACAAATCAGGATTGTTGGGCAGTACTTTTCTAGCAAATATCCCAAGAATATTGACGGATGCCATGACCGTTACAGTCAATGCCAATCGAATTGGTAGCGGTAATATTTGGGACACCTTGTAAATATATGCGTTCGTCATTTGAAAAAGGATCGACGCGTCGGCTGCCAATTTTTTATGTTCGATTATTTGAAAACCTTGTTTTTCTAACAAATACTTCAATCCAAAACTTGAGTATCGAGCATAATCATAAGGCTGCTCATGCTCGTCCCAGACAAATGGGACGGTGAGCAGACACGTACCTCCGGGTTTTAAAACCCTTTCGATTTCTGCCAGAAACGGATCCGGGTTAAATACGTGTTCTAAAACTTGATTGCAAAGTACGGAATCGAACGAGCTGTCTGGAAAGGGAAACGTGTTTCCATCATACAATTGATCGGCAACGCCTCTTTTGCGCGTGGTTTCATTGTCAACATCTAATCCAATGTAAATATTGACGTTGAGCAAAGATCGATAAGGTTTCGAGCCACACCCCACGTCAAGCAGTCTGCCAAGCAATCGGGGCCCAAACTCCATCATCGCATCGCGTAATCCCGCGCGAGCGAAATAAAACGGGTTAATGAAAATCCCGGACCAGCTCGGGAAAAACATTTGTTGGCGATAATATGCCTTAAGGAGGTGCATCATCAGTAATTCTCTAGCCTCTTCATTCGAGTTGGGCGATGCAATTTTTCGTCGCTTGAACAAGCAATTCCATTGATGCAGTGTTCACGCTGTCGTCTTAGAAAGGGTTTTTTTTATACGGCGCAATACTTTGCCGAGCAAATCTTTCCGCCGAGTTTGCCTGAAAAAATTTTCGAATGATTTTAGCCCCTCAAGTGAGGCGGTTACTTGAACATTGCTCAAGTCGATTGGGGTAAGCCTCAAATCCACGTCATAGACATCAGAACCGGCGCAATGAGTCCCGCTGTCGTCGTGTCCGATATTTTGTACTAAACTTCGTGAAGGATACAGCGTAAGCTTCCCAGCCAAGAAGGCCGAGGCATACCAGCGTATGGACCATGAATTGTTCGCTCCTCGGATTTGCCCCTCAAGCATTTTGGAAAAGGGATAGGCGCCATTGAAGTCGAACTTCTTTAAAAGGCCTCGCCGTTTTAATTCGTCGAGCAGTTTCTTTCCATCTCGGTCAAATAACGCCCACCCCCGCCTCCAAGTTCCCCATCCCCAAGTGTCAGCCCCAGGAATAAAAAACGCTTCTGGAAGCGTCTCTTTTACCGGGTACATATAGCCGTGAATACTTATTACACGGTCATCGTTAGAATATTTTTCGAGAGCCTCGTTCATGTAAGTTAAGAAATAAGGTGAAGTAACATTATCATCTTCCAGCATGATGGCGCGTTCATGTTCCTTCAGCACTTCCGTGAGGCCGTCAATAGTTGATTCGGCTAATCCCATATTACGTTGACGAAAAACGTATCGCACCGAAGCGAATCCATCCGTTTTCTTAACAATTTCACGTACCGCATTCACCTCCGAGGAATGGGCTTCTGTTTTCGCAGCATCGCAATACACAATGAGATCAGTTGATTTCGCTAGCTCATTATGTTTTAAAGCCCGTAAAGTGCGCGATAAATGATTGGGGCGCCTATATGCGAATAGGACTACCGGAGCAGGCTTCAACATGTCTTTCTTCCTTTTTCCACTTCGTGCTGATCCCTAAGATCCGCTAGATGTTCGCCTTTCCTAAAGAAAGCTCAATCACTTCGTCCGCTATTTCGGCTATGGCCGCGTCGTGCGTAATGAAGATTAGGATACCATGCCTCATTTGCTGCTTTACTGTGCGCATTACCACGTCGCGGGTCTCTGAATCAAGGGCACTCGTGGCTTCGTCGAGGATAAGGACTTCCGGGTTGCGAACCAAGGCCCTGGCGATACCAATGCGCTGACGCTGTCCACCAGAAAAATTCTCTCCTTGATATGCCAGTACGGCATCTAAACCGCCGGGCATATTGCGCACAAAATCATGCAAGTTTACGGATTGTAAGGCAGTCCACAATGCCTCGTCAGGTGCGTCAGCTCCGAAAAGAAGGTTATCGCGCAGAGTTGTTGAAAATATACGTGGTTGCTGCTCGACTAATAGTATACGGGTTCGCATGGGCTGAGACAGCACCTGTCCGTTATTGGCGCTGACTTCTCCCTCCTGTAGTTCGACCAACCCAAGCATTATGTCCGCGAGCGTCGATTTTCCCGTCCCTGAAGGGCCGACCACCGCGTATGTCCTTCCGATTTCGAATCGGAAATTGCTGCCGTGGAAGATTGGAAAGCGACCTGGATAGGAGAATTTTATGTTCAGAAGGCGCAGATGCCGTATCGGTAAAGCAATGTCGGACGTTGTTTTATTTGCGATGGCAATCGGTTGAACCGCATTAATCACGCTATCGATGTCATGAAGCGCGCGCAGGTCTGTAATTAGGAGCATGCAGGCTGCAATCATCTGCCCCAAGGCGGTGAAGACACTAACGACAATGACAACAAAGGCGAAAAGCCCGGTTTCAGCCAGGTGAGAAATTGAGCCAGGCCGCGCGATCCATGCCCCTATGAGAAGTAAAAGGACGGCCGGGAATGTGCGGATAGCCGACTTGAGGGATTCAATCTGTATTAATTTCTTGACATAACGATCAAATTGATCCGCGTAACGTGCGGCCACGATGGATTCTCCCAAAAATGCGCGGATAGAGCGCAGGCTGTTGAGTGACTCGACGAAGGATGTGCTCAGTTCTCTTGAAAGAAGGTTACTACTCACATTCAGTCTTACAATATATCGAAGCATCAAAATGATTACAACCGCGCAAACGGACAAAAAGCCCGCAAGGTCCCAAAAGAAGCTCGCCGAGAGCTGATAAAGCACGATCAGCGAGACTAGGGCCGAGCTTAAGCCTACGGTAGCTAGCATAAGACTGCTAATGATGGTGCCACAGCGGAAAGTATCGTCCCCCGCCAGCGTAATATAGTGTCCGACGGAGCGCGCATAAATACGCCCCATGGGTTCTCCCGAAAGCACATGGCGAAAAACGCCGTTGCCGAATGTTCGATGTACTCGCTTTCCCAGTGCTGTGGTGGCCACTGTCAGTAAGAATCCCAACATGACGCGAATGCACATAACAATGAAGAACATCCATATCCAACTTCGTCCTGAAGGTGGAAGGTTCAACTCATGGGCCACGGCTGCCCAAAATTTGAAGACTCTGCCATTCGCCATGGTTGTGGTAGTCAGCGGAATCATTAAGCTGGTGGCCAGATATTGCAGGGCGAGCGCAAGAAAAGTTAATGTGATGATGGTATAAAACAATAACCTAAAGTGGTTGGCTACATAGACGATAAAGCGCAACAACTGAGAAGCAGTACTGCGCAATGAGAAGGGACGAGTCGTCATGCGTTTAATAGAGGGAAGATGAGCACGATGATATTAAAATCTCGCTAAACCGGTATTTATTCTCCACGGTCCCGCTCAATAAACAACGCGACCTTGGGAAGGGAAATGACGGAAAAAGTGGATGGTCAGCTGGTGCTTCAGCTTGAATAGCCTGCAAGGTGTTTTTCCCTAGTAAAAATATGATGAGGGTTAAGTCCGCCGCTGTCGAATGGCGTTTCAAGTCCAGTATTGGTACGGGTGGTCAGAGTTTCACTCAACTCCCGGATATAATCGTGCCAGCCCGGGAGGGTTCGTATATGATCCAGCGCAACGGCTAGCTGTCCAGAATTTTCGTAGGTGGAATGCGCCAGCCTCCATATTTCAGAGAATGTCCTACGCAATTCGCGGGACTCCCGGTTTCCAAACAGGTTATGCATGTAGTAGAACGCCAGCGCCTGTCGGCGCATCTCATCGCTCGAAAGGGGGCTTACGCTTGGCGTGCGTAGATACGCTTGGTATTCGGCCACTGATCGAGCTGTGCGGCAGAAGTCGAATGCGTGGTGTGGATGGCGCGCGCACGCGATCGAGGGAATGCCCATATAGGCTAGCTCGTGCGCTACGGTACCGTAAACGGTTACTCCGCACAACATGCCTGCCTTTACCAGTTGGATATTCGTGATTTTCGATGACAGGAGGCGGGCTTGTGGAAAGGTTTCCTGCAACAAGTGTAGCGCCTCATTGCTCAGGGCAATTTGGTTCGGATGCGGTTTAAGCCAGAACGGAACCCCCGCATCGGTCAACGTGTTAATGGTACAGCTAATCCATGCCCAAAACTCAACAAAGATTAGGTCTGCATAGATGTGCGGGCTGTCATAAAAGTCGTGCATAAACACCACAACGGCTCCGCTCACATCGGGTACAGTCTCTTCCGACTGGGAATAAGCGGAAGCCTTCATGTAACTGGTGGCGCTATCGACTCCTCCCGATAAGCGGAAGGCAAGTTCTTTATCAGCTTCGTTAAGCAAATGATGTGGGTTTTCCAATGACTCGAACACTCTGCGATAGTCGCTAGTGTCTTTAGTTTGGAATACGTCGTCCTGTGTCAGGAGTTTTCCAAAAACCGCCAGATTGCCAAATACCCGAACCGGAATATTCAACGACAATGCTACTCGTACCGGGACACCATGCTCCACGTAGGTTGAATTATTGCTTAGATAGAGTGCAGGGCGGGCCATCTTGAAATAATGGCACGCACGCCGCAGATCGCGCAACGTTTGCCACAACACCCTCCAAACAAAGCGGTCTCCGACATTAAAGCGCGGTGATGGTCGAAAACGGAGGTAGGAATCGACAACGAGATCACCGATGTGCACGCCATCGATTTTTAAATTCAAGATGTCATCCGCCCTCCGTAACCTACGCCAAATTTTCCAAGAACGCCAAATGTCCATTATATCCCAGAACGGATGTCGCAAGGAATGGCTTCGGTATGCCACGGGTCCAACGAGATTGCGATTGACTCGCGCCCATTGTGATGTGATCATCCAAGCCAATGGAAGAGAGCGTGCAATCATTGCCAGCCAACTCACACCCACCGCTCCGTTGATTGAGCGCGCTAACAGTAATGCGCCGCGCGCGCCACAAGTACGGCGGAGTTCGAGCATAAGAGAGGCAAACAGACCATAGAACAGTGGATCTTCGATACACTGAATGACAACCAGCGGGCAATTTTGATCAGCTTTCTCAGGTAGTTTCTTCGCTTCCACCAAAAGATTGGCCATTATTGGTGCAACGCGTGGGTCGATCGGGTAAAACGAAAGTACACGGCGTGCACCACGCAGAATCATATTTGAAAGGCTCATGGCTTGGAAGCTGTACCCGCTCGGGTTGCTAAGGGATAAGATAACCGCTCCTGTTTCATTGTCAATTTATCCCGATTTCCGCACATTTCTAAATGGTTTCAGTCACCTGTTAAATAAAGGACAAATCTTCCCTCCCCTTCAGAGAGAAATATGCCATCGCATTGATGTTCAAGGCCTTCTCCCTTTCCTAAGGGAAAATTTAGAAATATTGATCTTGTCGGACTTAAGTAAAAAACCGGTACTGGACAAATGAAGTTTAGGAATTTTGAGACGGTGGATGCCAAATTTCCTCGTCCTGTCGAAGCACGTCCTAAAATAACGAGCCTGTCTTCGCAATCTATTGGCACCGATAGTATCAGTTAGCTGGGACAGAGGTTTTAAATACAGCTAGTCACTTACAAAACGACTAAGTCCTTGAAAATTCGCTTCGAACGGATTCGAATCTTAAATTCTTGGACAAAGAAAAGGCACCTTTGTTGATTTTTATTCGGTCCATATCCGCTTAAATTTTGCGTTCTCCCAATCTCGGTTAGCGCATGACAGAAGGATTCCTGGGCCATCCATTAAAAGTGAGCCTATCGGAATTTTAACCATTCCATTAATGGCATCAAAAATTTCATTTCCAGAACGGATTTGACTGATTCCATCAATTTGCAGTATTAATTCGGCCGAATCATGAGTGTTCAAGCAGATGCTGAAATCTGGAGCAGATAAGTGGATGAACTCCTCGTTTCTTTCAAAAACCCTCGTTTTGAACCCTTCATAGAAATATGGAACATGCTCATCGCAGGGCTTGATTTCTTTAGGGGGGGTAAAATTCAGTCTCTTTGAAATAACCTTTGCCGGGATTCCGGCCACCACATTGTAAGGCGCGACATCCTTAGTCACTACCGAGTTGGCGCCCACCACACAGCCTTTTCCAATAGTAATGCCGGGCATGACGACAACATTTATTCCCAACCAGCAATCTTCCCCAATCACCACTTTTTTTCCCTCGATTTTATCGCGAATCTGCATTTCGTCCTGATCTCTTAAATTCAAGATAGGACTTAATGCAAATTGATGCGTCGTGGATGAGATGAACAGATTTGGCCCTAGTATGTTATAACTCCCTATTTTGACAGTTCCGAATATTTTTGAATATCTCTGCAAGGAAGTATCGTTTCCGATTTGGATTATGTCAGCGTTAAATTCGGATCCCTGTAAAATCACGACATTCGAGCCGATTTTCATGCTTCCGTGAATAACGAACACAACGTTTTTCGCTATGGCGCAGTTTTTGCCGTAGTCAAATTTTCCATTCCCAATAAACTGCGTACAAGGATGAATGGCAACGCTCCTGAACTTTGTGATATTCCGAATTAAATCCCGAATTCTACGAAATATGGCTGACAGCATTAGGCAATCTCCAAAAGAACCCGTAATTTACAGATCAAGAGGAGATGAATTGGGCGGTGGGATGGAAGCATTTTGCTTTTACTTGAATGTTGGGTTAGGGTTTCGGCGTTAAGTTGAAACAAATTTGGAATATATCCTTGGATATGCTTCTCTTGCTGCCGCTAGGTTAGAGGTTACGTTTTCGGGGAAGTGGCTTCTTTCATATTTTGCGCCAAATAAACTATCGCAAAATTCGATCTGAAAAATAAGTCGATCTCCCTTTTGGACATGTTTGCCTTTATGCAGGCCTCGCGTGTCTTCAGCTATGATAGTTCCTCTTGGGGCTGTAAACTCGATGAAATTGTTTTTGTTGGGAAAGGCTGCTGATACTTCCTCGTCTAGGAGTCGCTTATAGCCTTTTTTTAGCAATTTCCAGGGAATGCCCTTTGTTCGGTGCGATTTGGCTATAAAGCAGTGCGGACCATTTTCAGGCTTTACATCAGTTATGTAAAAAAAGAATTTCAACCACTTAACCCTATCCATATCGAAATGGTAGAACTGCGCAGCTTCTTCATCGGGCTGATCGGAATAAGCGGTATGCCACCAGAACGCAATGAGATCCAAAATGGGTTTGCATTCGAGGTAACCCTGAGCAATTGAAAAAATGGATGTGTCGCAAATCAAGTTCTGGATTTCCGGAGACGTGAGGCTAGTTGTTTCGTCATAGTCATACCTAACGCCGACAGGATTGGCTCTGTCAATTTTTAAATAGCCCGGCTCGATTCCATTTTTTGAATTTGTCGCGCATGCTCTTACCTTTGCCTTTTGGCGCATGGAAAAGTCTAGGATCTTGTCGCACATTTGGTCCGACAACCTTTGATTGAAGACGTGGTATCCGTTTTCTCGAATATCCTGAACGATGCGTGAAATCAATGGTGGGTTCATTTTCCCCAGCACGCCATCAGGCGTTCGAATTGGGTAGGGGCGGTTCCGAATTTTTAGGATGCCGTGAATAAGGTCGTTCGATTTCCCTTTTGTCAAGCAAAACAAGGATATCATGCTTTGATACGAACCGGCAGGCGTGACATTGCGAAGTCTAAAAGAGAGGTAACCATAAAGCAATCGGATGGAATGGAACATTCCTGAGTAGCGTAGCACGATTTTAGTGCCAGCCTTTATTGAAGAAATAATCGAACTCATTTTGGTAAAGTCCACTCTCGTGCCAAGAGGCGCCTTTCTTTTTGTTGCCGTCAAGCTAAAGGATTAAGTTCGCCTTTGGCGTAGGGAAGGCAAACTAAATACCCATTCGCAGGGCATATCCATATTCCGGTGAAATCTCAACGGCCCGTATGCCCTTGATAATGCACAGGGATCGTAAAAATACAGGATACTTTGGCTTTTGTGTAGTTCAATGGTGACTTCTTTAATATTCGGCCGCAATCAGTGACAGGATCCGCGAATTCCAAAAGCGACCGTCGTAGAAGTAGTTCTCCCGTAGAAGGCCATCCTGATGAAAACCGAACTTGTCGTACAAGGCCTTTTTCTTGCCGTCGAATTCGTATATCTCAGTCCATATCTTGTTCAGACAAAGCTCTTTGAAACCATGGTCGATAAGCAGTCTACAGCTCTCCTCAGCATACCCCTTGTCATCAATGTATGCGTCTTGCCAGCCGATGTATAAAGAAAGATCCGCGTGACGGTGCACCCAGTTCACATACACAAAGCCGCAGCATCCCAGCAATTCGTTGTCCTCTAACCTGCGAACCGAAAACATTATTGTAGTGGGATCTTTGACAACTTTTTCGTTAAACCACGCCTCTTGTTGGTATAGGTTCAACTCGCGGTACTCTCGGAAATATTTGCGGAAATCCGGGTTGTTCCGCCACGCCAGTAACGGACTCAAGTCCTCTTTTTCCACCGCTACCAAACCAACTAGTTTGCCTTTAAGCATTTGCCACGTCCACCTTTCGGATATATTCGTCGGATGTTACGTCCCGGATCAGTTTTTTTCCGATCAGGCTCGCTTTTTCATAAGGAGGAATGCCATCGGCTTTCCTCGGTCTTAAGGGAAAGAGGTCTTCCGTGGAAAGGATATGGCCTGCTTTCAAAGCCTTGGTGAACCACAGGGCTCTTCTCTGAACGACGGACGTGTTTTTTTCATTGTCTTCGATTCTTTTCTTTCCGTCACCCATCGCCCAATAAAGTTCACGCGCGTTCTTTACCATTTCCGCCCAAGAGGTCGGGTTCATGGCGAATTTATGGTCAGGGCCCTCGCGGCTATTGTCGTCTGTAAAATGCTTTTCGAATACCCTGGCTCCGAGCGCGACAGCGCCCAATACCGTCGCATGTCCATGGGTATGATCGGAGAGTCCCAAAATCACCTCCGGATACATTTCCCGGTAGGCTTTCAAAACGTTGAGGTTTATGAACTTGAAATTTTCCATTTCCGCGGTATAATTGGTGTTGCATTGCATTAGAACGATCTTGTCCGTTCTTTTCTGCAAAACATCCATCGCCATTTCGACCTCTTCGAGAGTCGACGCGCCAGTCGCGATCAGCACGGGTTTTCCCTTGCTCGCAATGTAGTCGACAATTTCGTGCCAAGTGACATCCCCGGAGCCGATTTTGTAAACATTAACGAAAGGGTCCACGTGATCCACGGATTCGAAGTCGTACGGGCTGGAAAAATATTCTATGCCAATCTCATCGCATTTCAACTTTAGTTTGGACGTCCACTCATAGGAAACGCTGGCGTCGTCATAAACCTGGTACACGGATTTCTTCCAGTTGGCTTGATGGGAAAGTTGGGAGCGCATGGAATCAAAACCCGTTTTACTGACGATCTTTGCAGCCTTGAAATTCTGAAATTTAGCGGCATCTGCCCCCGATTTTTTGGCCAATTCAATCAGCTTGTAGGCGCGCTGCAAGTCTCCGTCGTGATTGGCTGCGATATCGGCCACAAAATAAAGGGGAGAGCCTTCGCCGACGGTGTTTTTCCCGATTTTAAATCTGTTCATGGGTTCAAACCTTAAAGTGTTCTGCTAACGTGGAAACGGTGTCCTCAACTCTTGGCAGATGTCGGCCAGAAAGGGACTCGTACAGCGAGGAATCCAATGTTTGGTCTTTGGAGCGTCCGGCCCTTTGGCCAAAGTCTTCAATGCTGGCTTTTATGATAAGCTTCGGGTCAATCTTCATTTTTTCGAACAATCTCATCCCGAATTCAAATTTCGAAACCGGTTCCATGCCTGTCAAATGGAGTATTCCGCTGATTTTGCTGTGAAGAATCCATCGTAATTCCTCGGCAAATTGCCAAATGGAAATGGGGGTGAAGACGGCGTCGTGGAACAGGGGTATCTGTGCCCGTTTATGGGCGGATGCCAGCATCCACTCGACAAACCCCTGCTTGGACGGATTGATATTCCTTCCCACGAGGGTCGTTCGAATTGCGCAATGCGATCCGCCCGCCGCCATCAAATGTTGTTCTCCCAGGGCCTTGGATTTCCCGTATACGTTTGCTGGCGTGACAGGGGAGTTTTCTTTCTTCATTTTCACATTGTCGGGAAACACGGCGTCCGAGGACACGTAGATCAGCCTTGCGCCGGTTCCCGCATCCAAAAATCTTTTGACGGAATCGCCGTTAACGGCGAGGGCTTTTTCCGGGTTCTGCTCGCAGACGTTTACGTTGGTCATTGCAGCGCAATGGATGATTGCCTCCGGCTCCGACCATTTCAGTAAAACATCGTAGGTTTTCTCCGAGAGATCGAATTTCAAATATTTCCTGGCCGGATTGTTCGGGAATTCACCCGGTCCCGTGGCGTAGACGTCCATGTTTTTTTGATAGAGCCTTACCAAAGTCGCGCCTAACATTCCGGATGCGCCGGTGACTAGAATCTTCATCTCTGCTCAGAGACAGCCTGAACCGGAGGTTTCACGGAGATCATCGGACGCGGGTTCAAGCATGGAATACTTCAACTCGCATAACTTCCAATCTTCTTCAGAATCAATATCCTGCACACGCGTTTCGGGAAGCACGAGAGCTCCTGAATTTTTGGTAAAAAGTTTCTTTTCCTGGCGAATTGCGGGTGTTCTCATCCAGTAAAATTGCCCGCAATCGTGGTAGGTGGAAGGTAGATCCTGAGAGCGGGCAGAATAGTTTTCGGGCCAAATCATGGAAGCCCGGCTCCCGGAAAGCGATAAAGCCCTTTGGATGGGGTAGGAAAATTGAACTACCGGGAAGACTGTTTCATATTGCCCGGCAGTCAACAAAGACAGGCCCTCTGCTAAATCGGATTGGATTAAAAGAGGTGCGGTCGGTAAAAGGCAGCAAACCTCATCGAATGCCATCCCCAAGCCCTCGTAGGTCTGAAGGACTTCCAGGACAACGTCAGCGAGACCGGCAAGGTCATTGGACGTTTCGGCGCTGCGCATGAAAGGCACCTTTGCCCCATAACGCAGCGCGACCCGCGAGATCTCGGCATCGTCCGTAGAAACCATCACCTCATTGAACAGTCCGGAATTGAGGGCGGTTTCGATCGAATAGGCGAGGATCGGCTTTCCGCAAAAGGAGCGGATATTCTTGCGGGGGATGCGTTTGCTTCCGCCACGTGCCGGAATAATCGCCAATCGCCTGCGCATGGGATCCCCTAAGGGATGGATGAGGTAAGGGCTGCCATTAGATCTTGCCTATTTTTTCTTGGTTCGCCTCGATCCAAGTGCTTAACTGTCCGATGGTCATCCATTCCTTGTTGTTGTCCGAGGTATAGCTGAAACCTTCACCGACCGGACTGCCATCCTTGATGCGTTTGAAATCCCTGTTCCATTCGTGAATTGCAGGCAAAACTTTGAAATATTCCGTGTATTCATAGGTATAAATGGAGTCTTCTGATCCGATCATTTGCTCGTGTAGCTTTTCGCCCGGGCGAATGCCCACAATTTCCTGCTTGGCCGTAGGGGAGACGGCTCTGGCGATATCCGACACCTTCATGGAGGGGATTTTTTTCACGTAAATTTCGCCGCCCTCCATGTCTGCGAAAGCGTGCCAAACCAGTTCGACGCCTTGCTCCAAAGAAATCATAAATCGGGTCATGCGGCTGTCGGTTATTGGCAGGACCCCTTTTTCCTTGACCGACATGAAAAAGGGGATCACGGAGCCGCGTGAACCCATGACGTTCCCGTATCGAACGACTCCAAAGCGGGAATTGTGGCTGCCTGCATAGGAATTTCCCGCGACAAAGAGTTTGTCCGAAGCAAGCTTTGTGGCACCGTACAAATTAACGGGGCTCGAAGCTTTGTCCGTACTCAACGCCACCACGCGCTTTACGCCTTTGTCGATGCAGGCGTCGATCAGGTTCATCGCCCCATTGACGTTGGTTTTGATGCATTCAAAGGGGTTGTATTCCGCGGTGGGAACTATCTTCGTGGCCGCAGCATGAACCACGTAGTCTACGCCATCAAGGGCGCGGTATAGGCGTTCCCGATCGCGCACATCACCGATAAAAAAACGGATGCGAGACTCACCTTGGAATTTTTTTGCCATGTCCCATTGTTTCATTTCATCGCGCGAGTAAACGATGATTTTTTTGGGATCGTACTTTTCGAGGGTCATGGGGACAAAGGTGTTCCCGAAAGAGCCTGTTCCGCCAGTAATAAGAATGGTCGCGTTTTTTAACATCTTATGTTAACCGTAGTTTGTAGGAAGAGTGTTGTGCCGAGTCATATTGGCCTTGAACCTTTCAATGCCCCTCCGCGCTAAGACCCATGTGATAGACGCGAATAATCCTAAGACAAAGGATAGTAGCACAGTCTTCGTTCTTTGTGGGCTGGAGCGTTCCCAAGGAGCCACGGGCCCTTCCAATATTTCCAATGATTGAGAGCTTGCGAACATCATTTTTTCGATTTCGACAGCGATCAAATTATTGATTTTTTCCATGAGTATGGGATCCGAAGTTTGACTCAGTTGCCTTTCTAGAAACTCGCGGTTTTGTTCTGCTTCTGAGATGACGTCCTCGCGAATTTTATTGTTCAAGCCGACCAAATAATCATCCACGAACTGCTTGGCAAGCAATGGGTCATAGAACTTGATCCCGATTTGGATTAAGCCCTTCTTTCCATCAATGTTGATGGTGAGGAGATCCTCTCTTAACTTCTTCGCTCCGGCCCTAAGAGTTGGAATTTTCTTGGGATCCTTGGATCTCCATGTGTCATTTTCTGGGTCCCATTGTTTGTGAAACAAGACGGGCATGAGGTTGTTCGTGGTAATAACCGAATCAGCCAGTTCGTGTCCTTTAAGAATAACCTCGATCTTGTTAAGGCTGGCGTTTCCTGATCCCCCCAATTGCGCCGCAACCGCGTCGCCCACACCCCCGAGTTCCCCTATTTGGGAGAAAATGCTCGATGTATTGTCTCCTTTTCCCGTTTCCTTCAAGACGAAAGTGGCTTCTGAATAATATTGGGGCGTTGCAAAAATCGCGTATAGAAGGCCGATAAGTGTTATGACCGATGTGCAGCAAATAATCCACGTTTTTTGGTTCCACAGAGTGTGAAGCAACTGGGCGATTTCAATTTCGTCCGCCCGGCCGTCCGTACCTTGGGGAAGAGAATTTAACGTTTGGTCAATACTCACCCTTACCCCGTCTCCCGGAAACGATACCTCATACCCTTCAGGCTGGAGGCTATTGAACGATAGATGAAAAAACCACCTTTCAAAAGCAGAAAATTTAAATGGATCGGGTGGTTTTGGTCAATGAAGTGCATCCCACAAAAGTGGCATTTCAGGCATTCTCCGCAAAATGACTGTCGGCAAAGTTACCCGGTCGCATTCTTAAGGTTCATGACGTTTAAAATACGCCGCGTGGAAGGCATTCTCTGAAACACGGCATCTAAACCCGAAGCAAAGAAGTTCGACAGCAAAGTAATGTTCGCCTCTAAAATCGAGTAGGTGGATTATTTTCGGGCCGGGCAATGTCGCATTGCAGTGGCTCGATGTCTCTGAACGCCGCTTGCCTAGCCAGACCCCGTCAAGCCGGGCTTCTAGGCGCGAGGCTTCTAGGCGCAAAATGTAAAAAACTGCGTGTTGGGACTCGGTTTCGATTCGCTCAAAATGCCGGAGGCTTTGAAATACAATCGATCCAATTCATTGAGCTTTTCGTATACTTTTGGCTGGCATGATTCATTCAAGGGAGCTTCTACTGTGGAAAAGTCAGCCAAAATTTATGTTGCGGGCATCTATGGCATGGTGGGAAACGCCATTGAAAGATGTTTAAGGCAGCATGGTTTCACAAATATCATAGGCCATTCATCCAAGGAATTGGATCTCACCAATCAGCAAGCGGTTTTTGAGTTTTTTCAAAAAACAAAACCCGATTACGTTTTTTTAGCTGCGGCCAAAGTGGGCGGCATTTATGCCAATAACACCTATCCCGCCGATTTCATCTATAGCAATATCTGTATCCAAACCAATATTATCCACTCCTCTTACATATTCCGGGCCAGGAAATTGCTTTTCTTGGGCAGTTCCTGCATTTATCCCAAATATGCAGAACAACCGATGAAAGAATCCTGTCTCCTAACTGGTGAGTTGGAGCCCACGAATGAGCCTTACGCACTCGCAAAGATTGCGGGCATCAAAATGTGCCAGGCTTATAATAAGCAGTATCATACCCGTTTTATCTCCTGCATGCCCACCAATCTCTATGGTCCTAATGACAATTATGACTTGATGAATGCCCATGTTCTCCCGGCCCTTATTCGCAAGGTGCATGAAGCCAAATCCAACAATCAATCCTCCTTTATCGTTTGGGGCACCGGGAGTCCGAAAAGGGAGTTTTTGTACGTGGACGATTTGGCTGAAGCCTGCGTCTTCCTAATGAACGAATATCTGCATGATGAAACCATCAACGTTGGCAGCGGCCAGGAAGTCACGATTAAAGAGTTGGCGGAAACGGTTGCCGAAGTGGTCGGATTTAGGGGTGACCTTGTCTTTGATACTTCCAAGCCCGATGGCACCCCGCGAAAACTTCTGGATGTTGCCCGACTTACCGAAATGGGCTGGCGTACCAAAAAAAGCCTCAAAGAAGGAATCCGATTGGCTTATGAAGATTTTCTTAAGGGCGAAGTGCGGATGTAGGGCCAATTTTATCGGCTTCCCTTTTTTATTGCAAATGATTTTGCGGGATTGCTTGATGGGTATTTCCGTGCGATTGGATTTTATCATTTTCCTCTGAAGTGCTATTGTTCAGGTAGATGGCCGAGGTCATTTGAGGAGAAAACGTGTTTTTCAAAGTTCTTTCACATGCTGGCCTTATGGTAAGCCACAAGGGAAAGACTCTTTTATTTGATCCCTGGCTCGTCGGAAGTTGTTATTGGCGCTCTTGGTGGAATTATCCCAAGGTTGACAAGTCCTTGATTGAGGATCTGAAGCCCGATTTTATTTTCATCACCCACCTGCATTGGGATCATTTTCACGGCCCTTCCCTTAGAAAATTCAGCCTCGATACTCCTGTCATTGTTCCCAAACTTCAATTTTCCAGGATGAAGGACGACCTGAACCAGATTGGTTTCAAGAATATTATAGAGCTGGACCATGGCGGGCGGCATAAAATTCTTGATGATTTCGAGATCACTTCTTATCAATTTAATTTTCTCATATGTGACAGCGCGGTCGTCGTGCAAGCCGGGGGGGTAACCCTTTTGAATGCCAATGACGCAAAGTTCATGGGGCTGCCTTTAAAGCAGATCATGAAGAACCACCCCAAGATTGATTTTGTCTTCCGGAGCCACAGTTCTGCGAACGAGCGGCTTTGCTACGAGGTGTTTGAGGAAATCCAGGATTACCAGCCGGATGAGATGAAGTACATAGAAAGCTTTCGGGCATTTTGCGAAAGGGTAGGGGCTCGTTATGCCGTTCCTTTCGCCAGCAACAACTGCCATCTTCATCCTGAGACGATGCGCTTCAATAAGGCTATTCAAACGCCACTAATGGTGCGAAATTACTTTAAGCAGCGGGATATCCGGACGCCCGAGCTAAAAATCATGATCCGGGGCGATTCCTGGTCGGAGGAAGGGGGATTTGTTCTTCAGTCTCCGGATTCTTTCTATAACGAAAGGGAAAAGCTATTGGAAAGCTATCAGGCCGAGCAAGGTGAGGTGCTCCGAAGGCAAGATGAGAAGGAGGGCCGAGCCAAGGTTACCCTTAAGGAATTTGAGCGGTACTTTATCCCCTTCATGAAGGCGGTGCCTTTTTTCCTTCGCAGAAAATTCAAGGGCAGACCCATAACTTTCGTTTTTCGATCCAAAATGGGGGAGTTCGTTTTTCAGGTGGACCTTTATCGAAAAAAGATCACGCAGGAGAATTCCTACTCCGATAACACAAATCCGCTGCAAATTCATGCCCCAGCCTTTATTGGAAAACAGGCCCTGGCCCTGAAAATGGTGGATCAGATGGCGATTAGCAAGCGTATCCGTTTCCGTAGCAGTCTTTCCGATCAAAAGCTGCTCCAACTTTACACACTTTGTCACCTTCTGTTCGAGCATCATCTTCTTCCGATTTTGGGGAATTTCAAATGGAGAAGTCTCAGGTTATTCCTGTTAAGGTGGAGAGAGGCGGCATTGTTTTTGGGGATTGCCAAAGATCTCTTGCTTGGAAGGCGATTTCAAGAGGCTAACTATTTATAGAGTCAAAATGAATAAGGCTTCCGGACGCTGCCTCCGATCATCCAAAGTCCTTCAACAATAAAGCTACGTGGTTTTTTACGCCTCGTTTATTTTTAATACTTCAGGGTTACCTCTCCAAATACGGAAGGCGTACTAAGGTTCTCTACTGGATTTCCCTCCCAAGTTTCCACCCACAGCCATCCTGCTCCGGCTTTTAGCTGCACGAAGCGTTTCCATGACCAATCCATGGAAAGTGTTATTTGATTCCGGGTTTCCACATCTTTTGCTAGGAATTGCATGATGTCGCTGCTGGTGCCATGTACATCAAAGATTGAGCTTCCCGCGGATTTTAAGTCTCGTTGCCGAAAGTCCCATTCAAGCAAACCGTCGATCGCTTTCGGTAAAGGGAATCCGACGGAAGCGAACACTCCTTGGGAGTTGGGTGGCAGCATACTTCCCAGCAAGGACCCGTAATTTTGGAGCTGTTCGTCATTTTCATAATGCTCGTATACCCAGGGATCGACAAAGGCGTATTCCATATGAATTTCGGAAGGCAGACCAAACGCGTCCTGCCAAGAGGCCCCCAACACCGACGCGAATTTATCGTTCCAGCGGTCAAGTGGAAATCCATTAAAATCATCCACGTAAAGCTCACCATAGAGACGCCCATGGCCCGTCCATATCCATTCAGCGTCAGCGGACAGGGCCGCATTGCCCGTTTCCCCAGCTCCTTCATGCTCCGCGAACAATAAGGGAACGGCTGGAAGATAGGCGGTCAATGGAATTGAGGGCCTTCCGAAGGCTAGCAGTTCAGAGGCGCCGAACCGAAATGAACCAAAATGAGCGGATAGACGTTGAGCAAATAGAGTTGAGAAAGAATCATTAATGCCCATGGTTTGGGCGATGATTTTTACGTAGTCCCAGTGATCCGAACCCACTCTGAAACGGATTTGGGGCATGGGGGGGCCCTGACCCGGGTACTCATACCCGCGGCGATAACTGCCCGGATATACCAAAGGGCGCTGTCCTCCTCCGTAGAACCCCACCGCCGAATCCGCAGCCAAAGAATCCGAATCCCAAAAATAAGGATGATCGCTCAAAGTGGTATGCTGCCAATGTCCGGGTCCCCATTCATTCCAGTCCTGCCCTATTTCTAGGTGTATGTTTGAATTACCCGCACCTCCAACCATGCGGAATCCATCAAACGTGCTGACGTGCTGATCCGAATTGTTTATTCCCATATTGGCGACATTATATGGCAGGCCGTTTTGGGGGTCGTAGTTATCCACGGGAAAGCGGGCTGGAACGCTTCGTTCCATGCCAACAAAAGCACTGGTGGTGAGATAAGTGAACCGTCCATAAGTTGCTTCTATCGTCGGTGCGAAACTGCCGAAGGCATAAGCGTCGGATTCTTTGTTATCCCTTTCAGTTATAGAGTCCACGGAATACCCTCCTGTAAAGTATTCCACCTCTCCGTGGAGCATGAATGAGGAGTCCTCGTAGTGTAATTTGGTTCCATGTTTTTTTCGTTCCGGATCGAATTCATCCAAGTAATGCTCCAAGCGACGACGGTCCCAGGAATTCAGTGAAGATTCCTTTTGCTCCGCTTGTTTCAACACTGCCGCGACTTCACTTTCGTCGCGCGGCAAGGTGCTCCAAAAGCCAATTGGAACGACACCCTTTTCCTCCAATCGCCGTAGAAAATCTGCCACAGGGTTGGAAACATCCACTGGCATAGCCAAAGCCGCGCTGGAAAACAGCGACACAAACAAAAAAGCAATGCCTAAAAAGCGCATAACTGGGTATAGTAGCTAACCTCCCTGCGTTTGCAAAAGCCCACAATCGCTACATTTGCGGATCATGAATCG
>Ga0206814_10041_pt1 | contig 32278 bp, 28 predicted proteins | sample Alteio_BWOrgCont_90_FD_152850 | JGI IMG/M metagenome (GOLD analysis project Ga0206814, IMG submission 152850) | Enriched cells from forest soil in Barre Woods Harvard Forest LTER site, Petersham, Massachusetts, United States -... | ecosystem: Environmental > Terrestrial > Soil > Temperate forest >...
GCTATCGGTTCGGTGTCACCAGTCTCAACTCGGCCGGTGTTAATAACGAAGCGTATCTTGCACGCTACTTCAAAACGGATGGCCCGTTTAGTGTGTTCCTCAGGGATATGGGCACTCAAGACACCTACGTGGGCAGGGGCGACAACCTGAACGGAGCGCTGAACTATTCAGACAACGGTGTCCAGCTTTTTGGCGAATACTCGCAGGTGACTCCCAAGTTTCTGCCTCGCCTCGGATTCTTTCCGGAGGTGGACTACAAGGGCTGGGACGGTTCGGCAAGTTACTACAAGCCGTGGAATCACGGCGTCTGGAGCGATGCAACGGTTGGCGCACTCTACCTCGATTTCGATCGCATGGATGGCACCGACTACCGGCGAGACGCAGACTACACCGTCAACGGCACCCTCCGCAACGGCCTGAACATCTCGTTCGATGAAGACGCGCCGCAGTTCGAAGGCTCGAATGACCACCTCAGCACCGCCGCCTTCACCTATCCTCGGGCCAACCCCTACAACCAAATCCAGACGACTTACGCATGGGGCAGGGAAGCCGGCATCGATTACCGCAGCCTAACGTTCACCGATAGCCGGCGGTTGTTCAACAAATTCCAACTCATCGGCCGCTATCAAATCGTCGACTACGCCGGCTACAACGATCAAGCCATCCTCGACGGCAACTACGACCTGGGCAAAGACCGCGCCATAAACGGCCGCCTCACCAAACAGGGAAACAACCTGAACGGCTACCTGTCCTACCGCCGGAGCGGCAACCTAGGCGCCGAGTACTACTTAATTCTCGGCGACCCAAACGCCCTAACCTTTCACGCCAGCATCATCCTAAAAGTGGCCTTCCCTATGGTCATCGGCGGTCATCATCCCCATACCGATCAACCGAAGAGCTAGGATTCCTGAAGGAAGGGATACCGATAATCGGTCGGCGGCACAAAAGTCTCCTTTATGGTTCGCGCACTCAGCCATCGGTAAAGGTTCAACATCGAGCCCGCCTTGTCGTTGGTCCCGCTCGCTCTCGCCCCGCCAAACGGCTGCTGCCCAACGACCGCGCCTGTCGGCTTGTCGTTGATGTAAAAATTCCCTGCCGCATTCCGCAGCTTGACCGTAGCTAACTCAACCGCCGCTCGGTCCTGCGAAATGATCGAACCTGTCAGCGCGTAGGGCGACGTCTGATCAACCAGATCCAACGTCTGTGCAAAATCGTCCGCCGGATAAACATAAAGCGACAGGACCGGCCCAAAAATCTCCTCGCACATCGAGGCGTACTTCGGATCTTTAGCCACGATCACCGTCGGCTCGATGAAATATCCCTTGCTTTTATCGCAGCCTCCGCCAACCAAAATCTCGGCGTCCGGATCCTTCTTGGCACTGTCGATATAACCCTTGATACTGTCGAAACTCTTCTCATCGATGACCGCGTTGACGAAGTTCGAGAAGTCTTCGACCGTCCCCACCTTCATCGACTTGATGCCGTCGACAAGCTTCGCCTTGACGGCTTCCGCCATATTCGAAGGAATGTAAGCGCGAGAAGCCGCTGAGCATTTCTGCCCCTGATATTCGAATGCGCCACGAAGCAGAGCAGTTGCGACCACATCCGGGTCCGCCGACGGATGGGCGACCACGAAATCCTTACCGCCCGTCTCACCCACGATTCGGGGGTAGGTGCGGTAGTTCGACATATTTGCGCCAATCGTCTTCCACATCGAGTTGAACACGCCGGTTGAGCCCGTGAAATGCACGCCGGCAAACTCGCGGTGGCCGAAGCAAACTTCTCCGATGGTAGGCCCATTGACGAACACGAGATTGATGACGCCTGCCGGTAGCCCGGCTTCCTGTAGCACTTTCATAAACATGTGCGCGCTGTAAACCGCCGTGTTCGCCGGCTTCCAAACGACCACGTTCCCGCACATCGCGGCGCTTGTCGGCAGGTTGCCACCGATCGCGGTGAAATTGAATGGCGTAACTGCCAACACAAAACCTTCAAGTGCCCGATACTCCGACCGGTTGTGCATGCCCGGTCCGCTGATCGGCTGCTGCTTGTAAATCTCGCTCAGAAAGTGAACGTTGAACCGGAGAAAATCGATCAGCTCGCAGGCGCTGTCGATCTCGGCCTGAAATGCGTTTTTGCTTTGCCCGAGCATCGTCGCCGCGTTCATATACGGCCGGTACTTCGTAGCGATTAGGTCTGCCGCGCGTAGGAAGATCGCCGCGCGATTCTCCCAGCTCATGCTCGCCCAATGCTCCCTGGCCTTTAACGCAACCTCGATCGCCTGCTTCGCATGGGACGCATCTCCCATATGAAAGTGCCCGAGCGTATGTGCGATCTCATGCGGTGGGTGCATCGACAAAAGGTTGTCCGTCCGCACCTCCTTTCCCCCGATCACCATCGGCACATCCGCCTGCTGGGATTTCAGCTCCGTCAAAACCGCCCTAAGCGTCGCTTTCTCTTTGCTTCCAGGTGCATAGCTCAACACCGGCTCGTTGACAGGCAAGGGATAGCTGAAATAGCCGTGATCCATCCCGCCAGTTTACTTCGCCCCGTTCCGGGAACCTGCGTGCACCGCCGATCTCTACGCCAACGGCGTTATTCCGGGAACGGGCGTTTGCCGCTCACCACCCCCAGGGTAGCGCCGCCGGAGCGTCGCAACCCGGGGCTTTGACCGAAAATCCCCTTCGGGGAAGCCCGGACCACTGTCAGACGGCCTGTCGTAGAAACCGATCAACCTGAATAACTGCTTACCAGACCACCCTCCTACATTCGAAGTAACATACCCCTAGTGGACACGACCAACGCGGAAACCTCAATGCGGCTTTTTCAAACGCTTACGGGCATATTCTGCCTCCTCCCAGGACTCGCGTCGGCGACCACCTACTACGTAGGAACTGGCCCAAACGCCAGTGACGGCAACCCCGGCACGTCGGCTTCCGCGCCTTTTGCGACACCCCAGCATGCGGCTGACATCGTCATGCCCGGCGATATCGTCTTGCTGCTCTCGGGCACCTATACCAACGTGGACCCCAATGGATCGGTGATCGATATCACTCGCTCGGGCACTCCCAAGGAATGGATTCAATTCAAGGCCGCTCCAAACCAGCATCCGATTCTTCGCTCCACGGGCTGGGGGCACATTTCGCTCCATGGAGGCGCGTCCTATATTCGTATCGAGGGGCTCGACATCTATGGCCACGCCGATGATATCTCGCTCGCAGAAGCGCAAAAGCACGCCCACGATGGCGGCTACGCCTACACGAACGGTAACGGCATCTCGGTCGATGGAAGGAAGGACGGTGCGAACCAGCCGCACCACATCGAAATCATCGGCAACACGATCCGCAAATGCCCAGGCGGCGGCGTCGGGATCTGTCATGCCGACTATCTCACCATAACCGACAACAAGGTGTTCGACAACGCTTGGTGGAGTGTTTACGACACCAGTGGAATTTCGATCTGGCAGGCTTGGAGCAAAGATAATGCTCCCGGCTACCACAATATCGTGGTCCGGAATCAGTCATACGGCAACCGGAATTACATCGCCGATATCGATTCAAAAACCATCACCGACGGTAACGGCATCATTCTCGACGATTGCAAAAACACGCAAGGCGGATCCGCACAGGGAGCCTATCAAGGCCGCACCCTAATCGCAAACAACCTTTGCTACGGAAATGGCGGGTCCGGCATTCACGTGTTTATGAGCGATCACGCGGATGTTTTGAACAACACCTGCATCGACAATAACCGCTCGCCTGAAATCCACGACGGCCAACTGTTTTCCAACTCTGGCAACGACATCGTGATGATCAACAACATCCTCGTCGGTCCCAAGGATAAGCCCATCAACTCCAATTGGAATAACGGACACGTTGTTTACGACTTCAACATACTGTGGGGAGGACAGGCAGGCCTTTCGGGCCCCCATGACCTCAAGATCGACCCGATGTTTAAAGTGGAGCGCCAACTGGACACGCTTCGCTTCAGCGAAAGTCCGAAGAGCCCAGCCATTGGCGCAGGAACTCCATTTCCGGCCCTGCGCGACGACTTGCTCCACCGAACCCGCCACCAAGGAAAGGGAAATGACATTGGCTGTCTACAAATAAAATAGGACTTTGCTCAAGCTGTTCGGCCGCAGTCCAAGCGAAACGAAGCGTAATCCTGTATTCTTACTGGCATGGTTTGGCGAACCCTTCCTCTGGCTTTCGGAATAGTTGCTACGGGCGTCTTTGCGACTTGGCCGTCGACCGGTGTGAAACGGGCTCCGGCTGCACCCGACCCAATGGCCGTTTTCACCACGAAATGTGTCGGCTGCCACGGTGGTTCAAATCCGGCTGCCGGGCTGGATTTGTCCCGCAGCATCGACACGATCGCGACCTACAAAGAGGTGATTCGATCGAAGCCCCACGCAAGCATGCTTTTCAAAGTGGTCGATTCCGGCAGCATGCCGAAAGGGGGAACCAAGCTGTCCCCGACGGAGATTGCCAGCGTCCGCGACTGGATTATGAGTCTGCGGCCCGACCCAAGGCCTCTGTTCAACGCAAGGTGCATCAACTGCCACAGCGGCGCCAGTCCCGCCGCCCAGTTGGACTTGACCGGTAGTCTCGATGATTTCGCGAAGCTCAAGCAAGTCGTGCCTGGAGCAGGCGGCGCCACGGACTGCTCGCTGTACAAGCGAGTTGCAGACGGCTCGATGCCGAAGGGCGGCACGAAGCTGACGGACGGCGAACTGGGTCTTGTCAAAGATTGGTTGACCGGTATGCATCCAAATCCCAAACCAATCATCCAAGCCAAATGCATCGGCTGCCATAGCGGCGGTTCCCCCGCCGGAGGCATGGACCTGTCGATGCCCCTCGAAGATCTGAAAGAAGTCGTAAAAGGCAAGCCCGCCGAAAGCGCTCTCTACCTCCGGGTAGCTGACGGCACCATGCCCAAAGGCCACCCCCCTCTCACCGACAGCGATCAAGGCCAAATCTGGGACTGGATCGCGTCGCTTAAGCCGGCCGCCAATCAGTAGCGCCATACCAGCGCTCCGACCCCGGAGGGGGTCGACTAAAATAGCCAGGGCGTCCCGTCCCCGGGACCCCTGGGTTTGCGCGTCAGCGGCATTCCCGACCCCGGAGCGGGTCGAATAAAATAGCCAGGGTGTCCCGTTCCCGGGACCCCTGGAACGGGACACCCTGGCTAATTTATGCGATCCCTCTGGGATCATGGCCCGCGCCTTAACCATGCTGCCGAAGCCACTCTTGCGCGACCATGGATATCGCGGTCGACTGCCCAAGCGTTTTCTCGGATTGAATCGCAGACCGTGCGGCCTGGCGGGCGAGGTTGAGGTCGCCGTTTTCTACCGCCAGCTTCATAAGGAGCTGATTGCACTCGGGAACCATATACTCGCGGCGGGTGGTGCAGTTAAGCGCCGCTTGAACCTCTGCAATCGCCTCTGGATATTTCTTGTTGAACTCAAGAATCTGAGCATTGTAGTACCGCAGCACAAACTCGACTCCATAACGGTCAGGCTGCGGAAGCTGCTTCAAATCCTTCTGTACGATCGCCACTGCATCCATCGCTTGCCCCGCGACGAAATACCAATTTGCTCGAATGGGGTCCAGCAGAGCCTTAACCTCCGATTCGAGTTCTGCCGCATAGTGCAACAATTCGAAGTCCGGATCGATCGCCACAGCCGTGACACGGCCGGCTACTTTCACATGAAACGGGGTGTTTGCCCCGGGAACTTCCATGCGAATCCGCTGTTCCTTTCCATCTTCGGTTCGAATCGCCAACGAGACGTGAAAGCGATAGATCTCCGCGATTTGAATCAGCGATCCCGATAAGTCCGACCCACTTTGCGACCACTTGACGGCGAGCGACGGCGCTCCCATTTGGTCGAGCCATTGATGCCAAAACCAGTCGAGAGTGCGACCCGCGACGTGCTCGATCTCGCCCTTGAACTGCTTCAGGGTCACTGCCCGAAATGCGTAGTTCTTCGTCACCGCCTTCAGACCGTTATGAAAGGTCTCGTCGCCAAGCTCCTGCCTAAGCTGGTCGAAAACGAGGAAGCCCTTTTCGTCGGCTAACTCGTGCGAGAGCGGCAAGGATGGATCGAGCGTTCCCAGTGGGTGGTCGATGCCGGCCAGGTGCATCCCGAGATACTGCATCCCGCACTGCGTGCGGACGTATCCCGGGTAGCCATACTGGCGATATCGCTTCGCAGCCTTGGCGCCGTCCAGTTTGCGGACACAGTAAAGCGATCCGTACTGTGCCATCGCTTCATCGAGCAAGTCCTCGCCTTCAGGTTCGGTGGTATGGGTTACTTCGTTCCCCCACCATTGATGTCCGATTTCATGCCCGAAGAACGCTAAATTGAAGCCTTGGTTGAGGAACGAATTCGTCGCCAGCATGAAACCCGCGCATCCTGCGCCGCCGAATCCGGCATCGCGGACTGCCTCGTCGCTAACTTCCACAAGCGAGAATTCCGGAAAGGGAAACGGACCGTACATGCTGCTCAGTTGGTCCACCACCTTGCGAATTCCAGCAACATAGTCGCCCTCACCGGCGAGCTTCGTTCTTGTGTAAAGCGAGACCGGAATCGACCCTGCGCTGCGAACGACCGTGAATCGATCCAAGGCGAATGCCAAAGCGCTCTGGTTCGAGACCGCATACTTCACGATCTTCATCCCGCCGATGGATTCCGGAGACGATGCGTGGCCCGAGGCGACGACTTCCATGTCCGGTGGAATGGTATAGGACACCGCGCCAACGACGTTCGCCTGGCCGTCCACCATGAATTTGCCATCCTCGGAAACAGGTCCGAACTCGGGATACCAAGCTGTATTGGAGCCGTTCCCAAAACTGCCATCCGGTCCGATATGAAACACAAAGCAAGTCTTGTCGCCACCCTTGTACGAAAACTTGATTTGAAGGCGCGTTCCCACCGGAACGGCTTGCTTTAGCTCGGCAGAGAAATTTCCCGTTCCCTGGCCATTATCGGACCGCTGGGCAGGATGGAGGGGCCCGGCGCAAGACGCCGGCGACGTTACTTCCATCCGCAAGTTCTTCATCTGGCTCGCCAACTGAAACGTCAAGTTGGTTTGGATCGTTGTGAGAGCAGGTAAATCGACCGTTCCTGAAACTGAGATCGAACGCGACATCGGCTTTAGAACGGTCGCAATCTCATAGCTGGGTGTTGATGGAGGCGGATTCGGCTCGCCGAAAGCACAAATCGAACAGGCCACAAGACACAGCGGGAGCAATCGCAACATGCGGATAGTTTCTCCGCACGACAGGGCCAGATTCTTGAACGATCCAAGCCAACAGGTCTCCTCGCCGCGTCCACCGCGAAACCGCCGCGACCCGCCGCGTGAATCCCTCTACCGACCTCCGCCGCCCCGCGCACGGCGCCGATACTCAGCCGGAGGGCAACCGACCGCAGCGCGGAACGTCCGTGTGAAATACGCCTGATCGCAAAACCCGCCTTCGAAGGATATTTCGCCGATCGGTCGATCGGTCTGTGCAAGCAGCCGCCGGCAATGTTCGACTCGAAGCGTCCGGAAATACTCCCCGATCGAACATCCGAAGAACTGATTGAAGCGCCGTGTGACATGCATCGGATGCGCATTCGCGATCTCCGCCAATTCGGCCAAGGAGGGCGTCGTCCGAATGTCCTCATGAAGCCTGGCTTTAACACGGAGAAGCCACCGAGGAGGTCTTCTCCCGACTTCGTCTGGCAATCGGGCGAGCTCATCTTGCAGCAGGTGGGTTAGGCTTTCAGCCGCCAGCGGTGAGCACTCGTCCGTGTGTCGAATCTCGCGGCAGAGACGAGACACTATGCTACGGGTGGTCGGGCTCTTGATCGACTTCGGCTCGTTTGGCCCCGCCGCTGCAAGCTCGTGCGAAAGGTCGATCGACAGCGTAACGCCGTTGGGTGCCGTAAACCGATCCGAATGAATGTGGCCCGCAGGCCGATACAGGAGCATTCCCCGAGAAAACTCCATCCTGCTCCCACCCCAATCCTCGTCGAATGCCCCCTGCATCACAAAGCACATGGTTGCCGATGCATGATCATGAGTTGGCAAAACCTGTCCAGCCTCATAGGCGGACTCCGTGAACCGCACACCCGTCACGGAGCAGGTTCTTACCACCGTTCCGAAGTAGGCGCCGGCTTCCAGTGCCTGAGAGCCACCATGTGAATCCACTGCCATTGTTACCGCCTCCGAATGCTCTGGCGTTCCGCCGTCTCCCCGATTTCTTACCCCGCCTTAGCTGACATTCGGTCCTAAATGCCTATGGCGGATCTTCGCCGCCCTATACTACGGCTCCATGTCCAATTTACTCAAGAGAAACAAAGCCGTAATTCTTTTGGCCGCCGTCGGGATCGTTACCGCAGGTTGTGGAGGACAGAACAGTGGGCCAGCCTCCTCAAGCGCCTCCCAAACCGGGACTGCAGGCATGGCCTCTTTCACAATGTTCGGAAAGGCAAAACCGCTTCTCACGGCGGGAACGGGTGCAGTTACCGTGTCAGGGCTTTCCGGGGCTAGTTTCACCTCCCTTTACATCCAACCGTCCAAAAGCCTCTTGTCTACGTACCTCGCGTTCTCTAGAGCCGCGGGAACCGTGGGCGCCGACCAGGTTTATAGTGCGAGCCTTGCAACAGGAATTGCGCAGCCCCTCGTATTCTCCGTTGAAGGGTGCAACGGCGCCGGGGCAAGTGCGGCTTACATTGCGTTCAACAAGCTGATTGGGTTGGACATGTTTAGGATGAGGCCTGATGGCTCATCCCCAGTGCAGATCAGCGTAAGCGGTCCGGCATATTTTTTCAATCCTGCCTTCTCGCCAAACGGGCAGAGTATCGCCGTTGATGGCGGCGGGGAAGAGCTCTGGTACTTTCCATATACGGGTGGAACGGCAACGTTGGTCCAGTCGAACGATAACGCGCTGGGGGTCTCGTGGACGCCGGACGGGAATCACCTCCTCTACATTTCATCTAATTCGGGTGGATATAACAACGTTTACGAAACCGCGCTCACCGGGGGAACGACAACAGATATCACGTCATATGCTATCGCGAGCTCAGGCAACTGCGCCTATCCTGTTGCCGATATCGACGGCGTTACCTACGCTGCCCAATACACTGCGTCAGGCGCCTCTAAGAGTCAGATTATAGTTGGCGCCGAAAACACAAGCAGCTACCTGTCGATTACGCCATCTGCCTACAGCGATGGCAGTCCCTGCTTTTCACCGGACGGGACCGAGATCGCGTTCTACCGGTCCAGCACGGGTGGGGCAGCGCCAGGAATTTACATCTCTGACCTGGCGGGCACGCACGAAACCCTTCTCGTTCCCGATCCACCCGGCGCAGGGCCGGTTGCCGATCTGAGTTGGTCGCCGATCTTGGGCAACAAGGAGTTCATCGGTTCGGGAGGCTCCTTCTATACGACGACCGCAAACGGATTCCTTGTCAGCCAAAACGGAAGCCAGTTCGCGTGCCTCGTGGCGTTCGGCGTGACGACAGCGTCAACTGCCACCATAACTTCGTCCCCTTCAACCTCGACCTACCAGCCGCTGATCTTCACCTTGTCGGGTGATTCGATCAACAAGTTCGGATGGACGAACAACTTCTATAACGCTGGTACGTTTCAAACTCCGCCGACGGGAACGACGAGCGTATTGGTCACCATTGACGCTCAAACAGGCCAGGTGGATCTAGTCGTCGACGCCCAGGCCGTCAAGTCCCCCGCCGGCACTTCGGTCGCCGGAGGAAACATGAAATACACCGGCAAGTTCACCGCCCTATATGACGGCACCGGCAAGAACCTGGCCCCTTCCGGCGCCGCCGAGGTGGTCGTTAGCCCCACCACCGGAAAACTCGTTTCCTTCCGCTAGGATCGCTGTCTTAGAAATTCAGTCGTGTACGATGCAAACATGCCGAAGTCCACTGCAACAGTTAGACCTGAAGAATCGCTAGCCAAAATGATAGCGGCCCTCAAGGAGAAAACTGGCCGAACCCTCGATGAATGGAAGACGGTCGTTGATCAATCTGGCTGGATTAGCCATGGCCAGATTGTCAACGGCCTCAAGTCCAGTCACAGCGTCTCACACGGTTACGCAAATCAAATCGCCTTGCGCTTGCGTGCAGGCGATGCCCCGTGTGATGATCCAATCAGCGAGATGTTTGCAAAGCGCGCGGAGGCCAAAGCCATCTTCGACATCTTGCTCCCGAAGATTCAATCGTTTGGGACGGATGTAGATTTGGCACCCAAGAAGGGATATCTAAGCGTGCGTCGCTCGAAGCAGTTCGCGATTCTTCAGCCGGCCGCCGGTCGCCTGGACGTGGGCATTCAGCTAAAAGGCGTAGAGCCCGAAGGTCGATTGGAGCCCTCGGGAAGTTTCAACGCAATGCTTACCCACCGCGTAAGAGTTGCTACAGTCGAAGAGGTCGACGCTCAGCTGCTAGAGTGGCTAAAGCAAGCCTACGAAGCGGCCTAGCGAGGTTCACCACGTTTCGGGCCGCCGGAAGATCTGAGAAGCAACGCCACTACGCGTTGGGCCGCAAGGCTCGCGGGGGGCCGAGGGGCTTGAGTGCTCCATTGAATGGCTCCTCCGTAGAGACTCCATCCAAGTACGGTCACGACCGTCTCCTGCGCGGCGCCGGGGAACGCGCTCATCGCTTTCGGATCGTGGTCGATCCATTCCTCGATGAAACGTCTGATGGTTTCCTGCAAAGTCACCGAAAATGTTTCCCGGAACTCGTCATGGTGTTTCGGGCACGCTCGGAGGGTACGCCCCATGAACTCGAAGAGTGCGCCGGCAACGTCGGTTAAAGATTCGGCGCTGAGGGGCGTTCCCGGAGCTAGCCGGGCAAGCATCGCACCATGTAAGTCGTCTCGCAGAATCGTCGTCGCAAGGTGCTGCTTGTCCTCGTAGTGAGCGTAGAACGTCGCCCGGTTGACGGTTGCCCGCTCTGTCACGTCTGCTATCGATATCTGGCCGAAGGCTCGCTCCGAGAGGAGCGCCCGAAAGGCGTCCTCGATCAGCTTTCGAGTGCGTCGAACCCTCGGATCGACCTTTTCCTCGGTTGGACAGCTTACGGTTTGCATCGTTCTCCGACAGTTTGCCTATTTTGTTGTTTAGACGACGAAGTGGCTGAATTGCCCATCGATGATCACTCGTAATCTTATGGAGAGTATACAACACATGTTGCCTAAGCAACGTGCGATGGTAACAGGACACACGATGCAAATTGGAATAGATAGTTTCGCAGCCTCATTCGACGAAGGCAGCAGTTCCGCTGGCCCTTCGGAACGGCTGCAGAACTTGGTTGAACAGATCGAACTTGCCGATCAGGCCGGTCTCGATTCATTCGGAATCGGCGAGCACCACCGCGTCGAGTTTCTGGACTCTGCTCCCGTGGTAATTCTTGGAGCGGCGGCCGCGCGCACAAAGCGTATCCGCCTCACGAGCGCCGTAACCGTCCTAAGCGCAGCCGACCCAGTGAGGGTATTTCAGGAATTCGCCACCCTCGATCTTCTTTCGCAAGGCCGAGCCGAGATGATCGTAGGTCGAGGCTCGTTTATCGATGCCTTTCCCTTATTCGGGCTTGACCTGCATGACTACGACGCACTATTCGCCGAGAAACTCGACCTTCTGCTTAAGATCCGTGAGAACGAACACGTCCACTGGTCGGGCGATTTTCGACCGGAGTTAACTGGGCAGGGCGTCTACCCTCGACCTCTGCAGAATCCATTGCCGATATGGCTGGGGGTGGGCGGCACGCCCCAATCGTTCGTTCGTGCAGGCGCCCTTGGACTTCCCCTAATGGTCGCAATCATCGGCGGCGAGCCGCGGCGCTTTCGTCCCCTCGTCGATCTTTACTACGAAGCGGGGCAACAGGCTGGGTTCTCCCGCGAACAATTGAGAGTAGGGGTGCACATGCCCGGATATGTCGCCGCTTCAGCGCAAGAGGCGGCTGATGACTTCTTTCCAGGCTTCGCCCGCGCAATGACTCAAGTAGGGAAGGAGCGCGGATGGCGTCCGCTCACGCGCGCCGATTTCGACGCCCAGCGCGGCCCCAATGGCGCGCTGCTGCTGGGTAGCCCAGCCGAGGTCGTCGACCGAATCTTGCGCCACAACGAATCGCTCGGCGGTCTCTCCCGCGTCAGTTTTCAGATGAACGCGGCTTCGCTGCCGCACTTTAAACTCATGCAAGCCATCGAAAAGATAGGCGCCTTCGTCGCCCCAGCCCTGCGAAAGGAGCTAGCCGGCTCCACTTAAAGCCGAGATCCAAGCGTGTGCCGAAGGAACTCAGAACATGCCGTGGGGATTGGCACGGGGCACGTCAGGTGCCAGCCATGGAGCTGAGTTTTCCCGGGTCCCGACGCGTTGCAAAGTATCCCAATGCTCTATTGCGAGTCCAACAGCGTCCATCTTATAGATGTCGACTCCGGCAATCCCCATATCATCGGGATCATCGTTGAACAGGTTTAGGAAGTTCACATGGGCAAACACATAATCGCCGACAGCGATAATTCGATGGACGACGACCCGCGCATTAGCTCGGTCCCTAGTAATCTGACCGAAAAACTGGCCCAGTGCCTGGGCGCCATCTGGAATCAACGGGTTGTGCTGAATGTAATTGGGGGCCATAAACAAGGCTATCGACTCTTCCGACCTCTTCTCGTTGATCACCAAGTCGTAGAAGCGAAGAACGGTGTCTTTATTGCGCACGGCACTACTGTCGTTTATATCTACGAGCTCGATCATGTGTGATCCCCTTTGCTGCTGCACCCTTAATAGGTTTGGAATGGTTAGTCAAGGCCGACAAGCTGGCGACGCAGTACGTCGAGTTCGGCGTCCGATTTTTCTTTGACGAGGTGCAGAATTCGTTCAGAGTCCTGCCCCACAGCGCCGCGACTTGGAGCCGGCATCTCTTCTGCCAGTTCGATCACCCTTGCCGCCGCCGCAGTAGCTTCAAGACCAGAGTCTTGCATCTGATTGAGCGCCACGGTAAAGGCATCAAACTCTCTCCCGTACAGCTCCCTTTGTTCCGGGGTCATAGAATCTGCTGTCCTCTTAAGAGCAGCCGCGGTCTTCGCGGGTCCTCCGGTTTTCATGTTGCCGGCGACTGCTACGACAAAGTCGATGCCAAATGGCTTTAGCTCAGCCCTGTACACATCTGCAAACGCTTCGAACGCTGCCTTCGAAGCGCCGGATGGCCCGTTGAACGGTAGCGGCAACCAAGCGGTCATGGTGCTTATCTGGACTATTCGCCCCTGCGCTTTTCGAAGTGCGGGAAGGAATGCATTGATAACGGAGAGCGCTCCGAATACGTTGACTTCGAATTCCCTTCGAACGGCACTGAGCGGAAGGATCTCCATGGGGCCGGGTGTCAAGACTCCCGCGTTACTAATGAGGAGATCAATCCTTTTTCCCAGTTTTTCGGATACTTCAAGGGCCAAAGCCTGGACAGCATCCTCATTTGTGATGTCACACACAGTGAGAGAAACCTTGCCATTCGATGCCGCGTCAAGCTCGCTTATCTCTTCGGTCGAGAGTGCTGTTCCAAATACTTGATAGCCTTTCGCCGCGAGTCCAAGCGCTATCTCGCGGCCTAACCCACTACCGGCGCCTGTAATTGCTGCTGATCTCATTTATTCAACCTATTTGGTGCTTAAGAGTTGCATCTCCCACTGGAACGCAACGCCAGACGCGCCGCTATGGGCCACGGTGATCTCGGCAACGGCTGAGACAGTTGCTTCGCGCGCCCAATCTCTTTGCCACTCGCTCATCACACCTATCCAGGACATCGGAACTGCTCCAGCCTGGACCATTCGCAACACTGCCATATCGTGCGATTCCCGAGATACGCCTCCTGAGGCATCTGTGACGAAGAACACGTCGTACCCGTCGGCAAGACTGTGGATGACCGGGTATGCAAGGCAAATCTCAGTCCATAGCGCGGCGATCACGAGCTGCTTGCGCCCAGTTGCCTTCACTGCATCGACGACGCGAGAGTCTTCCCACGAGTTGAGGGTGGTGCGGTCAATCGGCTTCTGCTCTGGAAATACGTTCTGGAGGCCCTGGAGAATGTGCCCGCCGCGACCCTGCGTAACCGTAGTCAGAATCGTGGGGACACTGAACGCCTTTGCTGCTTTTGCCAGCCCCACCACGTTGTTGATGACCATCGTTGGCTCGTGGCTGTGAAGGTTGGCGAACTGAAACGGTTGATGATCGATGAGTAGAAGGACGCTTCTTTCAGGGGTGAGAAGAGCTTCAAGGCCGACTTTAGGGGGTGTTGGCATGGTCTGTTTCCTTTTCTGGTCGCAGTGTAAGTGCCTCCTCTCTACAAACCCTCTGAGTTACATCTGAAAGGGTATTTTCTTGAATTACTTGGCATTCTTATGGGTGAACAAGCTGAGCACACGATCTTGATTTGGACCATACAGCTGCTCGGCGGTATCGGGGCACACGGGCCTCAAGGACAGGTCAGGCGGTTCCGTACCCAGAAGTCTGCATCCCTCCTAGCCTATTTGGCCCTTCATCCCGCCCCTCAGCCTCGTGAAGCTCTGATCAATCTGCTCTGGCCGGACAGCGAGTTGGAGGCGGGACGGCACAACTTGAGCATGGCTCTCTCGTTTCTGCGGCACCAACTTGAACCGCCGGGGGTGCCTCCCGGTAGCGTAATCGTTGCTGACCGTTTCAGCGTTCGGCTGAATCCGGCCGCCGTGGCCGTTGACGCTCTTGAGTTTGAAAGCGCGTTACGAAGGGTGGACGAACTAAATCTTCCTGACCCTGAACGATTGGTCCTCCTTCTCGAAGCTTCCGAGAGATACCAGGGGCCTTTGCTCCCTGGCCTGTACGAAGACTGGATCGCCCCACAGGCAATCCGCCTGGAAGGGATATACATCAATGCGCTGGCGAAGCTGGTTGAATTGCTCCTTGCCGATGGCAAACAAACAATCGCGTCGATGTATGCGCAAAAGGCGGTCGATGCGGACCCTTTGAGCGAGGTCGCGATACATACGCTAATACGCTCGCTGGTTAAATCGGGCCACCCACAACAAGCCCTTAAGGCATACCGGACGTGGGAATTGCGCTTGTCTGAGGAGCTGGGGGCAACGCCGTCCGCCGGATTACAACGCCTTGCCGCGGACTTGAGTAAGGGTGGTCGAGATTCCAACCCGGCCTTTGCGGCGGACGTTGTTGAAGTGTTCCCTCTACCAGTGCCAACGAACCCAAAGAGATTGGTAACCGAGCTCGGACGGGATGCCGCGCGCTTTGCTTCTCCCAACCGGTTAATTGGCCCAGAGTTTCTGTTGAGAACCACAACGCGCTTTTTCGGCAGGGAGGAAGAAGTCGACTGTCTTTCTCAAATGCTGAACTCCCCGCGATCTCGGCTGGTCACGCTGACAGGCGCCGGCGGGACGGGAAAGACCCGCCTTGCCGTCGAGGTCGCCGCTCAATTAGCTGAGGACAAGGCAGGCGGCGGGGTCAACGCGATCTTTGTTTCTCTTGGGTGCGTCGCGGACCCCGAGCGCATTTTTGAGGTCATTTTGCGCTCCCTTGGGGTGACGGCGGCTTCAAAACACAATAGCCTCGATCAGTTGGCGAGTGTCCTCAATTCGCGACCACGTACCTTGCTCCTCCTCGACAACTTTGAGCAGTTAGTACCGACCGGTGCGCTCCTAATTCGCGATTTGCTGTCAAGCACTGATTCTGTGAAGATGCTGGTCACATCTCGGCAGCACCTTCTAGTGGAAGGTGAGCGCGAGTACCAATTGTCGCCCTTACCCACGGCAGTCGAAGCGCGCACGCCGGAGGCGCTGCTATCTGTCCCGAGCGTCGCCCTATTCGTTGACCGTGCTCAGGCCGTCCAGCCCGACTTTCAAATCACACCGCGCAACGCTTCGGTGGTCGCCTCGCTTTGCGAGATTCTCGAGGGGCTGCCTTTGGCCATCGAGTTGGCCGCCGCACGCATCGGTTCTTATTCGCCCTCTCGTATTGTCGAGCAGGTTCAGGCTGATCGCTTCGAGTTTCTCGCGTCCAGGCGGCGGGATGCTCAATCGCGGCACCAAAACCTCCGCGCAACGTTGGACTGGAGCTTTAAATTGTTGCCGGAGGCGGCGCAAGATTTTTTGGCGGGGTTGTCAGTTTTCAGGGGTGGCTGGACAGTCTCCGCAGCGTCGACGGTCTGCTCAGTAGGTGAGAAAGAGGCGCAGGAACTGCTGGCGCTGCTGCTGGACAACTCGCTCATCCGGGTGACCGACCAGGCAGACGGAATTCGCTTCACCATTCTGGAGACTATCCGCGAATATGGTTGGGAACGGCTGATCGATTCAGGACAGAAAGACCTGATGTGCCGGCGCCACAGGGATTACTTTGCTGTGCTCGCCGATCAAGCGGAGTCTGAGCTGACAGGCCCCTCCCAGGTGATGTGGATCAACCGGCTTCAAACAGAGCACAACAACTTTTGTGCCGCCGTTGAGCGGTGTGAAAAAGACGAGGCCGGTGCGGAAGCAGGGCTCAAGATGGCAGGGGCTTTATGGCCCTTCTGGGAGGTCCGCGGTTATCTAAGCCTGGGTCGCCGGTACCTGGCGCGAGCGCTGGAATCTGGAGATTCCTCAAGTCCTACGCCGGAACGAGCCAAAGCATTGTATGGTGCGGCCGCTTTAGCTGCCGGACAAGGCGACTTTGACGAAGCCCGGGTCCTCCTGCAGGAGTGTTTGAATGACTACGAAGTACTGAATGATTGCCGAGGTATAGGCGCGTCAAAAGATAGTCTTGGCCGTTTGGCCGCCGCTCAGGGCGACTATCGCGCTGCACAGGCTCTTTGCAAAGAGGGACTGGATATCCTGCGCAAGTTAGGGGATGAGCCTGGAATTGCCTCTTCACTGTTCAATCTGGCGTACGTGACGTGGGCTTTGGGTGGACAGGCGGATGCGACGGCTATGTACGAGGAGAGCCTGATGCTTCGCCGAGATACCGGTGACTATCGGGGAATAGCTAACACACTTGCCAGGCTCGGGCACATCGCCTATATTCGAGGCGAATACGGAGTTGCTCAGACGCTGATGGAGGAAAGCTTAGTTATCCTCCGGACATTAGGTGATAAGGGGGGCATAGCTCAGTCCCTCTCCAGAATCGGAATGGTTGCCGCCGCCACGGGAAACCATGACCTGGCGCGAACCTTTTCCGAAGAGTGCCTAACGATCCAAACGGAACTTGGGGACAGGGACGGCGCCGCTAGCGCCCATTACTGGTTGGGGCAGTTGGCTTTTCGTCAAGGCGACCCCGAAACTGCAATGAAGCAGTTGCGAGAGAGTCTTAACCTCTTGCGTCAGACGGGTGGACACTTTCTTATCCACGTGCTGGGCCTCCTCGGGCACGTCGCTCGAGATATAAAAGACTATCACCTTGCCAAGGATAACTATCGAGAGAGCCTGCATATTCGAGCAGGCAGAAGCGATCTCCTGGCAATTGCTCAGTCATTTGAGGATTTCGCTGCCCTCGCATGGCGCGAAGGTCAAGACGAACGTTCAGCTCGACTCCTCGGCGCCGCCGAGTCCGTTTGCATAAGCATCGGCCAGTCCGTACCCGCTGGCCCGGAGGATGATTACGGTTGCACGTTAGAAATTATCCGTCAAAGACTTGAGCCGGATGCATTCGCCGCGGCTTGGGCAAACGGTCGAGCCATGACCGTGGAACAAAGCATCGATTATGCTATGGAGGTAACGGCTTAGTAGGCCATGTTCAACCTTCGTCGTACACTGATCTGAACCGCCAATTTGTGCAATGCAAGTAGGCGACCACAGAAATGCCATGAAGAAGTCAGTGTTCTCGAACAGGGCAATGCTTACGATGAGCCTTCTGGTTTTCTCGATCGTTGTTTGTCAGCAAGGATATCGCCGAGAGGAGCACGGTCATGACGTTAAGCAGAGTTTTGAGATCGGCGGCTTTCTTGAAGAGCAAAGCGGCGAGCCGGTCAAGGTTGGATACAGTGCGATTCCCGCCTCGATGCGGTTTGAAGTGGTTAAGCCTCCGGCGAGCTTTGACCTAACTCAGTTGTCAGCCGAGTGGTGGAAGTGCCCAAAAACGACCAAGCGACCGCCTTTTGCGGTTGTAGTGATTGCGTACAAGGATCAAAAGGAGCCGTCTGCTCGTGTACTGATCGTTGAGTGGAAGCATGTTCCTGGTATCGCTGCTCGCCTGGTATCCGGTATATCGACTCTTCCAGTTGGCTCCGGCGCCAGAATAGGTTCGGCAGGAGCCGAGTCTCTGGTCGGAACAACCCAGGGAACCGACATCGCCGTTTTCGATCCGGATCCGCCTTCCGGCCGACTCAAAGAGATGGCAACGTGGTGTCACGCAGACCCAGCATCGCTGGCCACACTCAACTCGATCTCCGGGCATTTGCCTGGTGAAGAATTCCTAATAAGGGTCAGAAGACAAACACAGGCCAACAGCAACGCGCGAGCGCTGGCAACCGCTGTTCAGAGCCGAGCAATCTCCACTGGCGCATACGATAGTAAGCTCACAGACTACGCAAAGGATTTCGGCGGCTATATCCCGGTGAATCCTTGCACCGGCACCGCAACCGGCTATACGATCACTATGCATAAGGAAACGGCAGATGTATTTGCCAATGCCGGAACCAAATGCGGCACCTGGACTCCCATGCATTTCTCTTTGACCTTGTAGAGGGCCGTGCCTAAAATGGGCCTGCTAAATACAGAAGCCTACACGAGATAATTGGAGAGTGCGAGGTCCAATCGAGAATCTCCACTCCGCGTCGAGTCGCAAGCCTCGACGACGGGATGAACCAGGTTGATAAGGGGGTGCTTTAGCGGCGAGCTCATTCATCAAACGGCGGCGAAAGCCGGCTGAGGATTACTATCGCCATGAAGACTATTTGTCTCACCGACCGTGCCAGTCAAGGGCCGGTGGTTACACGTGCCGGGCGTAGCTTTTGCTCGCCTTTGCGTCCGCTCCATCCAATGCAGCACATCACCATTGAGGTTTATCGAAGTCTGGGAAGGGGTATTCCAACTTACCGATCCCGTTTACAAACCGATCGATGTCAGGAATCGTGGTTTGATAACTAGTCGCCATCGGAGAAAATGCCTCCGACTCAATTCGAGCGGAAAATCGTTGCTCAAATACGTGATCTGAGTCTTTATATCGGATCTTTAAAGCGAATATCAGGGTTCTCTTACTATAGAAAAAGTCATCATTCAATTCTTGAGGACTTATCTTGAGATTGGTGTCGGTAACAAGGATATCGCTCTTGTTGAGCACCAGTGACTCACCTGGCGCGAGATCTATTGGTTTTGTTACTTTCGGCATCCACCGTAGCTGATTGGCATTCAAATTCTTCCTGAAGGTTCGCGGGTTGTTTCCTTTTACATCGTAATACCTCGGGTCCCGGTCCGTATAGCTACCTGCCCTGTACTCTGTGATCTTGATGACCTGCGAACCCGAATTGCGGCACCTGAAACCAACAGACACCCAAGGAATTCTGATTCTGTCCACCTCAAGGCGGATTTCTAGGCTTGTTGCCAAAACCGTATGGGGACGGTTAGAGGCTGTCTTGGGATCTTCATTCAATGATGCGGGCCGGCCCGCTACCTTGCGAGGCCAGAGCCAAATGCTTAGCGCAAATAGACTTGCAGCGACGAAACAAGCGGCACATGCAGTAGACCTCCAATCCTTAAAAGTATTCATAGCCGAGCATACGATCATAAGCCATGCTGCCAATAGGATTAGGTAACCAAGATTCTGCCCCCATTCCTTTTTGACGACCGCCATCAAGGCAAGGACAAGCCCGACCGCATATCCAACGGGATTTTGTGTGAAAAAGTCGTAGAGGTGGGCCATGCAACACGAGTCAAAGCAATCCTACCGTTTGGTGAGCAAAGTATATTGTTGCCCGAAGTACAGACTCTCCTCAGAGTTGAATTTAGGATGAATTTGAGTTCGTAAACTACCGGCTTAGAATCAGGGTAATGTGCTCGGTCAGAAGAATTGGGTGGTTCCCCCACGAATGGCGTAGAGCCGAAAGGCGTAGAGCCCGGAATATCGCGTCGAGGGTCCGTGTTCGGCGACGCTGGGACCCCGCGTTCTAGTGGGCCCGGTGGGGATCGAACCCACGACCAAGCGGTTATGAGCCGCACGCTCTAACCCCTGAGCTACAGGCCCCACTGGGGCAGATGATACCTTAGCGCGTTCGCTGAATCTGGGAGAAGGGCCACCAGACGAACTCGGCGCGGCCGATGATGCGGTCGCGGGATATCAGGCCCCAGCCTCGGCCATCGAAGGAATTGTTCCGGTTGTCGCCCATCATCAGATACATCCCTTTCGGAAGCCGCTGGGCCGGAAGCATCACGGCTTTCATCTGTTCGTTCGGATCTATGATCTGAAACTTATCGGCGACGGAGTACGGCGCTTCCCTTTCGAGAGTGTTTCCGGCCTCCGGCGTCGGCGAATTTGCGTCGAAGTCGGTGTAGTTGAGCGGAAGAAGCTGCCCCTTAAACTTCACCAGCTTGAAGCTCGGAATCGTCAACCCCTTTTTTTCGTCCGGACTCAGCATCCGATAGTTCTGACAATGGTTCGGGTCGTCGACACAAACAGAGTAAGCCTCGTGCGGCTCCTCGACACGCTGCCCATTTCGATAGAGCACGCCTTTCTTGACTTCGATGAGATCCCCCGGAATCCCGATGCAACGCTTCACGAAGTCGAACTTCATCTCGCCGTTCGCATCCAGGTCGTTTGGGCTGATGGCGCCTTCCTTCGGCGGATGAAACACGACGACGTCGCCACGCTGGGGGTCGCTATAGCGATACACCGCCTTGTTGGCCACAATGTAATCGTTCACGTAAATCTGCGGCCACATCGAGCCGGTCGGAATGACAAAAGCCTGCACGGCAAACGGCCGGATTAGCAAGAAAACGAATACACCCGCATAGATAAAGGCATCGAGCATCTCGCTGCCGAACCGAGCCAATGGCATGCTCTTCCGCTCTCGGCTGCCTTGATTCATCCAATAAGTCAGACCGATACGCAGCACAGTCAAGATCAAGACAAAAATGACGATCTTGCTAATCGGTGTTCGAGCTAGCTGGTCGATGGAGTTCATGAAGCGTGGGTATTGGGTATTGGGTATTGGGTATTGGGTATTGGGTATTGGGTATTGGGTATTGGGTATTGGGTATTGGGTATTACGGGTGAAACGCCCCGATCCGTTTCGTGCGGAATGCGGAAGCCGTGATAACCCCGGACACCGAAATCCTATCGCGTCAAGTGCATCCGAGTGAGCGGGAACCAGGTGAACTCGGATCGGCCAATGATCCACTCGCGAGGGACCAGGCCCCAGCCTCGGCCGTCGAACGAGTTGTTTCGGTTGTCGCCCATCATCAGATACATTCCCGGCGGAATCTTTTCGGCAGGTAACGCCTCGGCTTTCTTTTCTTCCTCTAGGTCGGCAATTTGGAACTCAGTGGCCACGTGATACGGACCGTACGGTTCCAGGAAGTTTCGGTGGGGATCGGGTGAGTTAGCGTCAAACTCGTCGTAATTCAGCGGAATAAGATGTCCGTTGTACTTCACAAATTTGAAGCTGACCATCGTCAACTGCTTCTTTTGGTCCGCGCTAAGCATCCGGAAGTTTTGGCACTCGCCGCCGGCAGTAGGGTCATCGGTGCACTCCGAAAAGGCTTTGTACGTTTCGTCTACCTTCTGCCCGTTGCGATACAAAACACCCTGCTTCATCTCGATGAGGTCGCCCGGCGTGCCGATGCAACGCTTGATGAAGTCCAGTTTCATCTCGCCCTGGGCGTCCAACTGATCCTCACTTAAGCGCGCCGTCGCGGGAGGACGGAACACGACGATGTCGTTGACCTTCGGATCGGAGTAGCGGTAGATGGCCTTGTTCGCGACGATGAAGTCGTTCACGTACAACGTCGGCCACATCGACCCGGAGGGGATCAGGAAGGCCTGGACGCCGAACGGACGGATCAGCATAAATACAAAAACGCCTGCATAAATGAAGGCGTCGAGCATCTCGTTAATAAATCGGCCACCAGCGTAACCGATCGACCTTTTATGAACGGCCGTCTTCTGCAGGAAAGGGAAGAGCACGACCCGCAAGACCGTCAGAACCACGACGAACGTGACAACCTTGCTCAGCGGGGTACGAGCAAGGGAGTCGACGAGTTCTCGGGTTCCGCCGCCGGCTTGCGCTTGAGCAAGCAGCGACCAAGCAGAGATTGGCGGCACGTTTAGCGGCGCTCTTTAATTCGGGCGTCCTTACCGACCTTGTCTCGAAGGTAGTAAAGCTTTGCACGGCGAACCTTGCCGCGCCGAGTTACCTCGAATTTGGCGACGTTCGGCGAGTGCAACGGAAATGTGCGCTCGACGCCGACGCCGCTTGAAACCTTGCGAAGGGTGATCGTTTCTCCGATCCCACCATGCTTTACGGCAATAACCACACCCTCGTAAAACTGAATTCGCTCTTTGCCGCCTTCACGGACTTTGACGGAGGCCTTTACAGTGTCGCCCGGCCAAATCTTTGGCAGGTCGGTCTTCATGTATGGCTGTGCAACACTTTCTAAAATCGCGGCTTTGGACATCTTTTCGCTTCTTCCGTTGTTTGCTCCTTATCAGGAGCGTCTTTCTGAGTGACCCCGCTTTCGCGTGCCACATTTCATTTCCCCAGAGGCGCGACGGAAGGCCGTGCTTAGGCGCAATTCAAGAGGATAGCACATTGAGATCTGCCTTATCCACCTTGGCCTTCGCCAAAAGCTCAGGGCGGAACTGGCGCGTGGCCACCAGAGACTGTGCTCTTCGCCACTTGGCGATCGCCTGATGGTCGCCGCTTTTCAGCACCTCGGGAATGGCTGCGCCTCGCCAAACCTCCGGCCGCGTATAGTTCGGTGCGCTTAATAGGCCGTCGCTATGGGTGTCCGCTGCCAAGCTGCCCTCATTGCCGAGAACGCCGGGGAGGAGGCGAACGACGGCGTCCGCCATGGTCAGTGCAGGGATTTCGCCGTTGGTCAAGATAAAGTCGCCGATGCTGGCCGCCTTGGCTCTAAACCGGGTCACCACTCGCTGATCGATCCCCTCATAGTGGCCGCACAGGAAAACCAACCTCTTCTTCTTCGACCACTCGGTCGCCAGCCCCTGGTCGAACAGGACCCCGGTGGGATCTGTGACGATTACTTCCACGTCGGGATCAGTCGTCTCTTCCGGAATCCCGATCGCCTCAAGCGCCAGCGCAACCGGCTCCGCCTTGATGAGCATGCCCGCGGCGCCGCCGAACGGCACATCGTCGACCTTCTGATGCCGGTCATAGCAAAAGTCGCGAGGGTTCACGGTTCCGAACTGGGCCGCGCCACCCTCCATGGCCCGGCGCATCATGCTATGAGCCAACGCGCCTTGGATCATTTCCGGAAACAGAGTCACAAAATCGACGCGCAGCATGGCAAACAGAATACTTGGGTAAGCAGAGGAGGCCGGGTAGAATCGACCCTGTTCCCATCCTTTGCTTGGAGCCAGCATGTCGAATATTCCTGAAGATTTGAAGTACGCAAAAACTCACGAGTGGGTCCGCCTTGAAGGCGATATCGCCACGATCGGTATCACCGATTTTGCGCAGTCGGAACTGGGTGACGTGGTTTATGTCGAACTGCCGGAAGTAGGAAGATCCCTCCAAGACGGTGATATATTCGGCAGCGTCGAAAGCGTGAAAACCGTCAGCGACGTATATGCGCCTGTAGCCGGCCAAGTCATAGAAGTCAACGCCGCCCTGGGCGCCCGATCGGAGTTGATCAACACCGACCCCTACGGCGAGGGATACATGCTCAAAATTCAAGTCTCCGATCCAGAGTCGGTAGCCGGCCTTTTAGACGCCGCCGGTTACGCCGCCATCGTCGGATGACCCTTCCAAACGCTTAGCACCCAACTGTCCGTTTTCCCCGAATGCCCTACATCCCCCACACCGACACCGATCGCCGCGAGATGCTCGCCACGATCGGCGCACATTCTATTGACGAACTGTTTAGAGAGATCCCGGAGAACCTCCGCGTTGCCCCCGGATCGCTTGACCTGCCGCCCGCGCTCGATGAGCACCGCTTGATGGCCCACCTGCGGGAGATCAGCAAGAAAAACGTCAACCTTGCGGACGTAACCTGCTTCCTCGGTGCCGGAATCTACGATCGTTACATCCCGGCCACCGTCGGAGCGGTCATCTCTCGAGGCGAATTCCTTACCGCTTACACGCCCTATCAGCCGGAGGCATCCCAGGGATATTTGCAGGCGATCTACGAGTTCCAAACGATGGTTGCCGAGCTTTACGGCATGGACCTGGCAAACGCATCGATGTACGACGGCGCGACTTCGATGGCCGAAGCCGCGATCATGTCGACCCACATCAAGAGACTCGAAAAGGTCGCCGTCAGCGCAGCCGTTCATCCGCACTACCGCCAAGTGCTGGAGACGTACTGCTGGTCGATGGGGATCGACATTGTCGTCCTTCCCGCCGAAACGGGAGCCACGAACGACTATTCCGCCGCCGACGGCGTGTCGAGCGTCATCGTTCAATATCCCAACTTTTTCGGCACCATCGAAGATCTGGCTGAAGCTCGAAGAGCCGCCGACGAGAAGGGTGCCCTACTCATCGTCGTGGCCGATCCCGTGGCGTGCGCGCTACTCAAGCCGCCCGGCGCATTCGGAGCAGACATCGTCGTTGGCGAAGGCCAGCCGATGGGTGTAGCGATGGGCCTTGGCGGCCCGATGGTCGGCTTGTTCTGCTGCAAAAAGGAGTTCATCCGCCAAATCCCCGGTCGAATCGTCGGGCGCACGAAGGAAGCCCATGGGGACAAGCCGGGCTACGTCATGACCCTGCGCACAAGGGAACAGGACATCAGGCGGGAGAAGGCGACGTCTAACATCTGCACCAACGAGGCGCTGATGGCCCTTGCCGCAACCGTCTATATGATCGCCCTAGGTAAGAACGGCATGCAGCAAGTCGCGACCTCGAGCGTTCGAAACACTCAATATGCGATCCAAAAGTTGACCGCTGCCGGCGCCAAACTGCATTTCTCCGGCAAGGTCTTCGATGAGTTTGTCTTGGAGCTGCCAAAGGACCCCGTCGAGGTACGAGACGCTTTGCTGAAGCACGGAATTCTTGCCGGGTTGCCGCTCGGCGACTACTATGGGGAGTTGAAGAATTGCCTTCTGGTAGCGGTCACTGAACTCAGAACCAAGGCTGAAATCGACAAGTTTGCCTGCGCTCTCGGGGAGGTGCTGGCATGAGCAGGAACTTCGGCTTCCGCACGAAGAGAATGCCCGAGCCGGAGCTCATCTTCGATCAATCGAATCCTGGGCGAATCGGTTGCAACGTTCCCGTCGCCGACACGCCGGAAGTTGACCTGACCGCAGTCCTCGGCGAGACAAGGGAGGAACTGCACCTTCCCGAAATCGGCGAGCTCGAGATGCTTCGTCATTTCACCAATCTGAGCCACATCAACTACGGCATCGAAACCGGTTTCTACCCTCTGGGTAGTTGCACGATGAAATACAACCCGAAGATCAACGAGAAGACGGCGGGTCTGCTCGGCTTTGCGCATCTTCACCCGATGCAGCCGGTAGCCACGATTCCGGGAGCTTTGGACATCCTGATCGGCGTCCAAGAGATGCTTATCGCGATCACGGGCTTCGATGAGATCACGCTCCAGCCGCTGGCGGGCGCCCACGGCGAGATGACGTGCCTCATGCTGATTAAGGCGTATCACGAGTCGCGAGGGGAAGGGAAGCAGCGCCACTGTGTTTTGGTCCCCGACTCGGCCCACGGTACCAACCCTGCCTCTGCAGCGCGATGCGGCTATGACGTTAAGCCGATTCCCACGACCGCAGAAGGGAACACCGACTTGGAGGCGCTGGCTGCCGTTCTCGACGACTCGGTTGCCGCGCTGATGCTAACGAACCCTTCGACCCTCGGCCTCTTCGAGCCGAATATCGAGAAGATCTGCGAGATGGTTCACGCCGCCGGCGGACAGGTGTTCTGCGATGGCGCGAACATGAACGCGATGGTCGGCACTACACGCCCTGGAGATCACGGCTTCGACTGCATGCATTTGAACCTCCACAAGACGTTCTCCACGCCCCATGGCGGCGGCGGACCCGGTTGTGGCGCTATCGGCCTGAAGAGCCATCTGGAGCCTTTCTTGCCGGCGCCCGTTATTCGCCGGTCCGGGGACAAGGTCATTGCGGACTACGATCGTTCTTCCACGATCGGTCGCGTGAGCGGTTTCTACGGCCAATTCCTCATGGAGGTCCGTGCTTACACATACCTCCGCGCCTATGGCAAGGAAAAAATCGCCGATATCTCCCGCCACGCCGTGCTGAACGCCAACTACGTCCGGGCAAGGCTGAAAGACGTGCTGCCACCCGCCCACGACCGTCCGTGTATGCACGAGTGCATCCTCACGGCGGAGAAGTACAAGAAGGAGAATGGCATCCGCGCCCTCGATATCAGTAAACGCCTGATCGACTACGGATTCCACCCACCCACGAACTACTTCCCCCTGATCGTGCCCGAGTGTCTCATGATCGAGCCGACCGAGACCGAGACCAAAGAGACCCTCGACGAATTCTGCGACGCCATGATCGAGATCTGCCGGGAAGCCATCGAAACCCCCGACCTCCTCCACAACGCCCCATCGACGCAGATCGTGGGGAGGTTAGATGAGACGGCAGCCGTGAAGAACCTGGATGTTCGTTGGTGGCCATCGCCGTAGTGCGTGCGTGTTATGTATGTAAATTAAGGGAACTGTGATACAATACATGCACGATGGAAAAACACCCTGATTCGGAGAAAACGGCGGACAGTGTTCGTTCGGCGGGCCACCGGTACGTCGAAAGGGCCAAGTATGACGGGCGGGAGATCGTTACGATCTCAGCGGGTGACGTGGTGCGAGAGCTGAGCATGCAGTATCGAGTTCCCACCGTTTGTTCGGCCCTGAGGTCGAACAAATTCTTAAAGGAGAATGGTGTTACTTTGGAAAATATTGAAGGTCCGCCCTCGGGAATGGGCACGACTGCCAAATACACGTATCGTATCAACAAGGATTCTGAGATCGCTCAGGCGCCGCAGTCCTCGCTTTGGGCGTTAAGGGGCGCCGGCAAGAAAGTATATGAGGCATTAGGCGGCGGCGAGGCCCACCTCAAGAGTGAACGCAAGGCATTTAATTTGCCATGAGTCTTGTCTATTGGGACACGATGCTGTTCGTTTACTGGCTGGAAGACACCCCCGGTTACAGTGAGCAGGTCGCATCCATATACGAGGCGATGCTTGAGCGTGGCGACGTGTTATGTGGAAGCACATTCACACTCGCCGAGCTTCTAGTTGCACCCAGGAAAAGGGGCGATCAGGCGCTAGAACGTCAAATTACGGAGTTCTTCGAAAGCAAAGCAATTCATGTGATCCCATTCGATGTGCCTGCAGCTAAGCGATTCGCTGAGGTTCGGGCTGCCGGCAACGTATCACCGGCAGACGCCATCCATTTAGCATGCGCGGCCAAAGCTGGAATTGATCTATTCATTACAAATGACTCCGCGATGCGGAAACTAAACGTCCCAGGAATCAATTTCATTGATGGGTTGCAGACATCTGTGTTGGTGAAATAGAGTTCGTGGCACATGAAGGCAGGCTGGATGGGCACGAGAACATGCGGCGTGACCTTGCGCTACTTGGGCGAGCTGAATCGGGACAAATTGGTTGGCGCGTCTATGGGTGGGAAGGTCTTTGGGTTACCTTGGGGCGATTTCAGTCTCCCGAGCGCGATTTAGTCGATCCGCTGAGCACAAAATGGGTGTTGCGGCCCACGGGCGGAAAGGCGGTTCTTCACGGTCATGACGTCACGATCGGGCTTGCGGCGCCGTTGGCGCAGTTGGACGCGGACTCTCGCAGCATCAAGAGTGTTTATCGGGTTGTCATCGCCCCCATCGTCGCCGCGCTCCGGGCGTGCGGTGTACCGGCCGGCCTGGCGGAGGAGACGCGATTTTCCAACTCCGGGCCGCGTACGGCGGACTGTTTTGCGTTTTCGTCTTCGAATGACATCGTCGATGCGGAAACAGGCCGAAAACTCTGCGGCTGCGCGCTGCGGCTGACGCATTCGGCGGTGCTCGTCCAAGCAAGTATCCCCAACGGTCTGCCACTAGTGGACCCGGCATCGGTCATCGTCAACGCAGATCGGCACAATCCGGTTGAGTGGGACGCATCGAATTTTTGTGTCGCCTTTGAAGATGCCATGGCCAGGTTCGACGCAGTCGTGCCCGCATGAAAATTGGCGTGTTCGATTCGGGGCTCGGCGGACTCGCCATCGCGCAAGCGATCATGCGCCGCCTGCCGGACTACGATTACCTGTATCTCGGCGACACCAAGCGGGTGCCGTACGGCGGCCGATCGCAGGAGACGATTCACGAGTTCACTTCACAGGCGATGAGCTATCTCTTCGATCACGATTGCCAGTTGATTATCCTTGCCTGTAATACCGCGTCGGCAGAGGCTCTACGAAAAACCCAGCAAGAGTATCTCCCGAGACATTTCCCCGACAGGAGGGTTCTCGGTGTGATCATTCCGACCGCGGAAGCCTGTTTCGAGACGGGAGATGTCGGCAAAATCGGTGTTTTGGCCACTGACAGCACGGTTGCGTCCAAAGCTTATGAGCGTGAGCTACTAAGACAGAACCCAAATGTGGCAGTTTTTCAGGTCGCGGCGCCGCTGTTGGTGCCTATCGTCGAGAACGAAGGTCTGAAATATGTCGATCCGATATTGGATGACTACTTGGCGCCCCTTATCGAGGCAAAAGTCGACCGGATCGTGCTTGGCTGTACCCATTACTGCCTGCTTAAGCGCGAAATTCGGGCCAAAGTCGGCCTTCCCGTAGTCTCGCAGGATGAGGTCGTTCCCGAGAAGCTGGGGGACTACCTGCAGCGTCATCCTGAGATTGACATTCATCTGAGCAGGGACAGGTCGTGCGAATACCACGTCACCGATGTAACATCCGGATACATGCGTTTTGCCTTTGAACTGGCTGGCGGCCCGATTCAACTCCATAAGGTGACGCTCACTTGAACCTATCCGAAGTTCAGATAGACGGTGCATCTCTTGTCCACAACCTGCGCGCCCTGCGCGGCTTGCTAAAGCCTGGGGCCGAGGCCATCGCCGTCGTGAAGGGAAATGCGTACGGTCACGGACTGGCGGAAGTCGTTCGCACCTTGGAATCGGAGGCAGACGGTTTCCAAGTCGACGACATCGAGGAGCTTCGCGCATTGCGCGCGCTATCGAACAAGCGCGCATTGGTGCTCGGCTACATCCGCCGAGACGATATCGAAGAGGCCCTTCGTTTGGGCGCCGAGCTTTCGATATTCGACTTGCAGCGAATTCCAGCTATTGAAGAAGCGGGCAAGAGGCTTGGCCTTCGCCCAAAGGTTCACTTGAAAGTCGATGCGCTGTTGGGGCGCCTCGGCGTCTTGCCGGCGGATTTGCCGAAAATGATTGAAGCGCTGAAAGCTGCGCCACAACTGGAACTGGTTTCGGCGTACATGCACTTCGCGAACATAGAGGACACGACCGATGTCGGTCATGCCTTCGACCAATCTGAGCTTTTCGAAGGGTGTTTGAAAATGGTTCGCGACTCAGGTTGGCCCGGTTTGCCACTGCATTGGTCCGCTACGTCAGGAGCGATGTCCCACTGGAGAGGCCATATGACGCGTTTCGGGCTCGGCATCTACGGCATGTACCCGTCCGCAGCCTTGGCGCGTCGGCACTCTGAGTTAGGCCTCAAGCCCGCGATGCGGTGGATTAGCCATCTGGCCCAAGTCAAAACGCTTCCTGCCCATCATCCGGTGGGATACGGCTTAACCTTTATTACCCCACGGGAAATGACGATCGGTATTGTGCCCCAAGGCTATGCCGATGGTTACGACCGCGGGCTTTCGAATAGCGGAGAAGTGCTAATCCAGGGCGCCCGCTGTTCCGTCCTGGGCCGGGTAGCCATGAATATGTTCGCCGTCGATCTGACCGCCGTCCCATCTGCCGCCCCCGAAGACGAAGTGGTCCTCCTTGGCGCCCAAGGCACCGGTCAAATCATCCCCGAAGAAATCGCGTCCCGATTAGGAACGATCAACTACGAAGTAACCACCCGAATCAGTCCCCTCCTCCCAAGAAAACTCGTCTAGCGAAGCGACGACGATGGCACAATTCCATCCGGTGCTTGGTCTTAAGCATGCGTTGTAGCCGCCGGATGGCTTTTGCCGGCGACCTAGCCATCGCCATAAACACAATTTTGAATCTACCAATCGAGCCGAACGGCGGTAAGAACCATCCTGCGGCTACAGATTCCGTTGGCAAGATTAAAAGCGGTATCCAGATGCAAAAAGGCCTCGCTCGTCTCACGACAAGCGAGGCCTTTTTGGTATTACTACACCGGAGTCGGCGTGATGGTAAAGCCTTGAGAGCTTAGCTCCTGGCCGATGTGGCGGAGCTTTTTCATGGCTCTCAACTCGATCTGTCGTACTCGCTCGCGGGTGACGTTCAGCTCGCTTCCGACCTCTTCCAAGGTTCGGGAACGGCCGTCGTCGAGACCGAATCGAAGGCGTACGACGTCTCGCTCTCGCGAGGTTAGCCTGCCGAGGATCCCGTCGATCTCTTCGCGCCGGATCAGCGTCCAAGTGACGTCGCCGGGCGACGGCATGTTCTGGCTCTGCACGAAGTCGCCGATCGAACTGTTGTCCTTCTCGCCGACCGGAGTCTCAAGCGAAATAGGCTCGACCGCGACCCGCATCATTTCTCTGACGCGGTCGATCGATAGACCGACCTCTCGGCTGATCTCTTCCTCGGTCGGTTCGCGCTGCAACTCCTGCTGAAGCCTCGAAGCCGTCTTCACGACTTTGTTGATCAGCTCTGCAACGTACACCGGAATCCGGATTGTGCGGCCCTGATTGATGATCGCGCGAGCGATCGCACGCCGAATCCACCAAGTCGCATACGTGCTGAAGCGGAAACCCTTGCGCCAATCGAACTTTTCAACGGCGCGGATCAAACCCAGATTGCCTTCCTGGATCAAGTCCGCGAGGGGAATGCCGCGTGCGTTGTACTTCTTCGCAATGCTGACAACGAGTCGAAGGTTCGATTCGATGAGCACCTTTTTGGCATACATATTGCCCGCTTGAACCTTTCGGGCCAAGTCGACTTCCTGTTCGGGGGTCAAGAGCTGTGCGCGACGAGTTTGCCGCATCCACATCTCTAGTTCTTCCGAATCGTCTGGTACCGGGCGTTCATCACTTGCTTCGTCCGCATCGTCATCAGCGGCGTCTAATTCAAGCAAATCGTCGTCTGCCGGCTCCGCAGACGGATCATCCATGACAGGGGCAGCCCCAGCCTCCATGTAGGAGTGGCGACCAGGCGTACGGACCGTGATTGCACGTCCCCGCCTTGGCTGTGTGGCTAACCCATTTTCTGCTGGCATTCTGTTATAACCTCCGAAGTTCGCGCTGAACTTCTCTGTTGTGAGACAATCAATCCCGGTTCTGCTCCGAACTTTGGATTAACACGTCTAATCGTCGAAAAATTTCTCTATGCTTTTGTACAAATTAGTTGGGCGTCAATGCCCAGCGAACCACCTTAACACAGTGGGCAGCCGGTGTCAAGAAGAGAGATTTCGTGACCCAAGGAGCGCGGATCAATTTCGCCCCACCTTTCTGACCGTACAACGTGCTAACTAAACTGTAATGACGCATAAGTCGACACAATACGTTGCGCAAACCTTACGCGATATTCATTCTACGAAGCATTTCTACGGCTTGTCGCAACGATTTTGACAGATCTCTCGCCCCATCTGCTGTACAGTACTTGCCGAAGCTGATTCGGACGGTTCCTCTGGCCCATGCTTCATCTACGTGCAGCGCCTCCAAAACGTGGCTAGGTTCCCTGGAATGCGAACTGCAGGCTGCACCGCTGCTGATCGCGAACCCCATGCGATCGACTTCAATCACCAATGTTTCGCCCTCGATGCCAAGAAAACTAAGGCTCAATATGTAAGGTGAAACACTATTGCCACCGTTGATTCTCCAATCAGTACAATCGCGCAACCCATCTAGGAGTACAGCGCGAAGTTCGACAACTAGCTGCAACGAAGATTCCATTTCATCTTCAGCGAGAGCAGCCGCAAGTCCCATTCCGACAATGCCGGGCACGTTGAGTGTTCCGCCGCGGAGGGCATTCTCT
>Ga0206814_10042_pt1 | contig 32059 bp, 24 predicted proteins | sample Alteio_BWOrgCont_90_FD_152850 | JGI IMG/M metagenome (GOLD analysis project Ga0206814, IMG submission 152850) | Enriched cells from forest soil in Barre Woods Harvard Forest LTER site, Petersham, Massachusetts, United States -... | ecosystem: Environmental > Terrestrial > Soil > Temperate forest >...
AATGGCGCGGTCAGCGGAAGTGCGGCGAACTGCGCCAGCGGAGTGTTGATCAGCGGTCAGTGCAAGCGTCTATACAAATCAACAGAACATAATATCGATCTCTACTCGATGTTTTCGAGATTGTATCTGGCCGATGGCAATTCGCACTGGGCCGATGCCGCGCTGCAAGCGAAGCACTTTTTCCTCAGTATGTGGGACCCCCAAGGGGGGAAGTTCTGGACAGGCACATCTGAAGACGGCGCGACGATCTCGCCGGACGTGATTCCCTTGGACATTCAGGCGTGGGCCATTCAGACCCTGGGTTCAGAAGCGCAGGCCTATCTTCCGGGCCTCTCCTACGTTGAATCTAACCATAAGACCTCCCTTGGCTATGGGTTCAAGCAGAACGGCGGGAACGCCTGCGGCGATCACACCTGGTTCGAAGGCACCAGCCAAGTGGCGGTTGCATATCTATTAAGCGGAAATAGAACAAAGTGGCAATCCATCCTTGACGGCGTGCATTCCGTGCAAACCGCAACCGGCGGAATTCCAGCGACCGATGGGGCATGCTTAAATACGGGGTTCACTCTCAACGATGGCAGCCCCTGGGAGTACTTCCCAAGGATCCACGTGGGTGCGACCGGCTGGCTCGCCTTGGCGGAGAATGGTGTCAACCCTTACCGGGCGGAGTTGTATTCGCCGGCGCTTAGCTCTTCGAGCGTTGCTTTTGGAGATCAGAGCGTTGGTACGCAGGGGTCTGCTCGCACGATAACCTTTGCAAATCCCGGCGTCGGTCCATTAGCCATTCGCGGAATGGCTTTGACTGGTTCTAACGCATCTGACTTCCAGCAAAGCAACACGTGTGGATCTAGCTTGCCGAGCGGAGGAACCTGCACGATCGCGCTTTCATTCGCTCCGGGCACCATGGGCCCTCGAAGCGCCACGCTGACGATCACAGAATTGTCCGACGCGGCCATGATGCCAACTGTGTATTCCGTGAGTCTGGGCGGAAAGGGCGTTCCGGTCGCGAGTTCGTTCACGCTCATGCTGAGTTCCGTTCCGCAGGTCGGCGGGACGATCGTGGCGGCACCATCTCCGACAAACGGGACATACGCTCCTGGAACACAGGTTTGCCTGACTGCTGTACCGGCTGCCGGGTGGACGGTCGCCGGATGGTCTGGTGATCCGTTAGATTCGAACGGCTGCTTGACGATGACCGCGAACAAATCTGTTACGGCCACTTTTGCCGGCGGCCCCTCAATACAGCTCGGATCCATACCCCAGTACGGTTCGCCCAACGGTGTAATTACAGGCACTGTCACCGGCGTGACGCCCTCCAGTTATCAGCTCGCAGCGCTGGTCTTTGTCTCCGGGTTGGGGTGGTTCAGCAAGCCTTATTGCACATCAACGACCAGCACCCTTGGCCCTGACGGCTCATTCTCAGTCTTGTTGACGACGGGAAACGTCGATCAGTTCGCTACACGCATTGCACTCCTGGTAGTTCCTTCATCACTCGCCGTCAAGTGCTACACCTCAGCGAGTAGCATTCCCGCGGAACTGCTTCAGCAGGCTGTTGCTCAAATTGTAATCAACCGGCCCAATCCCAACGAACGCGAGATCGGATTCTCAGGACAGCGATGGGGAGTAAAGGCTAACCCGGCACCAATCGACCCTGGGAATTGTATCTTCTCTGATAGCCCTGAGAATGTATCACTCGATGCCAACGGGAGTCTTCACCTAAAGATAGTCAATAGTAATGGCAACTGGTCATGCGCAGAAGTCTATTCGCGCGCCGCAGTCGGATACGGAGTCTACCAATGGATAATCGACTCTGCACCCACGCTGGATCCATCGGCGGTTTTTGGAAGCTTCACGTGGGCTGATGCGGAGTTGAACGCCCGTGAACTTGACGTCGAATTCGGATTCGATAAGCCGGGCGACCCAACCAACGCTCAATTTGTTCTTCAGCCGGCTGCGCAGCCTGGAAATCTACAGCGGATCGTAATTCCAACAGGCAGTCCTATCACATTCAAGATGACCTGGCTGCCAGACACGATATTGTTCCAAGCGTTCCTGGGAGTTGACGACGGCGGCAACAAGATTCAAGAGTGGCGTTACGCTGGAACACCGCCTTCTGCCGACGCGCAATACGAGAATTTCCGCTTCAATCTGTGGCTCAACAACGCAGCGCCTTCTAGTGGTCAAGCGCAAGAGGCAGTGATAAGGAGCTATCAATATCAGCCACTCGTTGGTGATCCAACCGCGCCCTCAATGGACGCATTGGTAAGCGACGCCGATTTCCTGTCTGGCGGAACCCCAGGCATGGACTTCGCGCTCTTTGGCCGGAATCTCTCGTCACAGGCCGTTACATCACCATCGTCTCCGCTACCTCTGTCACTCGGGGGAGTCACCGTGAATGTCAATGGGATTCCGGCTCCCTTGTTTTACATAAGCTCAAACCAAATCAATGCCCAGGTCCCCTACATCGCTCCGTTGGGGCCGTCGCTCGTGAGCGTTTCCGCCAATGGACGAACAAGCCAGATGCTCGCCTTTGCGAATTCCGCCACTGCACCGGGAGTTTTTGTCGGCCCCTCGCAAAGCTGCATCGCTCAGAATCAGGACCAGACGCTCAACTCTCTCAGCAATCCTGCTCGAACCGGTACGATCATCACGGCGTATATAACTGGGCTCGGGCAGGTCGATAATCCTGTGCCAAGCGGATATCCTGCGCCATCATCGCCACTGTCGCGTGCCGTCCTGCCCTCGGCAGCGACGATAGACGGCCTGGCCGCACCGATGGACTTCCTGGGTCTTGTTCCGGGACTAATAGGAATCGGTCAGGCGAACATTCATGTGCCGATGAACGCCTCTTCAGGACTCAGGCCCCTCGTCATAACCATAGGAGGCGTTCACTCGAACTCCTGTACTCTTTCACTGGCAGGCGGATCAGTGTCTGGTCCGATTGTCAATGCTGTCGTGCCTTCGTCCGGGCCGCTCGCGGGCGGAACCGTTGTGGCCATCAATGGCTTGAACTTCGCATCGGGAGCGACCGTGAAGTTCGGCGCCGCCGCCGCGACTGCGGTGAGTGTTACCAATATCAACACCATTCAAGCGACGACTCCGGCGGGCACTGCGATTGGTGCCGCCGATGTGACCGTCACCAACCCCACAGGAGAGTCCAGCGCTCTGCCTGGCGGCTTCAAATATTTGGGAACTGCTCCAGTGATCACCAGCATGAGTCCCTCCTCCGGCCCGCCTGCGGGCGGTACGGCGGTGATCTTCACCGGCTCCAATTTCGTCAGTGGAGCGACTGTTTCCTTCAACGGCCCGGCAGCGACCAATGTGACGGTGGTCAACGCCAATACCATCCAGGCGACTTCGCCGCCTGGCCAGGCCAATTCCTCGGTTCGGCCGTTTGTCACCAACCCCGATGGGCAGGTCGCCAACTCGCCCACGATGTTCTCCTACGTCTCGACGGTGCCGGTGATCACCTATCTGATCCCCACCTCCGGACCGCTGGCAGGGGGAACGGTGGTGTCGGTCAACGGATCGAACTTCGTCGCGGGAGCGACGGTGAAGTTCGGTTCGGCGGCTGCTACCGCGGTGAGTGTGACTACTGCCAACAGCATTCAAGCCACGACTCCGGCAGGGAGCACAGTTGGAAGCATCAATGTGACGGTCAGCAATCCCAGCGGAGAGTCTGGTTCTCTGCCCGGCGGCTTCAAATATCTAGGACCCGCGCCCGTCATCACCAGCATGAGTCCCATTTCCGGACCAACCGCAGGAGGTACGGTGGTTACGTTCACGGGTTCCAATTTCGTCACTGGAGCGACTGTTTCCTTCAACGGCCCGGCAGCGACCAATGTGACCGTGGTCAACGCCAACACGATCCAGGCGACTTCACCGCCTGGCCAGGCCAATACTTCGGTTCGGCCGTTTGTGACGAATCCCGATGGGCAAGTCGCCAACTCGCCCACCATGTTCTCCTACGTCTCGACGGTGCCGGTGATCACCTATCTGATCCCCACCTCTGGACCGCTGGCAGGGGGAACGGTAGTGACCATCAACGGATCGAACTTCATCGCGGGAGCCACGGTGAAGTTAGGTTCGGCGGCTGCGGCCACGGTGAACGTCAGTAGCGCCAACACCATTCAAGCGACGACTCCGCCAGGAACCGCGATAGGCGCCGCCGATGTGACGGTCACCAATCCCAGCGGAGAGTCCGGTTCTCTGCCGGGCTTCAAATATCTCGGGCCCGCGCCGGTCATCACCAGCATGAGCCCCACTTCGGGGCCGACTGTAGGCGGCACGGTAGTGACCTTTACGGGATCGAACTTCGTCAGTGGAGCGACGGTGTCCTTCAACGGTCCGGCAGCGACCAATGTTACGGTGATCAACGCCAACGTTATCCAGGCGACTTCACCGCCCGGCCAGGCCAATTCGTCAGTCCGGCCGTTTATGGCCAATCCCGATGGGCAGGTGGCCAACTCGCCCACCATGTTCTCCTATGTCTCGACGATTCCGGTGATCACCTATCTTCTCCCCAATTCCGGGCCGCTAGGAGGGGGAACCGTAGTGTCTATCAACGGATCGAACTTCGTCGCGGGAGCAACGGTGAAGTTCGGTTCGGTGGCTGCGACCGCAGTGAACGTTACCAGCGCCAACACCATTCAGGCCACGACTCCAGCAGGCAACGCAGTTGGAAATGTCAACGTGACGGTTTCGAATCCCAGCGGCGACTCCGGTTCTCTGCCTAACGGCTTTAGGTATCTCGGGCCCGCGCCGGCCATCATCAGCATGAGTCCCACTGCGGGGCCGACTGCGGGCGGTACGGTGGTGACCTTCACAGGATCGAATTTCGTTAGCGGAGCGACAGTTTCCTTCAACGGCCCGGCAGCGACCAATGTGACTGTGATCAACGCCAACACTATCCAGGCGACTTCGCCGCCCGGCCAAGCCAATTCCTCGGTCCGGCCGTTTGTCACAAATCCCGATGGGCAAGTGGCCAACTCGCCCACCATGTTCTCTTATGTCTCGACGGCCCCGGTGATCACTAATCTCGCGCCCACGTCCGGTCCGCAGTCAGGAGGAACGCTGGTGACTATCAACGGATCGAACTTCGTCGCGGGAGTGACGGTGAAGTTCGGTGCGGCGGCTGCGATCGCTGTGAACGTCGCCACGGCCAACACCATTCAAGCTACGACCCCGGCAGGCAGTGGAACGGTGACCGTAATTGTGGCGAACCCTGATGGGCAGTCGGCCACGTTATCGAATGCGTTCACATATCAAGGCGTCACGAATCCCAACATCACGGCCAGTGTACAAGCGGGCAAGATCAGCGGAACCGTGACAGGAGTGAACCCTCCACAGAACTTCAAGGTCGCCGCTTATGCGTCTACTAATTTCTACTACATTCAACCGTGTGTTACGGAGCCACTCACAGCGATCGCTCCGAACGGATCATGGGGTCCAATAGACTCGCACGATGGCACGATCTTCGCGCTTCTAGTGAATGCAAGCTACTCTCCTCCAACCGTGACGACTGCCCTGCCGCCGGTGGATGGAGTCAATGTACTCGCCGTAACAGGGCCATCCGGCACAATTACTGGTTCCGATGTCGCGAGGTGTCCAGCTCAATAAATTTTAGAGGTTCTCTTCGATGACTATTCCGGCTTCTCGTCTCACACATTGTAGGCGGCACTTGCACAGGAAGGTAACGGAGCGGGCTTGCCTGGTTGATTGGAAGCGTTCTAGTCTTGCCGTGCTAGTTCTTAGCCAGCGGTGGCACTGGTGAGTGCCGCAGATTGGTATCTTGTATGGGCCGACGACTTCAACGTCCCCAGATTCAAAGCCGGATCATCCAAGTGGAAATTTGACGTTAGCGCACTGGCTGGGGCAACCATGAGTTGGAAGATTATACAAGCAGTCTCGATAATATTTTCGTCGATGGAAATAGGCAATGGCAAGAGATCTTTTCGCACGACCATTCGCGCCGGGCTCGGCGTAGAAACCAGGTCCGTGAGTCGGGGCACTGCGATCCAAGATTTCGACGCCGGGCGTGATTCGAACCGAACACTTCCCTCAGTGCTTATCAAATGGGTAAGCCGGAGGCTTGCCCACAGAGTTATTGAAGGAGATTGCTGATGGACACCTCCCGGCGTCAGTTTCTTGCCACTTCCTTGAGCGCGGCGGCCACCTTAAGCGTAGCTGGAGCCGCAAATGATCGGCGCCGCTTTTCACAATTCGATCCCCAGGCGCGCCATCGGGTCTCTGAGATGTCCTTGGACGAGAAGATCGGGCAGATGACGCAACCCGATCAGATGTATTTGAAAAATCTGGACGACATCGACAAATATCATGTTGGTTCGCTGTTGAGCGGCGGCGATTCAGATCCCAAATCCGGAAACGACCTGCTGTCCTGGACGGATCTATATGACGATCACCAGGCGCGCGCCTTGAAGACCAAGCAGCGCGTCCCATTGCTGTATGGCATTGACGCCGTCCACGGCCACAACAATGTGATCGGCGCCGTCATTTTTCCCCACAACATCGGTCTCGGATGTACGCGCAACCCAGCGCTCGTGGAGCAAGCCGCCCGCATTACCGCCGAGGAAGTGCGCGCTACGGGAATCAATTGGGCCTTTGCGCCGTGCGTCACGGTTCCTCAAGATATTCGATGGGGACGGACGTATGAGGGCTTCAGTGAGAATCCCAATGTGGTCAAGCTGCTAGGTGCGGCAGCCACGCGTGGCTTGCAGGGCAAGGCGCTGGATGATTCGCTGGCTGTGCTGGCTTGCGCCAAGCACTATGTAGGCGATGGAGGAACTAGCTTCGGAACCGGCATGCCCAAAGGGAGGGGCGGGGACCACTATCCGCTCGATCAGGGCGACATGCGAGTGGATGAAGCGACGCTGCGTAAGATTCATTTGCCAGGCTACGTCACAGCGATCGCCATGGGTGTCGGAACGATCATGCCGTCCTATAGCAGTTGGAATGGAGTGAAATGCTCCGGCAGTTCGCGGCTCCTGACCGGGGTTCTGAAGCAAGAACTCGGCTTCGATGGCTTCCTGATCTCCGACTACAATGCGCTCGATGAGCTTCCGGGTACCCGCAAACAGCAGATCGCGCAGTCCATCAACGCTGGAATGGACATGGTGATGGTTCCGGAAAGATATCCTGAATACTTCGATACATTGCGCGAGCTGGTGCAGGAAGGCACGGTTCCGATCTCCAGAATCGAGGACGCGGCTTTGCGGATATTGCGTGTAAAGTTCGCGATGGGCCTAATGAATCCGGAACGCTCGTTCTTAGCGGATCGCAGTTTGCACAAGACGTTCGGCTCGGCCGAGCATCGCCAAGTGGCGCGCCAATGCGTCCGGGAATCGCTGGTGTTGCTAAAGAGCGACGCCCACGCCTTGCCTGTTAGGAAAAGCGGACGTATCCACGTGGCGGGAAAATGTGCGGACGATATCGGAAATCAATGCGGAGGCTGGACTATTACGTGGCAGGGACGGAGCGGAGAAACCACCAAGGGAACCACGATTCTTGCCGCCATCCGTGGTGCGGCTGCGGGCGCACAGGTTAGCTTTTCGCACGACGGAAGCGGCGCGGAGGGCGCTGGCATCGGGATCGCGGTGATCGGCGAGAAACCGTACGCGGAAATGCAGGGCGACCGTAGCGATCTCCATCTCGCCCCCGAGGATGTGGCCGTCGTGGATCGCTTGAAAAGTGCCGCGATTCCAGTGATTGCAGTCATCGTGTCGGGAAGGCCGCTGTTGATCGACGCGATCCTAGGAAAGGCGGACACGATTATCGCCGCCTGGTTGCCCGGCTCGGAAGGCCATGGCGTTGCGGACGTGCTGTTCGGCGATTACAAGCCCACCGGTAAGCTATCATTCACATGGCCGCGGGGAGACTCCACCAGCCTAGAGCGCGGCAATCCCGGTTATAAAACGCTATACGCGTTTGGCCATGGATTATCTTAAAACCGTTTCAGAAGTGGCGGGCGTAAGTAATCCACACCTCGCCTGCAAGATTAGTCGAAACGAACCCAAGCCACATGGCCGGTCCAAAGAATTACTCTGGGGTAAGACCGGTCAGACGGCTGGTTGCAAAGAAGACGCCCATTATCGGCCGGGTGGTAGCTACACGCAACGCAATTGCAACCATTCGTGTTATCCATTGGCGATGCAACTCCACTCGCCCGCTCCGAATGTGCCACCATGCCTTGCCGAGGCAAAGCAGGAAAAACACCCGAAGAGTATCGTTGCGCTACTCTCCACCAAGCCACCGACAAGGTGGGAGGGGCGCGTCCATTTTGTCATTCCAAATCGGCACAGACATGTGCGCTCCGCTGCACCACCGACCAAGAATGAGAACAGGATGCCGCGCCTGGCCCGGCGCGTTTTAGCCCCTACGGGTAGGGTCAAGACAAAGCGGTCGCTCCCACTGAGGATTCCCTGTACCTCACTGAGGACTGCCATTGGTTTCGGAAATGCTTCGAAGGCCCTCTTGTCCCCGGATTGTATTGATAGTGATGCGGTTTTCAAACCGACTCGTGCGGGGTGGAGTGTCCGGCTGATGGTTCGCGGCGTGCATTGGCCATGACGGCGGGTTTGGGCAACGTCTTGCGCGACAACCGGATGAGCCTTGACATTGTCGCCTGGTTCCAGGGGCCTCAGTTTGAGCTGCGGCGATCGAGATTTGGCGGCTTTGGATCAGAATCTTTTGTAAGGAGCAGATTTGTGCGATCCTATCGTGACCACGTCGGCATGTTTGCGGTACTGGGTCTGTTTGCTCTCCTTCGCATTCCAGCCGCGGCACAGACTACTGCGGATGTGAGAGGTACGGTGACAGACAGTAGCGAGAGGGCCGTGCCGAACGCGAAGGTCACAATCAACAATCCGGAGACAAGCGACACGCGACAAACAGAAACAGATTCGGCTGGCAGTTATGTATTTACCGTTCTGCTTCCTGGCCACTACTCGGTATCCGTGAAGGCGCCGGGGTTCAAGACGACTACAGTCTCCGATTTGGCGCTTGTCGGCGGGGATCGCGCGCACTTGGACGTCACGATGTCGGTGGGAGATACGTCGGAGATCGTATATGTGGTCGCGGAAACTCCGCTGCTGCATACCGAAAGTTCCACAGTCGGCACCACGGTGACCGATCGCGCCGTACAAAACCTCCCTCTCGCCACGCGCAATTTGACGGCCCTGATCGCCCTCGGGCCCGGCGCAAGTGAAGCATCGAGCATCAACGGGCTGAGCAGCGGCCAACGCCCCGATGACCGTCGTCAAACGAGTTCCTTCTCGGTGAATAGTCAGGATGAAATCCTCAACAATGTCCTGATTGACGGAACCGACAACAACGAGCGAATCATCGGCACCATTGGCGTGAAACCCTCAATCGATGCGATTGAGGAAGTGACCGTCCAAACCAATGAATATGCGCCGGAAAGCGGCCGAACACCTGGTGCTGTGGTCAGCATCATCACGAAATCCGGGACCAACACGATCCATGGCTCAGCATATGAGTTTTTCAGAAATGACAAGCTCAACGCTAGGAATCCATTCAATCCTGGGCCAGCGTTCCCGAAGGCGGAGTATCGCCAGAACGATTTTGGTGGTAGTCTTGGCGGCCCGATTACCAGGGACCGAACTTTCTTCTTCGCAGCTTATGAAGGGTTCCGCCAGGTGGCAGGGGTTTTGAATCCCATCCTGAGCACGGTGCCTACTGCCGCTCAGCAGCAATTGGGTCCCCAGGGAATCATCGACTCGGACCCGCAAATCCCAACCGGTACGAAGGTGAATCCGATCGCGGCTCAGTTATTCAAGCTATACCCGCTGCCCAACATTGCCGGGGCCGGTCCTGGTGCCCCGAACTACCTGTTCGACCCCAACCAGACTCAGGTCAGTCACACCGGGGATGCCCGCGTGGATCACTGGTTTAGCGCGAGAGATTCGGTCTATGGCCGCTACACCGTCAACAATGTCGAAACGAACATTCCGAACAATTTGCCTTCGGTCAGTGTTGGCGGGACCGTCATTAGCCCAGGCAGTGGAGACTATGGCTTCTCTGGGCCAGCCAAAGATACTGCCAACAACCTCCAACTCAACTATATACATATCTTCAGCCCTGCGGTATTGCTCGAACTGAAGGCGGCATATACCCGCATTGACAACGAATCGGATCCGCCGAATACTGGCACAAACGCCGCCACAGTCATGGGCTTTCCGAAGAACATCAACTTTTCCGCCGAGAGCTCGGGACTGCCCCTTTTTGACATCACTGGCCTGGCAACTCTTGGGGACAGCAGGTTCATTCCGCTGCAGGCCCTCAACAACACCTTCCAATACGGTGGTGCGGTTAGCTATAACCGGGGTACGCATCTCATTAAGGTCGGTGGAACTCTGATCCGTCGGCAGGCCCGCTCGGTCCAAAGCGCTAACGCCAATGGTAGCTATTCATTTGGGTTAAACGGAGATGCCGACCCGCTGGCCACATTCCTCGCCGGCGCTTTCACTAGCGTGGGCCGGAATAATAGTCTATTTGCTCCGGACTATCGGACCTGGGAGCCTGGTTTTTACGCTCAGGATGTATGGAAAGCGACCCACCGGCTGACAATCAACTTTGGTTTTCGCTATGACGTATTCACTCCGTTTACAGAAGCCCATAACCACATCTCCAACTTCGACATAAAAACTAACCGATTGCTGATCGCCGGTGTCAATGGAGTTTCGGAAACCGCGGGCATTCAAACGGACTATTCTAATCTTGCTCCCCGCATCGGCTTTGCGGCATCGCTCGGTCATGGCGCCGTCGTTCGTGGAGGTTTCGGTCTGAGCTTCTACCCGGGAAATTTCACCTCCAACGCGGGCCTGAAGAACGCGCCGTTTACATCGGTCTTCACTCCGATCTGTGCATCGCCCCTCGCGGCCACGATTCAGAAGAGCATCAATGGTCAGTCCCTTGTACCGTGTTCAAGGACGAACGGCCAGCCCGAGGCTCTGTCAGACGGGATTCCATTGCCGGTACCACAAGACATTAATAGTCCAAACTTGAGCCTGCTGGCCGAGCAGCTCGATTTCCAGTCGGGCCGAGTCTACCAGTTCAATTTACTGATTGAGAAACAAGTTGGTCCCAACGTGTTGAGCCTCGGGTATATCGGCAGCTTGGGTCGACACGTGCCGGTTGTGATCAACAACATCAACGTGCCAAATCCAACCGGGCTGTCCCCTGACCAGATTCTGGCTATAAAGCACCCACCGACCTTTAGTGTCTTGCCGAATCTAGGTTCTGTTGGCTTTTATGAGAGTGAAGGCTTTTCCAGCTACCATGGCATGCAGGCGGCCTTCCATCGCCGTTACAGCCGTGGACTGACACTCGAAGCAAACTACACCTGGTCTCATGCCATAGACGATGCCTCGACTCTTAGCAATGAAGGCCAGCAGGGTTACGGAAACGCGAATCCATTCGATCTTCGCCACGTCGAAAAAGGCAACAGCGATCTGGATCTCCGACATCGTGTCGTTGTTGCTGGGAACTTTGAATTGCCGTTCGGCAAGGGCGCGACACGCGCCAGCAGACTAGCGCTGGGCGACTGGCAGATCAATGGCATCTACGTGTGGAACACGGGCAACCCCTTCACCATAACGGACGCCTTCACGGGTGCTCGCGTTAACGTCTTCGACCCCGGCGTGGGGGCGGCTGGGCCGGACCGTCCGCTTCAGATCGCTCCCGCCTCAATACCGAACGCCAATAATGATCAATATTTCAACCGCTACGCGTTTATCATCCCGCCTCCAGGTGTGATCGGGAATGTTGGTAGAAACAGCTTGTTTGGCCCTCACTTCGCGCATTTCGATTTTTCTATCTTCAAGGAATTCATCTTGAAGGATAGACTTAAACTGCAGTTCCGAACCGAATTCTTTAACTTGACGAACACGCCGGCATACTTCATCGCGAACGACCAGAATCATGATATAACCACTAACCTCGTTCCGACGCTTGAGCAGAATCGTGCCGGCACGGTCGGTCTAGGATTCGGCCAGATTGTTCGAACGAACCCGAACTATACGCCCCGGCAGATTCAGTTTGCGTTTAAGATTCTGTTTTGATGCATGGCGACGCGACAAACCCGATTGAAACGCGGGCGTGACTGCGACATGATTAACACGATGATGCGCATCATCCGCGCATTCTTGCTTGTTTTGCTTGCCTGGGGCACAGCGTCGTCGCAGACTACGGGGGGGTGGAAACTCGTGTGGGGCGATGAATTCAACAGTCCGGCGGGTACGCCCCCTGATCCGATAAAGTGGAACTACGATCTCGGCGGTGGCGGGTGCGGCAACGGCGAGGCTGAAGTGTACACCAGCTCGCCGGCCAATGTGTTTCAGGACGGCAAGGGCAATCTGGTCATCCGCGCCATCCGGGACGCGTCCGGCAAGTATACGTCGACCCGCCTTCAAACTGGTGTTCTGGCACTTCGACACACACGGCCGACCTCAATTGACAATACGGCAGGATTACGGGCGAGGATCAAGCTTCCATTCGAGCAGGGTGTCTGGCCGGCTTTTTTGGATGCTGGGCGAGAACATCGGTTCTGTCGGGTGGCCCGTCTGTGGCGAGTTCGACATCATGGAGAACTATGTCTCCATCAATAACGGGACACGCATGGGCCGGGTTATTCAGGCGGAAACGGCATCGGGAAGTCTCACGGGCTGCCGTTTGGCGAGAAGGTCGCGGACGACTATCATTTGTATTGAGTGGTCGCAGGATTCCATCGAGTGGTTCGTGGACGGTGCTTCCTATAATAATGTGACGCCCGCATCGCTCCCGGTAGGCCGTCTGTGGAGCTTCAACAACCCATTTTTCATTCTGCTGAATCTGGCTATCGGCGGTCCAGCCACCTTCTTGGGAACACCCGATTTGAATGTGCCTTTCGCGGCCCAGGACATGCTGGTGGACTACATGAGAGTCTATGAGAGAACACAAATTTCTACGGAAACGCCGGTTATCACACCTGGGCGAGTCGTGAATGCCGCGTCTTACTTGGGAACCATCGCGCCGGGCAGTCTGGCCACTGCGTACGGGAGCAATTTTGTCGATGCTTCGCGTCAGGTCTCACCGGCACCCAACTTCCCCACATCAATTGACGGTGTGATGGTCACTGTGGGTGGCGTGAGCGCGCCTCTCACCTACGTGTCTGCGACGCAAATCAATTTTCAGATTCCGTGGGGGACACCGTCCGGGACGGCGGTGAATGTAATGGTCACGCGAGACGGGATCGACAGCAATGCCGAACTGATCACTATCGCGGACACGAGATCTCCTTCGATGTTCCTGAATAAGTACACGAACGGGATTGCGTGGGTGACGGGATCTGGATGTGAAGCCACCCAACGCAGCGTCCAAGGGGGCATCGCATGCGTACTCTGGGGCAATGGATTCGGACCGAAGAACTCACCTCAGTAGGACGGCGTGCCCGCCGCCTACGGCGGGTCTCCTCGCGCAGATGATGCAGGGACAAAACCACTAGCTCGTGTTTAGAAGCCGACGAGCCCGGCGACGCCCTTAGCTCATCCGTCGCCGACGGGTCGTTGGACGTAGATCTGGCATACAAGTACGGAATGGTTAACAGCGCCGAGTCCCGCTGCAGAAGGATGAAGGTCAGCCCGCAGCAAAACATCAACCCCGTTGGCGAGAAAACGGCACAGATTCCATCCCGCTGGTCAGAATCCCCGGTTCTCAGGTTCTCGCCACCCAGCAACATGTGGCCGAAGGCATAAACAACTTCGGCTTCGATAAACAGGAGATTGCTCAGCGTTCGAATCGGCTGAAAGACCCCGAACGCGCACTCAGTCATACGCGAGTATTACTTCCGGATCGCACCGGTAATTAAGAAGATCCTGCCCAGATCTGATCTCGACCTTCAGACACAAGACGGAAACACTGTCTGGAAGGATCTCAAACGCACTCTTCAATTTCAATAGCTGCCCCTTCAGAGAGGCACTCTATCTGTAAGAAGTGCGTCGTGTGGCTCACTAAGAAGCAGGTCAAGTAATACCACCTCAGTGATAACTCCACTGCCACGCGCCTTCTATTCAGGCGAATCGCTGGTTCCCGCTAGAACTTGTTTGAATTCAATTGGTTGGCTGGTATAGGCCGCATCCGAGAGCCATCCCAGAGCAGCCTTGGTCTTTGGTGTGCATATCCGGCAGCGGTGCTCTTGAGCGAGAGAATCGTGAGAGGGAACATCCGCCGCGTCATCAGAATTAAGTGTGGCTTCAACACAAACCATGTCCGCGTTAAACCAAGCTTTCGTCGTCAGTATAGGAGCTATTCTGATCGTCGTGCGCTTTTCCCTTGCGGCGGTCTTCGCCGTGGCCGGGCTTGCTAAGGTGCGCGATGTGCGAGGCTCGCGAAAGTCGCTGGGTGCTTTCGGAGTGCCAGCCGCGTTGACGCCCGCGGTCGCCGTGCTGGTGCCGTTGGCCGAACTTGCCTGCGCGATCGCCCTGCTGCGCTACCGCTGGGCGGTTACGGGAGCCATCGGCGCGGCGGTGCTGCTGGCCATCTTCATCGCTGGAATCACGGTGAGCCTCGCTCGCGGGCAGACCCCCGACTGTCACTGCTTCGGGCAACTGAGTTCATCGCCAGTGAGCTGGCGGACGCTGGTCCGCAACCTCGGGCTGCTGGTGCTGGCCAGCGTGGTCGCATGGAAGGCAGATGAAATTCCTTCCGCGTGGCCGACTCTCTCCAGAGATTCGTTTGAGATTGCCATGCTTACTGCACTTGGCGCGCTGGCCGTGGTGCTCGCGCTGACGTTGTGGTTCCTTTTCCACATGTTCAAACAGAACGGCCGGCTGCTGCTGCGCGTGGAAGTGATCGAAAAGAAACTGAACTTCAATCCCAATGCGGCGCCAGTGCCAGGCCTGCCCGTGGGAGATCCTGCGCCGGCGTTTGAGCTAAAGGCGGTCGAGGGCGGCACGATGAGTTTGTATACTCTGGGAGAAGCAAGCAAACCAATTTTGCTCGTGTTCACCGAGCCGGGCTGCGGTGCGTGCGAAGCGCTCCAGCCGGAACTGGCGCTGTGGCAACGCGAGTACGTGGAGCGCGTTGCGATCGTGCCGGTCAGCCGCGGCGAAAAGGAGCTAAACCGGACCAAGAGCGCGGCTCATGGCCTGCGCAACGTGCTTCTGCAGTCCGATCGTGAGGTCTCGGAGGCTTACCTGGTCACAGCTTCGCCGAGCGCGATTCTGGTTGTCGAAGGCAAGATCGCGAGCCGGATCGCGGCTGGATTAGACGCGATTCGCGCCTTGGTCGCGCGCGCCACGCTGCCGCCACCGGTGAAGAAGGGTGACGCCGTGCCTTCACTCAGGCTGCCGGATCTCACCGGCAAAACTATGGACCTGGCTGCACTGCGGGGACGCCCTACGCTACTCCTGTTCTGGAATCCGTCCTGCGGGTTCTGCCAGAAGATGTTGCCGGACGTGAAGACTTGGAAGCGTCCCGAGGGCGCGCCGGAACTAGTGGTGATCTCCTCAGGCTCGCCCGAGGCCAACCGGGAGCAGGGCTTCCGCGCCAAGGTGCTGCTCGATCCTTACTTCGGTTCCGGAAAGGTGTTTGGTGCCACGGGCACGCCTTCGGCGGTGGTGCTTGACGAAGAAGGGAGGGTCGCCTCCGAGGTCGGCATCGGCGGTCCGGCGGTCTTTGCTCTCGCCGGGGTCGAGGTCCCTGCGAGCTGGCCCTAGTACTTTCCCTTGCCGTGTCTCAATTTTGGGATCGCAAAAATGTTCCTCTCGGAGGTTTCCATAGCGAGCCGTTTGCATTTGTTCGAGATCGCTTTGACAGCTGCTTTGGTTGCTGCTCCGGCCATTGCGGTATTTGGCCAGAAGTCGGCACCGGCACTTCCTCCTGTTCCTGCCGTTCCTGCTGTTCCAACTAAATACGATTTCCAATGGGAAACATATACCGTTAACGCCGCACGGAACGGAAAAGCATTTTATGTATTCGAGGGACCAGAACCGGTCGGAATTGGGGTGCTCGGGGCGGACGGCAAACCTGAGATTTTCCCCATTGTGTCTGGCGCTGCTGCGGAGGAATTAAAAGCATCCTTCAAGAGGTACCAGAAAGCAAACGGCGTTGGGGCGACACCTCTTTCCAAAGCCTCAACGGTAGCCTCAATCACAACGCCACCTCTCCCGGCCACGAGTCGAGACGGAACGCCGAGAGTAGCATTCGATGCTAATGGATCTCATGTCTGGCTGAGTCGCGGCACAAGCGTCGATTTCTTAGCTGCAAGCATAGAAGTGACGATGCCTGCCGCCATACCTAGCCTGCCCGCCACTAGAATAGTCTTTAATTCACAAGTCAAAGGAGGGACTATAGGTCAGGTCCTTGGCGAGACGGGAATAACGGTGAATGGAAAACCAATAGACTGGCAAAGGAAGGGTCCAGTGTGGGACGGCCTCAAAGCCCTTGTTCTGGAGCTCGCGCTGGGTAGAGTAGCCCAGGCAGCAACAATCGCTGGTAACGCTCCGGCGCGGCCCGCAGATGCGCCAGATTATGTTGCCCTTGTCGCCGACATCGAAAAACACTTGAACTAGTGTCCTGAGTCATAGAAACCATATTGCCGGTCAAGGAGGTTTTGTGGCGGACAGGAAAAGCACCAGACGAATGCTATCGCTGAAAAGCGTTGACGCCACAGGGCGATAGCATTCGGCGTTCGTCCCGCTATCCTTAGTTTTAGGGCACGAGCATGACCGGCGCCTGCCAGAACGCGACCTTCTGCCCAATTGTATCCAACACCGTGACCTGGAAGTTGTATTCGCCGGGCGGCAGTTTCGAAAGTGACAGGCTGAATTTCAGCGGCAGCGCTGTAGATTTCGGATCCAACCCGTCCACGAACTGGAGCGGCGAAGTTTCAAACGCCTTCGCCTGGCCGCGATAGAACGTGACGAATGCGACGAGCGGGTGGACGCTTGTCGCGTTTGGCTCGTACGCCTGCAGGTACACGTACATCTCGCGGCTCTCGCTGAAGACTCGCGTCACGCTGGGGACCAGCTTCTGGCCCTCGACGACCAGCGGATTCACGGCCTGTGCGGCTTGCGCTGAGTTCTTGCCTTTCGCGGTGCCGTATAGCGCTTTCCTAATGTCCACGCGCTGGCTGCTCAACACGACCGAGCTGATTGGAATGACCTTCTCTTCTTTCATGAGGTTCGGGATGACAAAGGGAGCCTGATAGGTTCCAATCCGGCCGGTCTCTGCGTCGCGCGCTAGAAACTTGATCACGTACTTTCCGGGAAGAAGCGTGAAGGCCGTGTCGTATTGGATCGGCCGCTTCGACAACGCGCTTACCGCTTCGCCTGTGAGCTGGAAGTCGACTTTGTCGCGGAGGTTTTGAATCGTCATGCCGTCATCGTCCTTCACTTCACCGATGAAATCGATAAGGGTGCGCTCCGCGCCTCCGCTTCGGGCCTTCACGAGTTCGCTGCCTGGAATCTTCACGGTGATCGGAACGAAATACTCCGTGCGATTCAGCTGGAAGTAATTCAGTTCCATCGCGATGGTGAGATCGGTAATCGGATCGCCCAGGATCAGAGCATCTTCAAGCTGGCGCTCCATATCGGAAGTAGTGAACTTGTTAAACGTCCTCCCTGCGAAATATCCCTGCCTGAAAGCCAACTTCGCCGAAGGAGATCCTTTGAGAGTGATCTTGACGCGCCGGAATTTTCCGTCCAGGGCGGAATTCGTCGGGTAGTACCCGATGATGTAGTAGCTCGTGATCGCCTGCTCCGCCTGAACTATTCCCGCTGCGAGATCGTTGTTATCGAGCATCGCCTTGCCGCCGGTGTCTCCAGCGAGCGCAAACAGCGTGTCCTGCGAGCCCTGGAATGCGGTCATCGACGCCATCGCCGTGGCGCCCGAGTACATGCCGATGCCGCCTGCCGACCTTTGGCTCGCATCTCCCAAGGGTGGTGACGCAACGAGGCCGCGGGCGTCTACCGGGAAGAATGCGACGTTGGCGCGAATCGCCGCGTTGACCGTGGCGCTTAGTTGCGCCTGGTTGTAGATACCATTCAGCTGCAAACCACTCGCAAAATAAACAAGCGATTTCTGCCCGTCCACCGACTTCAAAATATTGATGGCGGTCTGAAGAGCTGCCAGTTTGCGATCGGTGTTGAAGATGTTGAACTCGCTGCTATCTTGCCCGAACGCGGCTCCCGTATCGGCTGTGTCATTGTCGTTGTCATCCGGATACATCAACTTCTCGAACACGTCGAGAAGCTGGTTTCGCTCGTTCGTGAAATCCCGAAGCACTTTGACCGCACCTTTGGAATCGAACGTCATAATCGCTAACAGATCCGCCGACTTCATCTGCGTTCGAATGAATTTATCCGCCGCCCCGAATGCGCGCAATTGATCTGGCGGCGGCATTGCCGTCAGATCGAAGAACAGAACCAGAAGGCGGCGATTTCTGTAACGTGCGTCGTCGGGGGGCGAAGGTGTGATCTGGGCCTGCGTAGGGGGGCGGACAGTGTTGACGGGCCGCGCAGCAGCGGGAGTGACCGGCGTTATCGCCGGCGTGTCTTCTAGTTTTTCAAAATGGAACACACTGATGGCCTGCGGCACGCCATCTTCAGTAACGGTGAAATCCTTGTCCGTCAGCCCCTCGATGTTTTTGCCGTCCTTGTCCTTCACTACCACGGTTTGCACGACCAACTGCGTATTGACCTTGATGATGACCTGCGGCGGTTGCTGCTGTGCGTGTGCTGCCGGAATCAACCAGAGCATCATTATGGAAAGCATCAGCTCCTTCCATCTGAGGAGGGGACTTTTCTGGCTCAACACCTTTCCATACTTTTCCATAACTCAGAACCTGACTCGCAACGTTGGTTGCACACTGCGCATTGCGTTCACGCTGCTGGGCAGGCCGAATTGCGCATTGTTCACCGTTGTATCCCAGCTCTTAAAGGTGACGTGATTCAGCACGTTCGTCACATCCATCCGTAAATCCATATTCAAACCGCCCCACCTAAATGTGCGACCCAGCGAGGCATTCAAGCCGAACTGTGACGGACCCGTAAGCGAATTGCGGCCCGCATTGCCCCACTGGCCGGAGGCCGGCTCGCGGAATGCCGCGGGATTCAGAAACAGTCCAGCCGGGGCTGCATAAATCGAAGCGCCGGTCACGTCCGGCCGCAAGCTTCCGGTCACGCCGGTACCGGGCACCGCCGCGAAATAGATTGGCGTTTCGGGCAAACCGCTTCCAATATTCAGCGATGACGTGATGGTCCATTCCTTAAAAGCCGCGCCCATCAGGCCACCAAGCAAGGCCCCGCCTCGGACACCCACGCCAGTCGAGTACTGCCCCTGTATAGTTAGCTGGTGTCTCTGATCGAAATTCGACGGGCCTCGTTCCGCGCCAAGGTCCAGCCAGTTCTGCGCGATCGACGTGCCGCCCGTACTCGCAGTAACAACCTGACTACCCGCCATGAGCGGTGCATCGTCCAACGCTTTCGAGTACGTGTATTGCGCAGTCGCAGTGAAACCGCTTCGCAGCCGGCGGCGCAGTTGGATCTGGCCGGCTTCCCGAATCGAGTTTCCATTCGAGGTTAGATAGATGTATCCCGCCGGATTCAGCGCGCCCGACGGAAACGTGTTGGGCAGAGATTCCTGGGGTAATCGGGTGCCTTTCGTTCCCAGATACACCGCCGTCATTTGCACTGCGGCCGGCAGATCGTACTGCAGGGATAATGTCCAGCTCTGCGCGTACCCCACACGGTAATTCGGATCGATCGCAAAAGTGTTGGGTGTGATTTCTTGAGCGGTGATGAAACCATTCGCAAGGTTCAGCGGATTTGAAGAGGTGTTCTGAACGCTCAGGCTCTTCGATAGTGGCGACTGCTGTGCCATCTGAATCGCGATCGACTGATAGACATTTGTGTTTCGATAGACTCCATACCCGCCTCGAACAATCAACGACGAAGCCGAAATAGGACGCCATGCAAATGAAACCCGTGGCTCAATGCCGCCTCTGTCCGGCTGAACAATAGTGTTTCCCACTACCGGCGTGACGGCCGAGAAGCCCGGTGCGATATTTAGGTTCACAAGACGACCGTACAGCTCGCTGATCGGAGCTTCATACTCCCAGCGCACCCCGGCATTCACCGTGAGAGCGTCATTCATCTTCCAGTCATCGGTGATAAATGCGTCATAGAACGTTTGGCGAAAGTATTTATCGGCATTGCCGAACGCAATCGAACTCGTGCCGGGAATTCCAAGAAGGAAATCCGCGAGATCCAACCCCGTAGCCGCGCCCGTGAACGTGAAGGTTCCGCGCGGGTTCAGTTGCGAAAGAACGTTTGACTGTTGGCGGCGAACATCCCCGCCAAATGTGACATTGTGCCGGCCGCGATTCCAGAAGCTGCTGTACGAAAACGTGTTCGTCTGATTGCGATTGAATGAATACTGCGCGTCGGACAGGCCCGATGTTCCTCCGGAGAATACCAAGCTGGGCGGACCCCAATTCACTGCGTCCTGATTACTACCATTGATACCGGCAACGCCCGCAACGTTCAGACGATTGGCAAAGTACGGCGTCGTTCGCGATGACAGCCGGCTGAATTGATATCTGAAGGTTGCGGAGAATCGTCGGTTGGGGTGTGTCGCCCAGTTGATCGCCGTGTTGAAGCCGACGGTGCGCGTCGTGTCGAGAAAGTTGAAGAGATTCGGAGCGCCGCCACGGGTGCTCTGCATATCGAAGCTGCCGAAGATTTGATTCCTCGTATTGAGCGATTCGTTCAGTCGCGTTTGCAATACGTCCTGGTGTGTTACGTCGACGATCGGCATTTGATAGTTGTACGGTGCCCTGCCATCGGAGTTCGGAAGCGGAAAGAGAGTCAAAAGGGACCGAGCCTGCGGGCTGATGCGACTCTTCGAAATCACATTCCCCGCGAACGGCAAGTCGGTAAGCGGATCGATGATCTGCGCTGGCTGCCTAAAAGCATTGACCGATTGAGAGAAATCGCCGCTGCGTTCGGTGGCGGTCGGCATCCGGCCGGCCGTCGTATTCGCACTAGGATTCTGCACGCGTTGATATCCGATGAAGAAGGTTGGAGCGTTGTCTTTCTTAGGAACGAGGGGACCACCAAAGTTAAACGAAACTGTGAAGCGGCTGTATACCGGTTTCGGCGTGTCCTGTCCGGTCAGAGAGAATGAGCGCGCATCGAGCGAAGAGACTCCGCGAAAAATGCCGATGCCGCCATAGTACAACGGCTGGGCCAGCACGGCGGGCATGTTGGAATGCTCGACTGGCTGCGTGAATGGCGAAGTCGCGCCGTTGTTCACGGTGCCATTGATGAGCAATCCGTCTGCAGCGCGTTGATTGAGATCTTCCGGACTGAGGTTCGCGAATGCGCCGGTTGACGCTTTCGGCGGCGTTGCGGCTGTCTTGGCGTTCGGCGTAGCGGCGACCGGTATGGCAAGAGGCGTGGACCCGCGCCACTCGTTGTGCGCAACTTCAGCGTGGATCTCCCCGAGTGGAAGCATCTTCAATTCCCACGTGCTGGCGGATGTGTCACCCTTCACCGTGGCGAATCCCGACATCTCCACCTCGATGGTCCAAGCGCCATACGGAAGATCTGAAAATGCATACCTACCCATCGTGTCCGTAATCGCGACGAATCTCATGTCGCCCTGCGCGGCGGTGACGGTAGCGCCTGAAACCGGCACACCGCCGAAGGTAACCTGGCCGTTATGTTCCGATGCGGTGAGCGGAACCTGGGTCGACAGAATGAACAACAGAAGGACTGCACAGGATTTCCCGCGCAGTAGCCGGGCGGTCGAGTTCGCTTTCCTCTGCTGCTCCGTTACCATTGCGGTTCCTCCTGCGCAAGACGGCGAAGAGCGCCACGACTCGTTCCGGATGCCTGCCCGGACGGGTTAAAGAGGACAGTCGGGAGAGTCTGGGCAACCTCAGTCTCAAGGGCTGTACCGTTTGGATGGGCGGGGCCCGGAGGTCTTCAGGCTAAGCGCGATTCGCCAAAAACTTCAGCCGCTGCACACGTCTGTCTGTTCTAGGTTCGCTGGGCAACCGGATTGGTAGCAACCCCCGCCACAAAGGTATTTATATCCCGGGGGACAACATACGTTTGATACCGCACAATAAGACGAGTTTGATCCGGTGCAGTGGGAGTTGCATCCCGTAAGAGCACTCAGGATGCCACCCAGAAGCGCGCCGCTAACGAGCCTGAGAGCCCGCCGTCGTGCCATCGGGCTCGCCACGATGCGAGCCGTATCGTCTACAAAATTACTCATGATTCAAGTCCCCTCTCTCTTTCCGCATTTAGTCAGCCTAGACAACCGGTAGCACTCCAGCCGGCAGAGGGCCGACCCCAAGAACAATAGTCGTGTTAGCCATCAAGCAGCGCGTATTGCGCGACAAAATTCGAGTTTGCAGTATACCCGCAATCCCCAGTGACGGCATAGGTCTATGCCGGATAATGGTCCAAAGCGAGAGGCGGGCGGTCGTAAAGCGGGAATTTCCGGCGTAGAATCCCGTTAGCATAAGCCTTGTTGATCTTTGGCTCATCGGCTTTAGCTGTTTCGTCCCGGCCGACTAAGAGGACCCGGACCGTTCGCGACTGGCACCACCCGCCGTTTACGAAACCCTAGTCGCTGGAGTAAGAGTTCGAGTGGTCGACGGCTGACACTCAGCCACTCGGTTTCATCGCCAGCCGCTATGCCGATCTGTTTGATCTTTCCCTTCAAATCCAGTTCGGTGATGCGACGCAGGTTCACCATCAGAGCACGATTCACCAGGATGAACTGACGCTGGTCTAGCCTAACCTCGATCTCGGTGAACTGCCGGAAATCGGTGCGCGCTGTAACTCCCCGAAGGGTACGAACATAGACATCCCCGGTTTCAAGGTGCGCCTCGCGCGACCACGGCGCATGAATGGACCGCAAAGCGGAGGCCGAGCCAAGAAAGATATAGGCGATCTGATCCACTGGCAATACGTACCACCGTCCGTTGTGATGGAGTTTTTGCACGGCCACTTGATCGAGCAAACTGGGTCTCTTGTTCATAGGAGATTCGACTTGCTCGCGCGCCGCAGGGCGCCTCGATTCAGATTCCGTCATCACGAAGGACCTGACCGCGCACCCTCCACGGGAATCCATCCGCACCCCCTTCGCTTGATTCCCAACGCTGGCGCTCGCGTTGTTCCGCGCGATCAGGACGGGATTGCATATGCAGATTGAAGACCATCGCTCGGAAGCGTGAACATAGCGGCTGTTATCCAACTGCAGATAGGAACGAATCGATTGAATTTAAATACCTTCCTCGAAGGGGCCGCGAGTTGACGCCCGAGAAGAGGATCGGACGAAGAGAAATCACTGAGCCTCCTGTCACTCGAACAGCTTCTCAGTGAAGGCCAGACCGGTGTTGCTGTGCGCCTAGTTGTGGTGCGCCGACTGTGGGCCGAATGAGGCTGCGTTTCACCGGTAGTCGACACGCTTACACTACGCCGACGTATTGTGAGTTTGTTCTAACTCTGAATGAGTTGTAGCGTTCAGCATGGGTGAGGTTGGAGAATGTTCGGCTCACGCGAATATATCCCGCAACGAACAAGTTCACGAAGCCTACGTTTCAGGCCCGGCGGTGGTGCACTTCGCGTTGGGCGCAGAACAATCTCGCTCTGAAGCGTCCTCCGACTGGGAGGAGTACGGAGTGGAGCCAGTAGCCTAAGATGTTAGCGTTCGGCCCTCGCACATAAGCCTTCTCCACTGAGAGTGGTGCTCTCATCAAGAACTCTCAGTGGAGTGCCGCGGATCCAGCCCGCCTTCGAGCCTAGCCGTGTGTTATCGAGAAAAGAGTTAGTTAGCCTCCGTTTTGCGGCCATCCATCTTTGGCCCCTCCGATGCATCCATAAAATTCCCAAAAGGGGAAAGGACTCGAAGATGGGCCCAATCATTCTAGCGTTACTTCTCCTGGTGCTCTTCCATCGGTTGGTGTGTGCCGCGGCGCGCGCTCTAGTCGAGGCGTTCTTTGGCGCCGCCGCCGTCCTAGAGGAGCGCTTCTGTGTCGCAATCCTCGACCTAACTGCTTGGCTCGGACAACCCGTCCCTCCTGAACCAACCCGAGCACTTGTCGGGCTATTCCTCGTCGCGTTGACCGCGACCGTCGCATATGCCGATTTCGCCGTCCTGCTGGCGAGCCTCGGCCTGATATGGCCAACAGATGCTCCGCCCGCCTGGCTCGCATTCAGCATTGTTGCGGTCACTGTGGCCGTCGGTGTGTTGACCCATTCGGTGGTTGGTGTGTGGGCGCGGGTTGCGACAACTATCCTTGCGTGTGCTTTGATCGGCGGGCAGGGGACGGTCGCGTACGTGCGTACCGCGCAGCTTGCTGCTGTTCGTTCCATCGTGGACGCGTCGGCTACGGTTGGTGACGATGGCACGCTAGTGATCGCCGGCGGCAGCGCCGCCGAGTCGATGGTTAACCCATCCGCCGTGTCCGCTCAGCCGGACCGGCTCGGGCCCGCTATGGCTGCGGGCATCGCGGTTATTCTGTGTCTTTCTCAGATTGCTGCCGCTTGGGGCGCCATTTCTTTCGCCGGTGGCGTCCTGACTTGGGTGGTTTCGTTCCCGGCGTTGCTCGCCTTGGGTTTCCCCTGGATCGTGCTGCGGATACTCTCCGCAAGCGGCCTGCTCGGCGGGTTACGACTGGTCCTCGACGCGCTCGCAGCGACTCTGGAATCCGCTGAGCAAATACCAGCCAAAATCGCTCCCTTTCCGTGGACAGACGCATCCTTGCGGCGCCGGCTGGACTGGAAGCGCCGAGTCCTTTTGACAGGTTTGCAGGAAAAGGAAGACTCCGATACTGGAAGCCTGCGCGCTTCGGTGGGACAAGAGCTCCGAGATGCTGAGATTGACGGGTTCCGGGAATTCACTACTGAGTACGCTCGCCAGCGCCGCATCTTCTTGCACGATCTTCTGCAGGACGCATTCAATTCGGCGCGGGGAAGTCTTGAGCATGTACCCGATTCTATCGTGCGTATGTGGTTTTGGCCGCTCGACAAGGCATGGCACTTGATGACGATCGTGGGCGGCGAGGCGCGATTCCCAGCCCACAAAGCTCCGAGTAGGAATCTGGGTGCGAATAAGAATGAGGTTGAGAGATGACGAGACGTGAATTCTTCCCATTGTTGACCGCCCCGCTATTTGCGGAGACGCAAGGCGAAAGCCCTTCACGCAGTGTTGTGATTGTCCGCGACATCAGCCCATCGTATAAGACCTCTCCGCCCATCGTTGCGAAGCTGTCGGGGATCCTCCATGAGGTTGGCCCTGGCGACGTCTTGACCATCATCGAACTCGGTGGCCGATTCAGTCCCGAGGGGTGCGTTAAAGTTCAGTGCACGATGCCGCGCGTTACGGCGGGCGTTCTTTTTCCGGTTAAGAGGTTGGATGACTGGCGCAGGAACCAACTCCGCCTCGATGCTGTGTGGCGGCGAGTGGAGGCAAACCAGCGATCGATTGAATCGTACGTGCGCACACCGCCGCCCGTAAAGGACCCCACTCCGCTATTCGAGACTCTTGCCTATTCCGCCGCGATAATGAAGGCTGCTGCTGGCACGCGGACGGTCCTCCTTTTCAGCGACTTAATTCAAGACTCTGGGGGCGTGAGCAGCCCTCTGCCCCCGAAGGATGTGATGGACTTCTCGGGTGTGTCGGGTTTCGCGCTCTTTGTGCCTTGGAATAAGGAGTTCTCAAAGCGCGCGGAGGCTTGGCATCGTTGGTTCGTCGCGTCCGGTGCAACCGATTTCGAGATGCTTGATGGCGCACAGAGCCAGGTACGGAAGGTATTGGACAAGAACGCCGTGCCCCGGGTACTTCCTCAGCGCTTCTAAAGGAAGAAAATATGAATGCAAGAGGCTTCTTTCTGAGCTCGGTCGTTATCCTGGGTGCCGCGTGCATCAACTGCGGTTCGGTCGCTCAACAATCTGCAGATCGCTCCGATCGGGATTCGATTTCAACCCCAGAGGCCAAAGCACGCGATTTGATCCCCTATATTGAGGGGCAACAGAAGGCACACGTCCGGGAATCGACTGGCATATACGCCTACCAATGTTTCACCGAGGTTGACCTTGGCCGATTCAAGGCGGACTCAGTACACCTGAAGTTGGCTCGTGAGGCGAAAGGGTCCCCGCGATTTCGTGCGATCGTGGTGCAGCTCAACGCCCTCCCTGAAGAGCAACGCAAAGCGATCTTGGCTGAAGCACGCAACGTTGGACACCCGACATGGGCTCAACTGGGTCGCATCACCACAGATGGTAGTGGACAAACCGAAGCCGGGCAGGCTGCCGAAGGGTTAATCGCCGGTGCACTCGTCCGTATGGCGGAGGAGACGTTGGCCGAGCTCGATCGTTGACGGCTGGCTCTCGGGCGTTAGGGTTCATCGGCTCCGGTTGTCCGCGGGGGGCGGCCTCGGGTCAGGTGCGCGAGGCGCTCTGAGCCAGTCAAGAAGGTCCCGTGGGGCAGAGGCTGATTGGGGCAAAGACGCTGCGCAGCGGTGAGAGCGCGCCACCGATATGCCTCGAGTGCTGAGCTTTCGAGCGCCGCACGAGGCAGATCCTTCCACCTCGACTCAAGCCCTTGGGCTATGTCCTCCGGCAGCTCTATCATAATCTGCATGGTTGCCCGTCCCTCCTGTCAATTGTCTCAGGAGCAACTTTCTATGGCCACTGGGCCGGCGCATCCAGCACTGGCTCATGCGCAAAAGGCTCGGTATGCTCAGGTACCTGGTGGTAGCGCGCCGGCGGGTACCGGCCCTTCGGCGCGGGCATGCGATCGTCCTCCCTTCCGAAGGGAACGGGTCTCGCGCGCGGCGGACTTTCGCGGCGCCGGGGCGGCCTTCCCGACGGAAGGAATAGTCACCAGGTCCAACTCGTCGTGAACATCGGTGGCCGGCGCCAGAGAGCGCATCGTGGTCTCCAGGGACTTGTGGCCCATCCAGTGCTGCACGGTCCGTACGTCGAAACCCCTTCGCAGCATTCCCCGTGGCATAGGTCGACCGAAATGTCTTCAGATCGAACTTTGCCGGATCGAGTTTGGCGCGCGTGGCGATTGATTTGCAGTGATCGAGCATGTGCTGTTCGCCGTTCCCTGTAGGGGATGGGAACACAAATTGGCAGTTCGGGCGATGCGTATGCTTCCGAAGCTCGTCGATGAGTTCCAGCGGGGCCGGAATATCACGATCTTCCCATCGCTTCGGGTAGAATCCCAGTTCCGGTTTCGAGGTCACCCGCACAGTCCGCAACTCGAAGTTGATGTCGCTCCAGCGCAGGAACATCACCTCCTGCTCGCGGAAACCGGTCAGCAGAAACGTGGCGAACAGGGCGCGTTCCTGATCGGAGCAGGCAGCAAAAAAGCGGGCAAGCTCCTCGTGTCGGTATATCTTCACAAGGGGCGTAATGCGCTCCGGTAGCGACAGCTCTTTCGTGATCCCGCTCCTACCATGGCGCTTGAGAAACTGCGCGACGATGACCGCGTTGTGCAGGATCGTATTGGATCCCAAGCCATGGTCTTTCTTGCGCGTCACGACGAAGCGCGTTAGGTCGTCACCGGAGATCGCGTCGATCGAGACGCAGTCACGGAAGAACTCCCCGAAGCGGTTGAGCACGGCTTCATATTTGCGGTGAGTGTTGGGCTTTTTCAGCGCGTCGATCTGCTCCAGGTATCTAGTGATGGCGACGTGCAGCGCAGGCTTCTTGACCGTTTCGCCGGCTGTTTCAAACCCGGGGATACCCAGTTTGCGGCCTTCCAGTTCATGGGGCTTGCGCCGCTGTACCTCCAGTGCCTGAGCGGCGGTGACGCCAGCACTCACACGACGGCGAGTGCCGCCCACGTACCACTCGACATAGTAGCGGCCGTCGGCGATGGCGTTCCAGTCGTAGTTGCCTTTGGCATTGCGGGGGATGGAAAACATCTTCCAGCGGCCGCCAATTTTGATGCGTTTGACGATATTGACTCGCGACAAAATGTCTCTCCTGCGAGCCGCATCTCTGCGGACAGCATGGGAGACAGCACATGGTCTAAATAACAGAAAACAAAGGGGGTGGGTAGAGGCTGGCTTTCGCAGCTCAGCGCAACGCATAAGCGAAGTGGCCGTTGATAAAAGCCCCTGTCATAAGTAAACACAAGACCCCAAGAGCAAGAAAGGGGCAATCAGCAAAGATTCTCCGACAACTTCTATTCGTAGTGCGGATCAGAGGACTTGAACCTCCACGACATTTCTGACACATGAACCTGAATCATGCGCGTCTGCCAGTTCCGCCATATCCGCTTCCTGTCAAAGAGCGTTGCCGTGCTAAAATCCGAGCGGTCGATGCCCTACCCCACGCCACACAGGCCAACTCGGACGCACTAGACTAAAAAACGAACCTGAAGCTGATGCGTCTGCCAACTCCGACCAATCTGCCACCAAAGCAGTTCCCCGCCCCGGCCCGCTTCAACCACGACTCGTTATCGGAACGGTGCAGGCGTACGCTCCAGCGGAATGCCTGCCTTTAGGCCGGCAAAAACAAATGCAGTGCGCGAGTGAACGAGGAATCAATCAGATACCGACCAGAAGAGGGACGCCTTCGAACAGAATGCGGTGCTCCGCCAAACCGAGCGCTTCGATAACTCTTGTTCTTTCAATTATTTGATGAGCCGGGCGGGACTCGAACCCGCGACTACCGCATTTACGGCAATCCCGTTATCCGTACTTTGCTGCAGTGTCCTCCCTGTTGGCTATTGGGCACAGACTCGGGCACACTCGGCTGAGGTGACCGTTGAGACAAACGGCTATTGGCACACCTGCCGGCAGTGATACCCGATAGAGCGGTGGTGTTTCGCTGGCGCGCATCGTTCAAGGTAGCGCGAGCCCTTCGGGTGTATCGTCAGCCACTCGTACATTGGCCGGACACGGCACAGTGGGACGTGTGCAACAGACTCGCGGACGCAGATTAGTCCTGTGATGTCGCCTCCCGTCTAGGTCGCTGGCTCGATACCAATGCGACATTTACCGGAAGAAATCCTGTACCTTCTGGACCGGAGCCAGCCCGGCCGGTATCCGAGCAGTGGATCGGAGGAGCCTGGCGCGTTTGCGCGGACTTATTCCGGGCGTTATTCTTATGACTCGCCGTTGGCGGAACATCGAGTCGATCACCGAGCAGAACGTCAGGAGCGATGAATGGTTTGCGCGGCCGGTGTTGTTTGTAGGGACATCGACAGGTCGGTCGATTTCTACGTGAAGGAACTCGGCTTCACACGGCGGAGGCGATATGTTGACCGGCAGCGCTGCGAACTCATTCTCTCTTCTCAATGGGAAGCACGACTTGTTTCAATTGCGTAAGTTTTGAGACAAGCGCCTGGGGCCTGCCTCAGCCTCGCGCCGCGCAATTCAGTTTCACAACACTGGCATGGTATAGCTGCTAGCCCTGCTGGAGTAACAATCATGCGGACCTTGCTGTTTTTTTGCATGCTCTCGGTCTCTTTGCCGGGCCAGGACACCGCTCTGGAGCACTCTCGTCAGGTAAACATGGAGCGCACGACAAACATGCCGAATTTCGTAGCGGATGAGGTCGTGAGGCATTATGTGGCGAGACGAAACGCGGACGTGCGGACGCCACAAACTGGGAACATGATTTTACGGTTGAGGATGAGATCAGAGTAAGAGGAAACCAGGTCAGCAGAGATAGAGTTCGGCGAAATGGAAAAGCCTGGGACGGAGTGATCCGGGGATTGCCGGCCACCGGCTTCGGGTGCCGCGCTCAAACCATTATTCGACCCGCAATGTCCCACCACGCTCGATTTCGCCGGCGACGGACAAGTGCGTGGAAAAGCCGCGCTGGTCTATCGATTCCACTCACCGGCGGATGGCTGCTTCGGCAACTTGTACGGGGGCCGGGATGTTCGCTGGGCGTACAACGCGGCTCGGACGGGGCGCATTTTTGTCGACGGCCCCAGCGGAGACGTCCTTCAGTTCGAAGAAGAAGCAACGGGATTTCCGGCAGGGTTCTCGTTCATTCAGCGGAATCAGGTGATGATTTGGGATTTCGTGAAGATCGGCGACGTTTCTCACTGGCTGCCTGTGTCCGCCGATTTTAGTTGGAGATGGGGGACGGATCACTGACAAGGGCGGCCGCCGAGTATAAAAACCACCGGCACTTCGAGGCAGCGACTAATTTCACGTTTCAGTAGGTCGGCTGGCGTACATAACTGGCTCTGCGAACAAATAGTGAACAACCCAACTTGTCCAGAGGGGGGGCCTGCGATTCGAGTAAAACTGTGAACTGCCGGGCCCAACTCGAAGCGGACCTGCCGGAGCAAAAACGGAAGCGCAAAGCGGAAGGCAGATGAGTGCGTGTCGTCAGGTTTTGGGATGGGCAGGAGACCGATGTGAAACCGCAAGCTATTGAAAGAACTGGGCGCACCCGCCGGGATCGAACCGGCGATCTGCTGATTACGAAACAATCATCGACTCGTAAATAGCTGAGAACTCAGTCTTCGGCGTGCAAAGTTCACCGCCTTCTGACCGCATCTCGGCGCAAGTTGAACAGGTTCCTGAACAGGTCCCGTAATATCCACAGAATTGCCTGACGGTGACGCCCAGAAGAAAAGCAATAATGGCGGTGGCGGGAGCCAGCAGTGTGGCTTGCGCGATGGCCAGTTACGCGCGCCCAGAGCGCTTTGGCAGAGCCGCCACAGCTTCACGACGAATAATGAAGATCGAGCACTATTGGATACTTCCCAACATCGATACAAAATATCCAATCTGGCTAGCCATTGTCATTATCCTTCAACCTGCTCGAAGTTCGTCGTGACGATGTAACTCGCCTACTTCGCGGATCTCAACTGAGGAATCCAGACGAAGGTGAACGAGATTCAGGGATGATTCCGAACGGTATCCAGGGTGAACCCGAACAGAATTCCGGGATGATGGTGAATGCCGTTCGGCTTCCCCGGAATCCACGCTCAACCACATCGTCTTCCGCTGGACTTTGGACGGCCAGCCTCGAGGCGCATCTTTGTCGGACGACAAATGCCGATTACGTTCCGCTCCGAGCATTGCGAGAACCGCCAGAGCCCAGGGCCCGCTAACTCTGCTCGTTGGGACGAGAGCTCCCTCCGCGCTACGAGGAAGTGATCGTCTAGGCGTTCCCGCTGGCCGCAAACCCGCGCACACTCTGACTGACGCCAAAGCCCGTTAACATTCCAGCCCAATATATCCCGCACCGGTGTCCAGCCCCCACGGCAAAGCGTCCAACGCGCGGCTAGGGGGCAATCGCCTGCTTGGTAAAACGAAACTCAAACAGAAATCGTAGCGGAGCATGGAAGACGCAATCGAGTGAGAACTCCACACGATCCAGGCTTAGCCATCGCAATTGTCTGGCTATAAGTTGATTTGAGCGTAAAACAGGCGCGGGATCGAAGGACTCTGACTGTAACTCGATGGTTTGATCCTCCATCCATCCGTCCCTAGCTAGGTTGAACTAATTTCACCGCCCATCGCCCGCAAATCTTCGACCTGTTGGAGTGGGCGCCCACTTAGGGTGTGGAGACCTTCGTATAATGCAGGAGCAAGACATATCCGCAAGTCGCTTTGCCGGTTGTTAAGACGAGTTCCCCGTGAAAGTCGGTGCCATCTTTTGCGGGTCCGTTGAAACCTCCGCTTACCCTGACTTGTCCTTTCTGTGCAGAAAACGTACCGTTTGACGTTACTTTTCCCGACACTTTCAAGGGCTTGATCTTTTTTGCCGTTGTCGGCTGAACACCTAGATCGAAAAGTCCCGTGGAGTTCTTGACCGTCAATCCCCATCCGAGATTCCTACTTACATCTGGGCAGTTCGGTCCCGTAGACAATTGAGATAATGACGCACCTGTTCCAGTCGCCGCGACGTACTGGCCATCGAAAGAATTAGAAGCAGAATCCGCTCGCACCGATAAGTAGCTGCCTAGTAGAAACACCGAAGCAGCCACGACATTACGCATTCCAAAGTTTCGACACTTCATACACCCTCGTTCTCATTCT
>Ga0206814_10044_pt1 | contig 31574 bp, 33 predicted proteins | sample Alteio_BWOrgCont_90_FD_152850 | JGI IMG/M metagenome (GOLD analysis project Ga0206814, IMG submission 152850) | Enriched cells from forest soil in Barre Woods Harvard Forest LTER site, Petersham, Massachusetts, United States -... | ecosystem: Environmental > Terrestrial > Soil > Temperate forest >...
CGTGAGGCGGTTTACGCGTACCGGACTATCTATTGCTACGCAGTCGGTTTTACGATCGAGGAGCAAGCGGTTGTTCCACGGCCCGGCAAACGCGATTCACGCTACGATCTGCCCACGCGGGCCGAACGGATCGCTCGCGACCAGTTTCCTCTCACGTTGGCGGCTGGCAAGGAGATGTACAAGTTCGACGAGCAGTTCGAACAAGGACTGCAAATCATCATTCGCGGACTTCGGAAGTAGAATATTCACCGGAGGTCATGCATGTCGACATTTGTCCTGGTTCACGGAGCGTGGCACGGAGGCTGGTGTTGGAAGCGAGTCCGCGGGGCGCTCCAGGCGCACGGGCACCAAGTGTTCACGCCGACTCTAACCGGCGTTGCGGATCGCTCGCACCTGTTATCTCGCGAAGTGAACCTCGAAACCCATATCACCGACGTGGTGAACCTCATCCTCTGGGAGGAACGCTCCGATGTGGTGTTATGCGGCCACTCCTACGGTGGCGCTGTGATTAGCGGCGTGGCCGATCGCATTGCCGATCGCATCGGAGCACTGGTATATCTGGATGCGTTCGTACTGCAGAACGGCCAGAGTCTTTACGATACGCTTCCGGCCGCGCAGAAAGACATGCAGGTGGAAGGAGTGAAGCAGACAGGAGATGGATGGAAGGTGCCGCCGATACCCGCCGAGGTGTTCAACGTCAACGCCAAAGATCGCGATTGGGTGAACCGGCAATGCACTGTGCAACCGCTGGCCACCTTTCAGCAGCCGCTGCGCTTGACGGGAGCAATCGACCGGATTAAGAATGTCACTTTTATCCTGGCGAGCGGCTGGGGTCCAACGCCGTTCAGGCCGTTTTACGAGCAGGCGAAAGCAAAGGGCTGGAAGACGCTCAGCATTGAGTGCGGCCACGATGTGATGCTGGACGAGCCGGAAGCGCTGACTGAGTCACTGATGGCGGCTCATTAAGCTGGCGCGGAATCGAGAATCCAGCGAGCGGCTTTCGTGGCCAACCGATCGAGAGCTTGCACCGACATCTCCAGATGCTCTTCCCTGGTGTCTTCAATCTTGTTGTGGCTGATCCCTCCGAGGGATTGGACGAACATCATGACGGTGGGGATGCCGGCGCGAGCAACTTCCGCGGCGTCATGCAGCGGGCCGGACGGCAGACGGTGCGCCGACCCAGAGACCTCGCGCACGGCCTCTTCGCAAAAGCCGAGTAGCTCGGGGTGGAACGCGATCGGCTCAATGTTCCAGATGCGCGACCATTCCACGCTACACTTCTCCTCGCGTGCGAAACGGTGGCTGGCTTCCTGCGCCTCCTGGTACATGCCGGCCAGGGTCTGGGCGTCTAAATCGCGCTGATCGAGCGTGGTTTCGCACCGCCCTACCACCGCCGTTACGATCCCCGGAAAGGTTTGGACGCTGCCCATGGTGCAAACCGCGTCTTTATGCTTGCCGGCGATGGAGCGAATTTCGAGCGCCAGCTTCGCGGCAGCCGCTAATGCATCGTGTCGCGCATCCATGGGTGTCGATCCCGAGTGCGCTTCCTGGCCGAAGAAAGTGATGGCGTGGCGTTCGACACCTTTCGTTCCCAACACAACGCCCAGCGGCAATTGCATGCGCTCAAGAACGGGGCCCTGCTCGATATGTAATTCGATGTAGGCCGCCGCATTCTTCTGCTCGATCTTCGCTTCAGGAAACCGATTGATGGGAAACCCGCAGCGTGCGACGGCGTCTTCCAAGCGAATGCCCTCTTTGTCGGTGCGGCCGCAGTCGGCTTCGACGCTCGAAGTGCCCGCGAAGGCCGACGATCCCAGCAGACTGCGTCCAAAGCGCGCGCCTTCTTCGTCGGCCCAGTCCACTAAACGGACCGTGATGGGTGGACGGCCGTCGAACTCTTCCGCGAAGCGGCGCAGCACTTCGAGACCGGCCAGGAAGTCCAGACATCCATCCAGCCATCCGCCGTTTGGAACGGAATCCAGATGACCTCCGATGAGGAGCGCCTTCTGGGATGCTCCCTCGAGCGTGGTCCAGCTATTTCCCGCGGCATCGTAGTGGTGTTCAACCGGAAGGCCCCTGATCCTGGACTGGAACCACTCGCGGGCTTTGATCCATGTATCGGTCCACGCGACGCGCTGCGCTCCATTCGCGTCGGCGGTCAACGCGCGGAGTTCCTTTAATTCGGCGACTGTTCGTTTTGGGTCAAGACTCATGATTCGCTTTCCGTAGAGCATTGTAGCGGGCAATTGGACGGAACGGCCATTCGTTTGGTAGACCTAGAGGATGGGCGCGCCGCTTCCTTTTGTTTTTCACGACAACGCGGAGATCGCCCGACGGTTTCCCGACCTGCATCCCGCCTTCAATCGGCAGGAGGCGCTGACGGAGGCCAACCGGTGTCTGAATTGTTTTGACGCGCCCTGCGCGGCGGCTTGTCCAACCCACATAGACGTGCCGCGGTTCATCAAGAAAATCGGTACGGAAAACCTGATGGGCTCGGCGCTGACCATCTTGGACGCGAACATTCTGGGTGCAAGTTGTTCGCGGGTCTGCCCAGTGGAAGTGCTGTGCGAAGGCGCCTGCGTGATGCTGCGCTACAACAAATTACCCATCGCCATCGGCCGGCTGCAGAGACACGCGATGGATCATTTTGTGGAACGGAGCGGGCGCCTGCCCAAGAAATCACGCGAGAGACGCAGTCAAAAAATCGTGTGCATCGGAGCGGGGCCGGCATCCCTCGCTTGCGCGGCCGAACTTGCGCAGCGGGGATTCTCCGTAACTGTGATGGAGCGCCGCGCGCTGCCCGGCGGTCTGAACACGTACGGTGTGGCGGAGTACAAACTGCGGCCGCCCGACAGTCTGCGCGAGGTGGCAATGATCGGCGAATTGGGCGTCGAGTTCCGCTTCGGAATCTCGGTTGAGGATGAACACGACCTTGCGGCGCTCGAAAGGGATTACGACGCGATCTTCGTGGGAATCGGACTGGGCGCGATGAACGAGCTGCGCATTCCGGGCGCCGATCATCCCGAAATCGTCGACGCGCTGGAGTTCATCGCGCGATATAAGACGGCGGGTGATCTGAAGGTGGGAAATAACGTGGTGGTGGTGGGTGCGGGCAACACAGCCATCGATGCCGCCAATGCCGCGCGGCGCTTGGGAGCGGCTCACGTCACGATCGTTTATCGGCGAACCGAAAGCGATCTGCCGGCCTTCGGCTTCGAGTACGAGCATGCGAAACAGGAGGGAGTCGTATTTGAGTGGCAGGCTCAACCCGTGGCGATTCACACCGATCCAGCCTCGGGCGGCATGGTGTCGCTGGAATGCGAACGCATGGGATCGAGTTTTCATCTCTCGTGCGACATGCTGATCCCCGCCATTGGGCAAGCTCCGGTGGGATTGTTCCTGGAGCGCTGCCGTGGTCCCAAATATTTTTCCGGCGGCGACTGCGTCAACGGCGGGCGCGAGGTGGTGGATGCGGTGGCGGATGGAAAACGAGCCGCAGTGGCGATCGCGAAGTCCTTCGAGGAAGCATATGCCTGATCTTTCGACGACATTCGCCGGAGGCATTCGCTGCCCGAACCCGTTTTGGCTCGCATCGGCGCCCCCCACCAACTGTGGCGAACAGATCATGCGCGCGTTCGACGCGGGATGGGGCGGCGCGGTGTGGAAGACCATCGGCGAGCCGATCAGGAACGTCTCTTCGCGCTATTCATCGGTCGACTGGAACGGCCAGCGCATGATGGGTCTGAACAATATCGAGCTTATTTCGGACCGGCCCATCGAAACGAATCTGCGCGAGATCGCCGAAGTAAAGAAGCGCTACCCCAAACACGCCGTGATCGCTTCGTTGATGGTGGAGTCCACGCGCGAGGCCTGGCACGACATTGTGCAGCGATCGGAAGACGCGGGCGCCGACGGCCTGGAGCTGAACTTCGGGTGTCCCCATGGAATGTCCGAGCGCGGCATGGGGAGCGCGGTGGGTCAGGTGCCCGAGTATACGGAAATGATCACCGGCTGGGTGAAGGAGAAGGCTCGAACGCCGGTGCTGGTGAAGCTGACGCCAAACATCACCGACATCCGCATGATTGCCCGCGCGGCAAGGCGAGCGGGCGCCGATGGGCTTTCGGCCATCAACACCATTAACTCCATCACCGGCATCGATCTCGACACTTTGGAACCGCGGCCGAATGTGGATGGACTCTCTTCGCATGGGGGTTACTGCGGGCCGGCGGTGAAGCCGATCGCACTGAACATGGTCCATCAGCTGCAGAACGACGAGGCTTCGCGGCTGCCCATCTCGGGCATCGGCGGTATTGGCACCTGGCGCGACGCGGCGGAATTTATTCTCCTGGGCTGCGGCACGGTGCAGGTTTGCACCGCCGCGATGCATTACGGCTATCGCATTGTGGAGGACATGATCGACGGCCTCGAAAACTGGATGCGCGAAAAGGGCTATGCCAGCATTGAGGGATTCCGCGGCTTGAGCGCGCCTAAGATCACCGATTGGAATCACCTGAACCTGAATTTCAAGATCGTGGCGCGCATTCATGAAGAGAAGTGCATTGGATGCGAGCTGTGCTACATCGCTTGTTGGGATGGCGCGCACCAATGTATTCATTTGAATGGAACCCACGCCACGCCGCCCATGATCGAAGCTGCCAGCCGCACCCGGATCTCGATGACGCCGATTCCCAAGCTGGATGGAGAAGCGGGATCGAAGGCTCCAGTCACGCGCGTGCCGCGAGTGGATGAAGAGGAGTGCGTAGGTTGTAATCTCTGCGCGCTGGTTTGTCCGGTGGAGAATTGCATCACGATGGAACGTGTGGAAAATCATTTACCTCGCACCACCTGGGAAGATTTGGTCAATGGCAATCCTCATTAAGAACGGGACGGTGGTAACCGCTGACAAAACTTTCGCGGCGGACGTGTTGATTCACGGCGAGACGATCCAGGAATTGCGTCCCGGGATTCCGGCCGAACCCGTCCATAAAGTGGTGGACGCCACGGGCATGCTGCTATTGCCTGGCGGCATCGACGCGCACACGCATCTCGACATGCCGTTCGGTGGCACGACATCGAGCGACGATTTCGAAACCGGAACGCGAGCGGCGGCGATCGGCGGCACTACCACTCTGGTCGACTTCGCCATCCAAGCCCGCGGCACCAAGATGCGCGACGCTCTGGACACCTGGTGGAAGAAAGCGGAGAGGAAGGCCTGCATCGATTATGGGCTTCACATGATCGTCACCGATCTCCCCGAAGCGGGCCTGGAAGACATGGATGACATGGTGCGGGAAGGGGTGGCCAGTTTCAAGCTGTTCATGGCGTATCCGAACGTGCTGATGGTGGACGACGCCACTATTTTTCGCGCGCTGCAGCAGACTTCCAAAAACGGCGCGCTGATTTGTATGCACGCAGAGAACGGCAGCGTGATCGACGTGATGGTGCGTCAGGCGCTGGCCGAGGGCAAGACCGCGCCGATCTATCACGCGCTCACTCGCCCTACGCTGGCCGAAGCCGAAGCTGTGCATCGCGCCATCGCGCTGGCTGAGATGGCGAGCGTTCCTATTTACATCGTGCACCTGTCGTCGGAAGATGCGTTAAATCAGGTTCGCGAAGCGCGCGACCGGGGCTTGCCCGCCTTTGCCGAGACCTGCCCGCAGTACCTTTTGCTCTCGATCGACGATATGCAGCGTCCCGGGTTCGAGAGCGCGAAGTACGTGTTCACGCCGCCACTGCGCGAAAAACAGAATCTTCCGAAGCTATGGGACGGGCTGAAGAGCGACAACCTGCAAGTGGTCTCCACCGACCATTGCCCATTCTGTTTCGAAGACCAGAAGGCGCTGGGCAAAGACGATTTCACCAAGATCCCCAATGGCGGCCCGGGGATTGAGAATCGGCTACAGCTTTTGCATCATCACGGGGTGAGCGCGGGCAAGATCACGCTGAATCGATTTGTGGAGATCGTGTCCACCGCCCCTGCGCGCATTTTCGGCATGTATCCCAAGAAAGGGGCGATCGCACCGGGAAGCGATGCCGACATCGTGGTGTGGGATCCCAAAGCCGAGCATTTGATCAGCGCGAAGACGCACCACATGCGCGTCGATTACTCGATGTTTGAAGGCTTCAAAGTGCAGGGCAACGCCAGGCAGGTGTTTTCGCGCGGAGAGTTGATTGTCGAGAACGGAGAATATGTCGGGCGCGCCGGCCGCGGGCAATATTTGCGGCGCGCGGCGAGAGGAGGAGCATGGACCTAGGCGACCCGCGCGAATCGTCTCTCTATAACAAAGACCTGGCTCCCGTGCCGTTGGAGAGGCGCACTTGGGGCATCTACAACTACGCATCGCTATGGGTGGCGATGAGCGTCTGCATTCCGACCTACATGCTGGCTTCCGGCCTGATCGCCGGCGGCATGAGCTGGAAGCAGGCCATTGGAACAATTCTGCTCGGCAATGTCATTGTGCTGATTCCGATGATTCTCAACGCGCACGCGGGCGCCAAGTACGGCATTCCGTTTCCGGTCCTGGTGCGTGCTTCTTTCGGAACGCGGGGAGCGAACGTACCCGCGGTGTTGCGTGCGCTAGTGGCTTGCGGATGGTTCGGGATCCAGTCCTGGATCGGCGGCCAGGCCATTTATACGATGCTCCAGGTTTTGTGGCCGGCAGTGGCTTCGAGCGTGTGGACGCCCTGGATCTGTTTCTATTTGTTTTGGCTGCTCACCATGGCGGTGATCTGGCGCGGAATCGACACCATTAAGTTTCTGGAGGGCATCGGAGCGCCGTTCATGCTGGCCGTGGGTCTGCTTTTGCTATGGTGGATCGCGCGCAAGGCCGGCGGACTTGGGCCAGTGCTGCATACGCCGAGTAAGTTTCAAACCACCGGCGAGTTCATCCGCTTCTTCATTCCATCATTGACCGGCATGGTGGGCTTCTGGGCCACGGTGGCGCTGAACATTCCCGACTTCACGCGCTACGCACGATCGCAAAAGGCGCAGATGATCGGCCAGGCGCTGGGCCTTCCAGCGTCCATGACGATTTATTCGTTCATCGGCGTCGCCGTCACGTCGGCATCGGTGATCCTGTTTGGCCAGGCGATCTGGGACCCGGTTGCTCTTCTCGCACGCTTTCACGAGCCGGTGATTGCTTCCATCGCCTTGGTCGCGCTGCTGGTGGCCACTTTGAACACCAATGTGGCGGCGAACGTGGTCTCGCCTTCGAACGATTTTTCGAATCTGAATCCACGCCTGATTTCTTTTCGCACCGGCGGCCTGATTACGGGCGTAGTGGGAGTGCTCATGATGCCCTGGAAACTGCTAACGGATTTCCAGAGCTACATTTTCGGCTGGCTGGTAGGATATTCGGGTCTGCTCGGTCCGGTGGCAGGAATCATGATCACAGATTATTTTCTATTGCGCCATACCCATCTGGATGTGGGCGAACTATACAACCCGCGGGGCATTTATCGCTACGGAAGCGGCGTGAACTACCGGGCCATCGTGGCGCTGGTGGCCGGCGTAATCGTAGCGCTCATCGGTCTGCTGGTGCCTTGGCTGCGCGGGCTGTACGACTACGCCTGGTTTGTCGGATTCCTCGTCGCTTCCGTCACGTATTGGATTGCGATGCGTAACTCAGTGCGCCACGGTGGCAACGTTTGCCGAAACGAGACTGCCGCTCTTCTCCGCGAGTAGCTTCTCGATCGTCGACGTGAATTCCTGCTTCAGTTGCGTATTGAACTCGCCGCTAGCGGGCGCGGCGAATCCGGCGTGAATATGTTTCACCCGGCCGTCGCGGCCGACGAATAGCGTCGCAGGCCACGTGTTCAGATTCACGGCTTGGGGTACTTTCTCCCACATCTCGGCCGGCGCGCCGGCGATCAGATAGGTGTACTCGACGCCATACTGCTTCATGAAGGCGTGTACGCGAGCCAGATCGTCCTGCTGCTCGGGTTCTTCGAAATCCAGCGCGACGATTTCCAGGCCCTGGTCGCGATACTTCTTGTAAAGCTGCACCAGGTACTGCGCTTCATCGTGGCAGTTCGGGCACCAGGTCCCGGTTACGATGGCGAGCACTACCTTGCCTTTGAACTTCGGATCGTTGTTCGAGAGCACTTTGCCGTTCACGTCGGGAAAACTGTAGGCGAACACCTCGTTCGGATCTTTCATAGTGGTGTGCGTGGTGTAGTCGGACGGCGCAGGCAAGGACTTGGCCTGGGCTACGTCCTCGCGATACGCAGTGAGATTCCCGGTGCGCGGGCCGCCACCCTTCTGTACCATCGCCAGCGATCCGTCCCTGGCCGGCGTTACTTCCACCAGATAAGGGCGCGATCCGTCGAAGTGGCTCAGCACCCACTTGCCGTCATGGAAGGTTCCGGTCAGCGCGCCGGTATCGCCATCCACGCGCAGAATCGCCGCCGTGACATCGGGGCCGGACTGCTTGACGATAAACCGCCAGGCCTTCTCGCCCTTGTTGCTCTCGAACGGAACGATCCAGTTTCCGGCGATCGACGGCGCGTCGGATGCGGCCGCGGGCGCGTCAACATGGCGCTTGGCTTCGAAAGCGCTGCCTTCGGGACCCTGGTCGCCGCGCATCTGGATTTTGCCCTGGAGCTGCCCGTCTTTTAAAGTCGCGACGATCTTCGTCAGATAGTGTTCCTGGTTCAACACCAGCGTTCCGTTCTGGAAGGACGCTTTGGTAGTGAACTCCTTGTCATCTCCGTTGTAAAGCGTGCCCTTCAGCGTGGCTCCGTCGCCCGAAATGTCGAGACGGAACGGGATAAGGGCGCCGTTCACGGTCAATTGCGCGTCCCAACGCCCGTCGATAGAGGCGGCTGAGGCTCCCCAAGCGGCAGTTGCACCAAAGCCCACGATTGCCGCGGTAAAGCCGAGAATAGTTTTCGAAAGACCCTTCATGAGATAGCTCCTTTGCGATATTTCTTCCACTCCTCGGGCAGCCCTGGCTTCGTCGCCAGAAGAATTTCCAGGATCGCGCGTCGATCCTCCCCAGTCAGCTTCGCGAAGTCGGGGCTCTGTTCGCGACCGGTCAAAATTTCCAACAATCGATGATAGACATAGCCCTTGGCCGGTTCGGGTATGTTGTCAAATGCCTCGGAATAGATGAGATAACTGCACGGGTATTTGAAGATGCGGCTGCCCAGATCGAAGTCGCGCAGCGAACGCCCTTTAGGATCGCGCGGGCCGTGTGCCGCAAATTCGTGGGTGAATGCCGAATCTCCTTTGACCGCGCTTTCAAACGGCGCCTCGTTCGCGAAAAGCAGATAGCGCAACAACTCTTCGGCGGGTTTTTCGTATTGTTTGCGCTGATCATCCGACAGAGGATTTCCTCCCGCCGCGTACATCGCCAGGCGGGTCTGATAGTTCGTCAGCGTGATTAGGTTGTGCATCTGCGTCTGGTGTGCCAGCACCAGATGCGCGACGATATCGCTGCTGCCGGTGAGATAAGCCGCCGGCTCGATCCACTTTCGCAGATCGGTGACGTTGGCGCCGGCCGCCCGGTCCAACTGCTCGGGATTGTCCTTGTCGGCGACCACAACGTTGCCCATGTGCGTCTGGCTGCCGTGCGTACCCGTGACGTACCAGCCGCCCCAGCGATCCTTCAAAGCGCTTTGCTGGCTGGTGATGAACGCCGCGGTCTCCGCCGCCTGGGTGCCGGTGGGCATGGTGTAGATGGACCGCAGCAGAACGCCAGGAATTCCGCGCGTGCCGGCCGCGATGTGGCACTGCGTGCAATCGAGTTCGGCGCGCTCGAACACCGGGTGGTCGCTCTTGCGTTCATCGAGAATGTAAAAGATCGCGCCCTGCATCGGATCGAAAGACACCACCTCGATCACCTTGCCGTCGTGCACCTGGCCGATATACACGTCGTCGTTGAAATACAGCGCGCGCGGCGTCCGCGGAGTGATTTTCTTGTACTGGAAGCTGGTCTTGGAAAAGACCAGGGTCTGCGAGCTGATGGGGATTTGAAGCTTCTCGAGCACCGACCTCAGGTAGCCGTGCGCTGGTTCATAGTCGAGCTTCACAGTCCCGTGATCGAGCAGCTCTTGCAGCTTGGCCACAGGATCGGTCACCGGATGCGTCCGGTAGTTGATCGGCGCATCGCTGAACGGGACATAACCCTGGTTCTTTACCGCGATTTGCGCCTGCGCGAGCGAAGCCCATCCGGCCGTTGCCAGGAGGCCGTAGCAGATGACGCTGAGCTGCTTTGCTATGGGCATATCTAACACCCAACTAATCCTATTGAGTTATAGCAGAATGCCAGCCGCCGGTCAATGTCTATTCGGATTTGCCGGGATCGCCCGGGCCGCCGTCTCCCGGCGAGCCGCTGTAAAACATACGCCCGTCGCTCAAGGTGATGCGCCGCGCATCGAGAAGATGCGAGCCGTCTTTGGCGCCGTAGCCATCGATGGTGACGGTGTCGCCGATCTTGATGTCGTTCTTCCTGAAGCCCCGGCGCGATAAGGTGTTCGGAGCGCCGCCTTCACAAGTCCAGGTGATGAACTTTCCTTGATCGTCCTTCACATCGATGTATAGGTAGGAGTGCGGATTGGTCCATTCCACTTTGCTGATGAGGCCCGTGATCCGGATGGCTTTGCTTGCGTCGTATTCGGCCGCGAAGGAATGATGCGCTGCGATCGGCAACACGGATGCCGCGAATGCGATACCAAGGAGCGCCGCCAGCTTAGTTTTCATGATGGAGTCCCTCCAGTTAACATCACGCACAACGCAGCGTTCCGCGCTGTGCGCTCCTGATATACTCTATCATCGAGATGCGAATTTTGCCGACCCTGCTGCTGGCGATGACGATCGCTTCGGCGCCTCTTGCCGCTCAAGTTCCGCGCACCGCCGATGGGCACCCAGACCTTAATGGATTTTGGAAGGGTATGAAGGACACTAAGCCGGGCGGGAACATTGCCAAGGACCTTCCGGAACACAAGCTGCCTCTCACGCCCGCCGGCGAAGCGGCCTGGAAACACAACACCACCGCCACCGTGGATCCGGAGGCGATTTGCATCCTGGGGGGCATCCCGCGCCACAATGCGAGCGGCCTGCCGTTCATGGTTTTGCAGACTCCTCAGTTTGTCGCGTTTCTCTACTTCTACAGTTACTACCGGCTGATTCCTAGCGACGGGCGCAAGCATGATGAAGACCCGGACCCGTCGTTCTTTGGCGATGAAGTGGGGCACTGGGACGGCGACGCGTTCGTGATCGATTCTGTGGGATTCAAGGACACGCAGGTGTGGGCCGATGAAAACGGGAGTCCGCATAGCGATGCGCTGCACGTGGTCGAGCGCTGGACGCGGCCCGATGCGAAGCACATCCACGTGGACACCACGATCGAGGATCCGAAGTTCTACACCAAGGCCTTTACCTATTCCAGAACCTGGGAAGCGGGTGAGCCGGGCCAGCGTCTGGGCGAATACTCGTGCGCGGAGAACAGCGTAGACCGGGAGCATTTGGGATTCGGTCCCGGACCGATTCGTCCGAATGGAGAACGCGGATACGTCAACCCCGTGCCGTTGCCGCCGCCTCCTCCACCGCCGGCGCCGATCAAGAAGTAATTTCAGCCGCCGATAAACGCTGCGGCCATTTAATGAGCGCTGCCGCGTAAAATAGGGGATGTCCCCTCGATCTCTTCTCTTTTTGGAAGGCGGCGCCGGCCTGATCGTCAGCCTCTTGGCCTACCATCGGCAGCGCGGAAGCTGGCTGCTTTTCGCGATCCTTTTCCTGACGCCGGATTTGTCGATGCTCGGCTACCTCGGCGGCGTTCGTCTCGGCGCAGCCACGTACAATGCAATTCACACCTACGTGGGGCCTCTGCTGTTCATTGGGTATTTTATTTTGACTGGACACACTCAGCTCGTGCCGATCACACTGCTCTGGATTGCCCACATCAGCTTCGACCGGATGCTGGGCTACGGGCTGAAGTATCCGACTCGCTTCCAGGATACTCATCTGGCGGCGAATCGTCACGAGGTCGGCAACTAAAGAGTGCTGGCGCCGCTCACTTTTTCTGCTCGGCTAGCTGCGCGCGAAACGATCGTTCGGATTCATCGACGTACTTCTTCATCTCGGTGAGAGCCACGAACGCGTCCAGTTTGCCCGCCTCCAGTTGTTTGCACTTCTCCTTCAGGTTGAAAAACGCGGCGTGGGGAGCGAGGAAAACATCGCACGGCATGTTGCGCAGCTCGGCGAAGCTGCGTTCATAGTCGGACACACTTTCCGGGCAGCCGGAGTTATTCACAAGTTTACCTAAAGATCCTCACGTGCTTACTTTATCGCGACTTCGCCGGGCCGAGGCCGTATAGTTACAATGAGATCTCATGAAAGCACGGGTATACGTCTCGATGAAACCAACCGTCCTCGATCCGCAGGGGCAGACCATCAGGTCGGCACTGGCGGGCTTGGGACACACCTCCATAGCTGCGGTGCGCCAGGGCAAGTTTTTCGAAATTACGCTCGCGCCGGGGACGGATCGCTCCAAAGCCGGAGCCGAGATCGATCAAATCGCGCGCGATGTACTGGCCAATCCGGTGATCGAAGAATACCAGGTGGAGTTCGTCGAATAGACATGGACCTGCAACTGGACGGCAAACTCGCGCTGGTGAGTGGATCGACGGCCGGGATCGGCTATGCTATCGTCGAAGCGCTCGCCAAAGAAGGCGCGCGCGTCATTGTGAACGGGCGCACCCAGGCTCGCGTGGACGCGGCACTTCAAAGACTGAAGGGCGCAAGCCTGAAAGGGAAAGTCGAGGGATTCGCCGCCGACCTTGGAACCAGCGACGGCGTGAACCAGATTGTCGCCAAATACCCGGATGTCGAAATCCTGGTTAATAATCTCGGCATCTTTGAACCAAAACCTTTCGAGCAAATTCCGGACGACGATTGGTTTCGCTTCTTCGAGGTCAATGTGCTGAGCGGAGTGCGCCTCAGCCGCCACTATCTGCCCCGCATGAAGGAACGCAACTGGGGCCGGATCGTCTTCATTTCGAGTGAATCCGCGCTACAAATCCCCAAGGAGATGATTCACTACGGCATGACCAAGACCGCGCAGCTGGCCATTTCGCGCGGTTTGGCCGAGACCACTGCCGGCAGCAACGTCACCGTGAACACCGTTCTGCCGGGACCCACGGACTCCGAAGGCGTTGCGACGTTCGTCGATCAGATGGCAGCCGCGCGAAAGATCACTCGGGAAGAAGTGGAGAAGGAGTTCTTCCGCAGCGTGCGTCCATCGTCTTTGCTGCAGCGCTTCGCACGCGTCGACGAAGTTGCCGCGATAGTGGCGTATGTGTGTAGTCCAGTATCGTCGGCCACCAATGGCGCCGCGCTGCGGGTAGACGGCGGCGTGATTCAGGCTATCGCTTAGGCCGGCTGGAAGATCGCAATCCCCTTACCGGCCAGCGCCACACCGAACCACAGAGCTAGCGACAGAACTGCAACCAGCCTGGCGTGGGGATGCTCCGCCAGCGTGACACGCCGGTGAATGGTGAAATGAAAAGCGATCGCTATCGCGAGTAGCGCCATCTTCACCCAGAAGGCTGGGGTCTTATAACACCGGACCGCCTCCGAACAAAGAATCAGAGGGCCGCTAGCCAGCATGATGGTGAGGCCCAGCAAGGTAAACGGTTTCAGTTCCCGCGCAACGCGCGTAGCTGGCTGGCCCCGAAATCCCAGGCCCAGCAGACTCAAATCCACCATAAGGATTGTGCCGATCAAAAGCGCCAGCCCGATCAGGTGAACGATCTCAAGCAGCGCAATGAGTGCGGCCGAGTGGCGGATGGTTTCGCCGAGGTAGGTTTGCTGCACCCACTCGAAGGCCGGCAAGAGCGATGCCATCATCCCAGATCGTAGCCGGGCGCGTAAGCGATGGCGCGTCCCGCCGCGATGATGGCGATCCAGAAGACCAGCGATAGCAGGCCAGCCAGCTGTGCGCGAGCCGGCGGCGCGGAAGCCGGGTCCCAATTGGCGACATCGCGGTAAATGGTCAGGTGGAAGATCAGCGCGTTGAGTCCCGCAAGAGCCAGCAGAAGCACTTTGATTCGAAACGCCGGACTATAATACATCTTCACCGCCTCCGATAAAAAGAGCAGGCTGCCGCTCAAGAACATTAGCAAAAACCCCGCCCATGTCGCCGGCACGATGCGCGCGACAACCTGCGTTACCGGGACGCTCCGCAAGCCCAACCCCAGCAGCCGAAGATCCATCAGCATGATAGTGCCCGCCACCAGGACGATGCCGAGCGTGTGGATGGTGTCGAGAGTCGAGAACAACCAATTCGACTGGCGGATGACGGCGCTCAACCTCGTACTGTCCACCCACTGGCAGATGCTGAGCAAAAACATGGCCGGCGCAGTCACCACCTAAAGTCTATTCGATCCCCAGCCGATCGAGCGAGAGGGGATTATGATCAGCGTCACACGAATCTTCCGCCTCACCATGCGTGTGGCCCGTTGGGCTGAACCGCACGTTAAGGAATGGCACCGGCAACGTCATCTGAATCGAACCGAAGGCCAGCGTCACCTGGATTCCCACAATTGGGCCGAGGCTGAGAAGCATTTCACGCTGGCGCTCGCCGAGCGGCGTCATTCCAAGCAGCGGCAGTGCGAGCTGTTGCTCAACCTGGAACAAGCGCAACGGCGGCAACGGAAACTGGGGGAAGCGGAGCAGTCGGCGGCGACTGCGCTTGGGATCGCCCCAAGCCGTCCGTTGCGTGCCCGCGCGCAGGACGCGCTGGCGGATATTCAACTGGAGCAGGGTCGATACCCGGAGGCGGAGCGGAGTATCGCCGAGATCCTGCGGACCGAGCAAGCCGAAAGCCGGCCGGATGGCGCGCGCCTGGCAAGATGCTATCGGAAGCTGGGGACGGCGCGTCTCAAAAGCGAGCGGCAGGCGGAGGCAATGGAAGCATTCCGGCAGGCGGCCGATTTGTCCGAACGAGCCTTCGGAGCCGCGCACGCCGAGACCGCCCAAAGTTTTGCGGAACTCGGGATGCTCCACCGCCAGCACGGCGAACACACCCAAGCACAGGTTTTCCTTCGGCGCGCGCTCGATATCCATCGCGGAGCCTCTGGATTGGATTCGCACGAGGCGACACAGGGCCTATACCAATTGGCGGCCTCGCTAGAGGAATCCGGAGATCCCAACGGCGCCGCCGGCGAGTTCGAACGCTTGCTCGCATTGCGCGCGCGTCAGGTAGGCGTGAATCCTCTGGACAACGCGGAGACGCAGGTGCGGCTCGCCGGTCTCTATCTGCAAGCCGGGCGGATCGGGCCTGCGAAGGAACTGCTGAATCACGCGATCGGCGTTTTGGAGCGTAATGGAGGACAGCCGCTTGCGCAGGCCCTCCACCTGCTGGCTCTGGCCGAAGAGCAGTCGGGACGCCCGGAAGAAGCGGAGCGCTGGCGCGAAGTCGCTTCAAATTTGGCGGCCGCGAACGGCTAGGACGCGCGCGCCGGTCTAAGACTCCGAAATGTTAACCCCATTGGCCGCGCTTGCGCAGCTGTGATCGACTTCGTGCCGATACAAAGCTAAGCGGGACTGTTCCGCGCCATCCCACCCCGTCCGGCAGATGCGCCGTGCTTCGCTGGCGCGCACTTCTTCGCCGGACATCACCAGGTCGGCCATCTCGCGAACACTTTTGGCATAGTCGTTAACCGCATCCGAGTACTTGCGGAGCAGGCGAGCACGTTCCTGGCAGATCGTAGGCAGACTGCTAGGCCCTCCAAATTGTATGTTCCCGATTGTATCAGGCGGGTTTATTCGAGAGAGAATGTAAACGAGTGAATTTTACGAAGCGTTACATTCTCTGCCTGGCCCTGGTATCCGGTGGGATGGCTGCCGAAACCCCGTCCCCCGCCCTGCTGGTATTGAACAAAGCAGACCGGACCCTCGCCATTGTGGATCCGGCGACAGGAAAAGTTGTGGCGCGAATCGGCGTCGGCGAAGGTCCTCATGAAGTGGCCGCGGCGGCGGACGGCCACTTCGCGTACGTCGGCAACTACGGCCAGCAGACGCCTGGCAATACAATTTCGGTAATCGATCTACCCGCGCAAACGGAATTGCGCCGCGTGGATCTCGGCCCGCTGCGGCGCCCGCACGGAATCCTCGTCGTGAACGGCAAGGTTTACTTCACGGCCGAGACCAACCTTTTGATCGCGCGCTACGATCCCGCGGCCAATCTGGTGGACTGGATGTTGGGCACGGGCCAGGCGAGCACGCACATGCTGGTGGCAAATTCCGACGCCAGTTTGATCTTCACCGCGAATATCGGATCGAACAGCGTCTCGGCCATCGAACGCAGCGCCGGCGCGGCTGGTTGGAGCGAGACCACGATTCCGGTAGGCCTGGGGCCGGAAGGGATTGACTGGTCTCCCGATGGTAAGGAAGTGTGGACCGCAACGGGCGCCGACGGCAGCGTGTCCATTATCGATGTTTCTTCCAAGAAAGTGACCGGAACCTTGAGAGTCGGCGCCAAGCGCACCAATCGTTTGAAATTTACGCCGGACGGCAAGCTGGTTCTGCTTTCCGACCGCGACGGCGATCAACTATTGGTGCTGGATCGAGCGACTCGCAAGGAGCGCGCCCGCGTGAAGTTGGGCCGCTATCCGGAGGGGATTCAGATCACACCCGACAGCTCGCGCGCCTATGTGGCGCAAGAAGGCGCAAACGATATCGCGGTCATCGATCTGAAGACCCTGACTGTCACTGGACACATCGCTTCGGGCAACGGTCCCGATGGCATGGCCTGGGCCGTGCGAAAGTAGAACCACCCTTACTTCGGCTCTTTGGTCCCCATGTGTAAAAGGTCCTTGTTGTTTTCCAGGCAAACGTACTCCTGAATTTCCCATCCCGGCTTCCACTTCACGTCGAAGCGCGTGGTCCAGGGCTTAGCGTAGTTTTTCGGATCTTCGATGGTGGCCTCATAGTGCAGGCTCATCATATTCGGCCGGGTGAAGCGCTCCACAACGTGAAGTTGATCGCTCGCGGGATGTCCCACGTAATCCAGCCACGTTCGTCCGTTAAAACCGACGGTGTCCACCACCAGCGTGTCGTTGCCTTCGTACCAGCCAATCGATTCTCCGAGCCAGCTCGGATTCGGATCCGCCGAGTGCTTGGCATTCAAAAGAATCACCCGATACATGTGCGACGCGCCTTCATAGAGAATCACCACGCGATCGGGAAGTTGGATCAGTTGAAACGGGTAGGGAGTGCCGGTATAGCGAGGCACGCCAGCCGGCAGACAGTATCCTTCCGGATCGTCCTTGGAGTGGTTGGCTTGACGCTCCTTATAGAGCTCCAATCCGGCCGGCGTGAACGGGACGTCAATTTTCTCCTCTACATACTTTTTGTCGGCCCAGTCCAGAACCCAGATGGGCGCCCATACGCCTTTGCCGCCCAGATCCACTTTGCCATCGGACAGCCTGGGAGTTGGCGCAGAGGGAGCCTTGTCGCTATCGATCGTTTGCGCGCGGGCCGGCGCGGATACTAACGTAAAAGCTGCCAGCACGGCAGAGGCAAGGATCGCGGGCCGGATAATCGATTTTGTGTTAGGCACTCTTCGCCACTATTATAGAGCGAATTCTGATATGTCAAGCAGAGCTCGCCATGGAAACGCGCAAGGCATATGCTGTTCACTCGACTCGCAAGCGCTCCGGCTAAGCCGCGCCGGCCAGCGTGAAAACGTGGTCGCTGACGTATCAGATCGAACGCTAGAAACTGTTGACAGCTCATTTTAACGCGTGTTAGCATTGCGCATGCGTTTAATACTCGCGGTTGTGCTGCTGCTTGTCCCCGTCTGTCTCAGCGCCCAAGAGAAGGCAGGAAAGGCGAACCCGTTTGCTACGCCGAAGAATCTCAAAATTCTGACCGGCGACACTCCCGACCAGCTCCGAACGACGATGCGTGCGTTTACTGCTGCGCTCGGTCAACAGTGCGTATTCTGCCACGTGCAAGGCGATTTTGCGAGCGACGATAATCCCAAGAAGGAAACCGCGCGCATGATGCTGATGATGGCGCGGGATATCAATTCAAAGTTTCCCGATGGAAAACGTCACGTCAGTTGCTACACGTGCCATCGCGGCATGACGGAGCCCGCAACGGAAGCTCCCGCTGCTCCCGCGCAGTAATTAGCTCTGGCCGGAATCTTCGGCGCGCGGAATCGATTTTCTTACCAACCGGCGCTCATGGGTAACTCACCCGTGAGCGCCTTCGTTTCAGATCCCCTCTAGCTTTCACCGTTACAGGTGCGGCGTGTGTCCTGCATACAGTACAATTCATCAAATCGTGTAGTGCAGTTGATATGCCTGATGTATAATTGCTGAGGCCAATCAGGCAAAACACAATTCCCACACATCAGATTAAGACTACAAGGAGAGACGATGGTTAGTTTGGCAGATGCACGACGCGTAATTGCCGCGGCGGAAAAGAAGGCTGCGGAAATCGGACAGCCCATGAACATTGCGGTGGCCGACGAAGGCGGCAACCTGGTATCGCATGTCCGCATGGACGGGGCATGGATCGGCAGTATCGATATTTCACAGAAGAAAGCCTATACCTCGCGCGCATTTGACATCGCGACCAAGGACCTGGCCAGTCACTCGCAGTCCGGCCAGCAGTTCTTCGGAATCCACGCTTCCAACAACGGCAAGATCATGATCTTTGCCGGCGGCATTCCGCTGAAGAAGGGCGGTAAAGTTGTGGGCGCCATAGGTGTCAGCGGCGGCTCGGGCGATCAAGACCACGCCGTGGCTGAAGCGGGCGCGGCAGCATTTTAATTTTGATCAACTGATTTGACCAAGCAGTCGAAAAGGAGATTCTAATGGCAAGTAATCGAGGTGTAGTGTATCTCGGACCGGGCAAAGTCGAAATCCAATCCATCGACTTCCCGAAATTGCAGAACCCCGCGGGAAAGATGATCGATCACGGCGTCATCCTGAAGATCGTCACCACCAACATCTGTGGCAGCGATCAGCACATGGTGCGCGGCAGAACCACCGCGCCGTCCGGGCTGGTGCTGGGTCACGAGATTACGGGCGAGGTGCTCGAAAAGGGCAGTGACGTAGAGTTCCTCAATGTTGGCGACCTGGTCACGGTGCCGTTTAATATCGCGTGCGGGCGCTGCCGCAATTGCCGGGAAGGCAAGACCGGAATCTGCTTAACCGTGAATCCGGCGCGTCCCGGCGCCGCTTACGGCTATGTGGACATGGGCGGATGGGTGGGCGGCCAGGCTGAATATGTTCTGGTGCCGTACGCCGATTTCAACCTCATCAAGTTTCCCGACAAAGCCAAGGCCATGACCAAGATCAAAGATCTGACCATGCTGTCGGATATTTTCCCGACCGGCTATCACGGCGCTGTTACAGCGGGCGTGGGAACGGGATCGATAGTTTATGTCGCAGGTGGGGGACCTGTTGGATTAGCCTGCGCCGCATCCTGCCACCTGCTGGGCGCGGCGGTGGTAATCGTAGGCGACATGATTCCGGAACGGCTGGCGCAAGCCAAGAGCTTCGGCTGCGAAACCATCGATCTCAAGAAAGATGCGTCGCTGGCCGATCAAATCGCGCAGATCGTCGGGACTCCCGAAGTGGATTCGGCGGTCGATTGCGTTGGGTTTGAAGCGCGCGGTCATGGGCACGACGCGGTCAAGGAGCAGCCGGCGACGGTGCTCAACTCGGTGATGGAAATCACGCGCGCCGGGGGCGCCATCGGCATTCCAGGCCTCTACGTCACGGGCGATCCGGGCGGCGTGGATGCTAACGCGAAGGTTGGTAATCTTCAAATCCGCATTGGTCTCGGATGGGCGAAGTCGCATGCGTTCTACACCGGCCAATGCCCGGTATTGAAGTACAACCGCCAGCTGATGATGGCGATTCTGCACGACAAGGTGCATATCGCGAAAGCTGTGAACGCCACCATCATTTCGCTCGACAAGGCGCCGCAAGGCTATCAGGATTTCGACAAGGGCGCGGCGAAGAAGTTCGTCATCGATCCGAACGGACTGGCAGCCAAAGCCGCTTAAGTCTTCGCACTAACTCACGCCGGGTGAGGCCATTCCTCATCCGGCTTTTTATATCGCGAGCCTGCCCACCTCAGCCGATGCCTCGAGCCGAAACGGATGGTGTTCTGGAAGATGCTCCAGGTTGGAATTCACGGTCAGCAGTGTCGCGCGAACCGCGCCGGCGAGAAGTCCCGCGGCGATACCGAGATCGGGCGCAACCACCCAGTGGATGTGACCCTTGGCCTTCTCGCAGAGCTCTATGCCGAAGGAAGCCGTCCGCGCGACGTCCAGGGGAACGGTGATGGAGCTTCTAAGGGCGGCGTCACGCTGGTCAGCGGTGGCGGTAGGATCCTTGGAACAGGCCATGAATTCCCGAAAAGCCGCGACATCGTCGTCAGCCAGGCGCGACAGCGTTTGTGACGTAGAAAGGCTAGCGGCGAGAAGCTCGCTGATGAGGTCCGCATCGCCCGCGAAATCCTTGCGGTTCCGCGTCACCTGCAGGACTTTGCACAATAGCGCGAGCGCGAAGGCGGAACTGACGGCCGCCATGGCCACTCCCGCCGGCACCGGTTCGCGACTGGCTATGCGATCGCGAAAGGCTTCGAGCGTGGAGGTCCAGATCGAATCGGACATTTACCTCTACGAGAGTCCGATAATTCTACCCGTGGCCGTATCCAAGTCGACATCGTAGTAACCGGGTCGAGTGGACAGTCCGGGCATGGTGGCCATGGTTCCGAGCAGCGGATAGAGAAAACCCGCGCCTACGCTGGCGCGAATGTCTCGCACCGGGACGGTGAAACCGCTGGGAGCGCCTTTCAGATTCGGATCGTGGCTCAAGCTATATTGCGTCTTGGCCATGCAGATGGGCAGCTTGTCAAAGCCTTGCCGCGTGTACAGCTCCACTTTCTTCTCCGCTTCGGGCGAATACTCGACGCCCGCGCCACCGTACATATCTTTCACGATCTTCTCGATCTTCTGCTTGATGCTCAGATCCAACGAATAGAGGAAATGGAAATCGCTCTTCTTTTCGCAGGCTGCAATCACGGCCTTGCCGAGCTCCACGGCCCCCGCCCCGCCCTCCGCCCAATGGTTCGAAACAACGGCATCCGCGGCGCCCGCTGCAATGGCCAGACGACGCACTAATGCAACCTCGTTGTCGGTGTCATCCTTGAAACGATTGACGGCGACGACCACCGGAATGCCGAACGACCGCACGTTTGCTATCAGCCGCAGCAGATTGGCGCAGCCCTTTTCGAGCAGGTCGAGATTCTCCTGAGTATACTCGTTCGCGAGCGGTTTCCCGGCCACCACCTTCGCTCCGCCGCCGTGCATCTTCAAAGCGCGAATGGTCGCCACCAGCACCGCGCCGTCCGGCTTCAGCCCGCTGTAGCGGCACTTAATATTGCAAAACTTTTCGAACCCCATGTCGGCGCCGAAGCCGGCTTCGGTGAGCACATAACCATCGGATCCAACCAACTTCAGCGCGATCTGATCGGCGACAATCGACGAATTTCCGTGCGCGATATTGGCGAACGGTCCGGCATGCACGAAGGCCGGCGTGCCCTCAATGGTCTGCATCAGATTGGGCATGACGGTGTCCTTCATCAGAACCGTCAGCGCGCCGCTCGCGCCGATATCGTCGGCGGTAATCGGCTCGCCGGCCTTGTTACTGCCGATCACCATGCGGCCCAATCGATCGCGCATGTCGTTCAAGTCCGTGGCGAGCGCCAGGACCGCCATGATCTCGCTGGCCACCGCAATGTCGAATCCCGTAACGCGAGTGAAGCCTTTTTCTTCGGGCCCCTGACCAATCGTGATTTCCCGCAGCATACGGTCGTTGGTGTCGAACACGCGCCGCCACGTGATGCTGTCCGGGTCGATGTCCAGCCGAGCGAAGCGGCTGCGCTCTTCGGGCGTCAATTCGTTGGGATCGGTCTTCGAAATACCCAGCTTGCGCAGGCGGCGCAGCATCACGGGAGAAAACTTGCGGCTGCCGTCTTTGCCCGGTGGGCATAGCCGCTCAAACATCTGCGTGTCGTCAGCGCTCTGTTCATGAAACATGCGCGCATCAATGGCCGCCGCCAGAAGATTATTCGCTGCGATGATGGCGTGAATGTCGCCGGTGAGGTGGAGGTTGAACTCCTCCATCGGAATGATCTGGCTGTAGCCGCCGCCCGCGGCCCCGCCCTTAATACCAAACGTGGGACCCTGACTGGGTTGGCGAATGCAAGTGAACACCCTCTTTCCCAGGTGTGCGCCGAGCGCCTGGCTGAGACCAACGGTGGTGGTGGTCTTTCCCTCGCCTAAGGGCGTGGGCGTGATCGCGGTCACCACAATGTATTTTCCGTTGGGCGAGTTCTTCAGCCGGTCGCGAATCGAGAGGTGCACTTTGGCTTTGGTCTTGCCGTAGAGATCCAATTCTTCTGGAAGGATACCGGCTTCCGTCGCGATCTGGTCGATGGGAATAGGCGTGGCCGCCTGCGCGATTTCGATATCGCTGGGCACACGCGTCAGGATGTTCTTTAGCTTATGGGGCATGAAACCCTTATTCTAGAACAGGGGAGCGCAGGCTCCTAACTTTGATAATGTCATTCAACTAGCTCGATGAAGACCTCGGTTTCGCTGCCTGATGAACTCTTTCGTCAAGCTGAACGTACCGCGAAGAAGCTGCGCATATCCCGGAGTAAACTTTACGTCACTGCTTTATCAGAATATCTGGAGCGGTACCGCGACAAGTCGGTGACTGAACGCCTCAATAAGCTTTACTCCAAGCACGATTCCAAGCTTGATCCGGTGTGGGAGATGGCAATGCTTGAAACGCTGAACAAAGAGCGTTGGTAGTTACGCAATTCAGAATTCAGGAGTCAGAATCCAGAATTCCATCTCCGTTCTCAATCCTGGCTTCTGAATTCTGAATTCCTGCGCAATAGCGCCAAGTCCGTCATTAACTGGATCTCGGCAGCTCTATTTCTTGACCAGCGTTTCTTGTGTTACGTTCTCAATCGTGATCAATGGCTTCGGGTGATCCGGCCGGCTGTCGCGATTGAGGAAGTAGTTAATATACGAACTGGTGCCTTGCAAAGCGCGGTCGCGCGGCGGAATGTAGACCTTCAATTCGTCCACGCGGTCGGCCGACTTGGCGCGCTCGTACACTTCCACCCAGATGCAGGCCTGTTCCGGAATCACCTCGCACTGGCCGTTCGAAGTGCCACCGCAGGGTCCGTTGCGCATGTTCTTCGGACAGGTCATCGGGCAGACGTATTCCATCAAGCCTAGAACGCAATTGCCGCAAGCCTGGCATCCGAAGACCGGCTTTTTGAAAGCCAACTCAGCCTTTTCCAAACCGTGAGCGGCGGATGGATGCTTGTCGATCCAGCTCATGACGCCGGTCAAAACCTTGCGGAGTGGCCTGGGCGTGTTGGCGGGCTCGATCACATCGAAAAGTTTCTGCGTGAATTCACGCGGCTTGGCCGGAGGCGCCGGCGAGTCGTAGAGAAAGAAGCCGCCCTTTTGACCGTAGCTGATTTCCTCGGCAAGCTCTTCCCATCGCGGAGCCAGTTCTTCGGCCCTCCGGATGATTCCACGGATATGCTCGGGGTTATGCGTGCCGCCGATGTAGGCGCCCGCATAGCCCAGTCCCCGTGAGATGGCCGCGATCTTCGCGGCCCGTTCCAGCCGCGCGGCCAAGCCTTTATCTTCCGCCTTCGCTTCTTCTTGAATTTTCGCCAGCAGTTCAGGCGACACCCAGCAACCAGGAGGCTCACCTTTTGACATACGCTCCGCCGCCTTGGGTGGTAAAACGTAGACGTTGCCGAATACCGGCGTCTTCAATCCACGCTTGTTGAGATAGCGCTTCAGCTCCCGTTGCTTGCGCGAGTCAAAACCGAGCTGTGTAATCGCAAAGTCGGCGCCCGCGGCGATTTTTTTCTCGAGCTTCAGATATTGATACGCGCAATCGGCTTCCGTATATTTGAACGGCGAAACGGCAACCGAAACGTAAAACGGCCAACCGGTGGCCTGCCGCACTTCGTGGATCGTCTCCACCAGTTGTACCGAATCGCCCGCGAACTGAACCGTTTCCGGAGCCGCGCCTTTCGGCCAATCGCCGGAAATGGCGAAGACGTTTTCGATCCCGAGCGCGATCAACCGATCGAGCGCATCGCGAATTCCCGTTGGATCGTGATTCACGCAGGTCAGGTGGACGTTGGGATTCAATCCCTGCTCTCGAGCGCCTTCAGCTACGCGAATTGGATCGTGACCTGCCGAGCCACCCGCGTAGCTGGTGATCCCCGCTCCCACTACCTCAGGAATTTGCGCCAGACCCGCTGCGATCTCCCACAGCTTCGCCTCCGGCATCGAGGCGCTCGCCACCATTTCCACCATGTAGCAAAAACGGCCGCTGGCGAGCGCTTCTCGAAGTGGATTCCCAGACGCCATTCTATTTGCCCAACTCCTTGCGGACAATGCGCGTGCCGTCCACCATGGCCTTCAGTTTGGCGAACGCAACGTCGTGCGAGAGATGGAACAGCCCGCAGTCGGGAAGAATGAAGATCCGCTCCGGCGGCAGCACCTTCAACGCTTTGTGAATCCGCTCCGCCACCATCTCCGGCGTCTCGATGTCGTCGGTCTTCACATCGATCACGCCGACGCCCAACTCAAAACTTGTATTGAACTCCTTGAACAGATCCAGATCCTCGCCGCCGCGCCGCGCAAATTCCATCGTCAACTGATCCACTTTGGCTTCCATGATGGTCGGGAATAAATACCGGTAGCTGCCTTCCCAGGAAGGCTTGCCATAGCGGTTTCCATAGCAGATATGCACGGCGATCTTGGCTTCCACGCCCTCTACCATGGTATTCAACGCCTTCACGCACCACGGGAGGTCCTCCGGAAAGCCCGAATAATAAGGCTCGTCGATCTGGATATATTTCGCTCCGGCCTTCACCAGCGCTTTTAACTCCAGGTTCATCACTTTGGCGATGTCGTGGGCGAGCGCCTCTTCGCTGGGGTAATACTGATTGCGAATCCGCTTGCTCAGGCAATGCGGACCAGTGATGCAGATCTTGGTCTGCCGCTCGGTAAAGGCTTGCAGGAAGTTGAAATCCGGCACCAGGCCGAGCGACGCCATCGGAAGCTTACCCTGCACCACGCTGTCGTAGAAATCGTAATAGAACTTCTTGGACGACCGATCGATCTGCACTCCGGGAAGCCGTTCCACGAAGTAGTCGACCATATTGTCGCGGCGCGGCTCGCCGTCGGTGACAATGTCCAACCCGGCGATTTCCTGATCCTTGATCGCAGCCTTGGCCGCCGCGTCATAGATCTCGTCCAGATCGTGACGGCTGATTCTCCGGGCGAAATATTCGGTCTTCAGGCGTTCCAGCCAGCCCGGCATGGCGTAGCTGCCGACCATCGTAATAGGGAGAGTGGGATTCATTTAATCTCGGCGCGTTGTATAGAGAATGGAAGTGCGCGATCCTTTGCGGTAGTGGAAGGGAGCGAAGCGCACGTTATATCCTGCGCGCTCCGCCACTTCTTTTAGTAGAGCACCATTCACCCAGTTCATTAGCGAACCATCCAATTTTCCGGGGCCGTAAAAGCCCAAGCGATACTGATCCAGATCGGTCACGAAAATATCCTGCACCTGCAGATACCCGCGCGGATGCAGCAGCGGAAGCGTGTTCAGAAAACTCGCCAGCGCCCCCGAACTCAAGTGAAAACGAAAATCACTGGGCGCTTCTTTGAGGATGTCCTCCACTTTGGTTGCGTCCAGGCCCTGCGGAAAAGGGAAATCGGGAAGATCCTCCACCAGCACCAGCCGTTCTTCCAAACGAACCGTGCTCCAAAGGTCCATCCAGAATGCTACCCCGCGCGCCGGATCGCCCAGGAAATCGGCATTGCCGGAAAGCAGACGGCTGACCGTCGCGCGAAGCTTATCCGCCGGAATCTCGAACTCCGTAGATAGCCGCACCACGTCGGCCATGGGAATATAAGCCCGCACCTGGACAAAATATAGTTTGCCGTCACGGCGCACCACTTCTTCATCCGGCAAGTTGTCGTAGACATTGGTGGTGTGTACCTGCATGATCTTGTGGCGCAGGAACGACAGCGTCTTCAGCGGATTCATGGCGTCCAGCACCAGAAAACTGCACAGATCGGCGTGCTCTTCTACAGCCGGCTTCGACATATCCAGCGTGCCAAGCGAATAGTCACCCAGCAGCATCCGCAGCTTCGGATAATAGTCGGTTCCCCGCTCCTGATCCACCGATCGAAATTTTGTGAGCCACATCCCACAGCGCGTCCCGGTTCCAACGCCGATTTCAAGCAGATAAATTTCCGGGGGTAGCTGATTCTTGGATTCCAAATCGCGCAACAAGGTCCAAAAATCTGCCACACTCTCGGCGATGGCTTCGGGATTATGGCCGTCGGACGCTCCGCCTGGCAGCGCCTGCTCATATCCCTTGCCGGTAGCCATCTCCCAGTCTTTCAAGCGGTTCCAATAGAGTTTGTTAAACTCCCAAACGATGCTGGAGCGCATGGATTGGAATTGTTCCAGCGGCAGCCGGTCCTGATTTTGCGGCTCGGGCGCATTGCTATGGGCCAAGGCGCGCAGAAGCGCCGCGCGCAGGCATCCGGGGACCACTTGCCGGGTGTCGACATGCACGTCCATGATCGGTACTTGTTGGCCCTGTTCGTTGTAGCCATGCGTCGCAATCACCACTTCGCGAAAATTCTGTTTGTATTGGATCCAGTCCAGTTCAATCTGGAGGCGGGCAAACTGGGATTTCTCGATGTGGCCTTCCTCCAGGAGCGCGTAAACCGTTCCGATGACATCCTGGGCGCTGGTGGCCGCCGCTTTGCCTTGGAGGTGATTGAGCTTAACAATCATAATTCTTGCGATAGCGTCGAAACTATATGCTAGCCGCTTGAAGCGAAGCTGCCTTTCTTTTCGGAGCGGCGCAAAGCGAGTGGCTCGGCCATTTTATCTCATTCGCCCAGACCCCGTAATTTCTAAAAGGAAGGAAGAGATTTTCGACTATACGGAAGGGCTCAACGTAGCGCTGCAACTGCCGGAACCCGCAGCGCGCGGCGCGCCGGAATCCCGCATGCCAGCAATGCCACAACGGCGAGTACCAAGGGCACGCCGATCAAAGTGATGGGATCACCCGGCGAAACGCCAAACAGCAGACTAGTCATGAGATGAGTCGCGCCCTGCGCCGCCATCAATCCCACCAACACTCCCGATAGCGTAAGGAGCGCGCCAGGCCTCAAGGCGAGTAGCAAAATGTCGCGTGGCTGGGCCCCTAGCGCCATCCGAATGCTGAATTCCTGCGCCCGCTGGCTGACCGCATACGCCATCACACCATAAATTCCAATGGATGCCAGAAACAACGCCAGAGCACCGAACACAACCATCAAGGAGAGCGAGAACCTGCGGCGAGTGAGCGAAGAGGCCATCATCTCCGGCATGCTTCGAACTCCATAAACCGGCAGGTCGGCATCCACATTCCGCACCGTGTTCACCACAGCCTGCTTCACGCCGCTCGAGCCAGAGGCGCCTCGCAAAAAGATAGCGATCTCGTTCGCCGCGCCTTGATACAGCGGGCGATAGACGCGGGGCGTGACCGGGGAATCCAACCCATCGTGGCGCACGTCTCCCACTACGCCGACAATCTCCCAGTCTTTGCCGTTAAAGTTGATTCGCTGCCCTACATCGCGGCCGGGCAAATATTGTTTCGCGAACGTCTCGTTTATCACCACCACTCGCTTAGTCTTTTCACCATCCGCGTCGGTGAAGGAGCGTCCGCGCAGCACCGGCGTCCGCAACACCTGGAAGAAATCCGGGCCGATGGCCGCGAACTCGGCGGAGCGCTGCTTCTCGGCGGAATCGGGCTGGTCCGGCAGCGAGAACGCGGATCGATTGTTGAAATTATTCACCAGGGGGACGCTATTGGCGGTTCCCACCGCGACTTCTTCAATGCCAGGCAGGGTTTTCACCCGGCGCAAGATCTCCCGGCTCAGAGTAGTGATTTGCGCCGCCGTCTGATAGCGATTCATGGCCGGATTATTGGGAACTGGAATCCAGATGCGAGCCACCAACAAGCCCTTTGGATCGAAACCCGGATTCACTCGCAGCGCATTCCAGAAGCTATGTACCAGAAGTCCCGCACCGCTTAACACCACCACCGACAAGGCGATCTCGGTGGCCACCAGGGCGCTTCGAAAACGATTCTGCCGCGCGCTGGGAGTGCCGCTTCTGCCGCCCTCCTTCAGGTCTCGATTGGGATCAGTGCCTGAGGCATGGAGCGCCGGCGTCAAGCCAAACAGAATTCCAGTAACCACCGAGAGCAAGCACGCCAAGTCCACCACTCGGGCATCGAAATGTACCTCGGCGAGACGCGGCAGATCGGCCGGCATCAGCGCGAGCAGGGATTCTTTGGTCAGCGCTAAAACCAGCATCGCGACCAGGCCGCCGGCCAGCGATACCAGCACGCTCTCGGTGAGCAACTGCCGCACCAGACGCGCCCGTGACGCGCCCAGTGCCTGACGAATCGCCAATTCCCGCATCCTCGCCGACGAGCGCGCCACCAGCAGGCTCGCCATATTCACCGCGACCATCAGCAGCACGAATCCCACCGCAGCCAACAGCAGCACCAGCGTAGGCCGCACACTTCCCGTCAGGCTCTGCTCCACCGGTTCGAGCCGCAAGGACCATCGGGACGAGGCCGGATAATCCTTCGGATAGGTTTGAGCCAGATGCGCGGCCAGCGCGTCCAATTGTTGCTGCGCCCGTTGAATGCTCAAGCCCGGTTTCAACCGTGCAATCGCGCCGGGCAGCAGGCGCGCCGAGCGCACAATCGGTAACGGAAAGGGACTAGCTTTGAAACCGGCGGCGGCCCAAAGCTCCACGTCACCGGCCAAGGTCTGTCCGGGATGCCGGAAATCCGGCGGCATGACGCCGACAATGGTGTAGCCGTCCTCATCCACGCGAATTCGCCGGCCTAATATATGCGGGTCGCCACCGAATTGCCGCTTCCAGAGTCCATCGCTGATCACTACGGCTTCGGTGAAGCCTGGTACCGCATCGCGCGGCCCGAATACGCGTCCCAGCGCGGGCTGAGCGCCGAGAACCTGGAAATAATCGAAACTGCTGCCGAGCATCTCAATGCGTTCCGTATGGTCGCCTCCGCTCAGCGCCGTGCTCGCCGGGAAGATGACGCTGATGTCATCGAAAACACCGGCGCGGTCGCGAATGTCTTCGAACTCCGGTTCGGACATGCCGACATCTTTGGCGCCCGCGCCATTCAGATCGTCAAACACCCGCACCAGGCGCTCCGGATCCTGGAACGGAAGCGGCCGCAGAAGCACCGCGTTCACCACTGTGAAGATGGCGATGTTCGCGCCAATGCCTAGCGCCAGCGTGAGTATAGCGATCGCGGCGAATCCAGGCGTCTTCCAAAGACTTCGCCAGGCGTAGCGCAGGTCCCCGAAAGTCTGCTCTACCCAAAGCACCGAGCGCTCCTCGCGATGAAGCTCTTTGGCTTGCTCGACTCCGCCGTAAGCGCGCCGCGCCTGAATGCGCGCCTCTTCCGGACTCATGCCGCGCCGCTCGAACTCATCTTCGAGCAGCGTTAGATGCGAGGACACTTCGCGATTCAATTCATGATCGGCGTGCCCGCGCCGTACGAGACTGGTGAGCTTGGCGAATAGCCGCCTGAAATGCCGCATAACTCAAAGCTCCTCACCCAACAGCTTCTCCACCAGGCCGGCCATTTGGCGCCAGCGCCCGGTTTCCACCTCCAGCGCTTTCAGGCCCGCTTTGGTAATGGCGTAGTATTTCGCTTCCCGGCCATTCTCGGTTTTATCCCATTTGCCCTTGATCCAACCCTGCTGCTCCAAACGAACCAAGGCTGGATAGAGCGTCCCCTGATTGAGCTTTAACAAGTCTTCGGAAACTTGTTCCAGCCGCGCCGCGATGCCATAGGCGTGTTGTGGCCCCATGCTGCGCAGCGTGCGCAGAACAATCAGATCCAATGTGCCCTGCAACACCTGAATGCGCTGCCTTCCTTCACTTGACAATCGAGTAGAGCCTCCCAAGCCAGTTTCGCGCAATAGCACTTGCTTGTCAAGTGGAGCGACCTTGACAGCCCTCCTGCCTTAGGCACTAACATGAAGATCTACCGAGAGGAGCAGGCTCATGCCAAGTCGATCGTGCTTGCACTATGCAGCGGCCGCATTGATCTTAGCCGCGGTAACGCCGGCACTGTCCGCGCAGTGGCTGGATTACCCGACTGCCGGGTTACCGCGTACGCCCGACGGCAAACCCAACCTCTCCGCGCCTACCCCGAAAACCGCCGACGGCAAACCGGATCTCTCCGGAATGTGGGGCTGGAACCCGTTTGGCAAGCCCTGCGGCGCACACTGTTCAGACCTGCAAATCTCACCCGAGTTCATGAATCTTGCCAATACCCTCAAAGCGGGATTGCCCTATCAGCCGTGGTCGGCTGAACTGGTCAAGAAACGGCGCGCGGACAACATGAAGGACGATCCCAACGTCCGCTGCATGCCGCGCGGTGCTCTCAGAATTTGGACTGACGACTATTACAAGAGGATCATTCAAATTCCGGAACGCTTGATAGTCCTAACCGAACGCAATATGCAGTATCGCCAGATTTTCATCGACGGTCGGCCCCTTCCGGTGGATCCGAACCCCACCTGGAACGGCTACTCTACGGCGAAATGGGAAGGAGATGCCCTGGTGGTCCATACCATCGGTTTCCGCGACGATCTATGGTTAGACTCCTACGGCAACCCGCTCACCAACGCCGCCAAAGTAACGGAGAAAATCCGCCGTCCAAATTTCGGATCTCTGGAAATCGAAATCACTATAGACGATCCGAAGGCCTACACTGCGCCGTGGACCGTAACACTCTCAGACCCCCTCGTGCTGGATAGCGAGCTCCTGGATTATTATTGCCTGGAGAACGAGAGGGACTTTGTGCACATGGTAGGCAAGTGAACTTAAGGACCTTCGCAGCAGCGGTTCTGATAGGCGCGGCGCCTGCGGCGCTTTTCGCTCAGTGGCCATCTTACCCGACTCCAGGCGTCCCCAGAACTCCCGATGGAAAGCCGAACCTGAGCGCTCCGGCTCCCAAGACGCCCGACGGCAAACCGGACCTTACCGGCATCTGGGAAACCGTCCGGGCGCGAGCCGCAGACGCGGCGACGAATCCGAAGACCTCGGTGACTCTGAAGGGCCCGGTGACCAACGATGATTTCCTGGCCGCCGCTAGGCGCAGCCCGTTCTGGTATCTCGGCTCATCGTTTAAAGATGGCCTGCCCTTTCAGCCCTGGGCCGCGGAGCTGCACCGGCAACGCGTCGCCGAGAATAACAAGGATAATCCGGACGCGCACTGCCTCCCGATGGGAATCATGCAGTTTCACAATCATCCCGAACCTCGCAAGATGATCCAGACTTCACAGGTGATCGTGATCCTTTACGAAGCCAACGCCGGCATGCGGCAAATCTTCCTCGATGGACGGCCCTTGCCCAAGGATCCGGATCCG
>Ga0206814_10045_pt1 | contig 30936 bp, 24 predicted proteins | sample Alteio_BWOrgCont_90_FD_152850 | JGI IMG/M metagenome (GOLD analysis project Ga0206814, IMG submission 152850) | Enriched cells from forest soil in Barre Woods Harvard Forest LTER site, Petersham, Massachusetts, United States -... | ecosystem: Environmental > Terrestrial > Soil > Temperate forest >...
CGTCCTGCGAATCCCGCATGTAAACACGGTCTGCCGCCAGCGCCAGTTCAAAGAGCGTCCCCGCAAAACACGATCCGGGCTCGACAATCGCGTACAAGGACCGCGAAGAAACATCGATGCGCGCAAACGTTCGTCGCATCATCCCCAGAACTTCGCGCACAAACCAGTTGTCCTGGTGACCCAATACAAATGCGTCGCTTGCCAGCACGGCCTCTGCGTTTCCAGTCGCCTTCAAAATCCACAATCCCAAATCGAGCTCGTTCGTACGCAGTGTCAGAATGGCATCATCCAGCTCCCGCGCCATTTGCAGTGGCCACCATCCAGCTCCAGCCGCAAGCGCACTCTCCACCGTGTAGGTCGGCACGGACTCAGGCGCGCGAATCGTCAATGTCACTGTCCGCGCCTCGCGATTTACCTGGGCGTCTACAAATTCATAATGTATGCCGGCTTCATCCACCGTCCGGTTGAGCGGCGTCAGCGTCACCCCTTTTGCTCCAGCTGGCCGGTCACTTTGTTCCGCCAACTTCAAAGCACGTTGCTTCACCTGCTCCGCAAACTGCTGCGGCTTCACCACTTCATCCACCAGCCGCCAGTCCTTCGCTCGCTGTCCCCGCACGCCGTCCGGGTTCGTGCAGAACATATCCGCATAATCCCGGCGCACTTTTCGCTTATCCGTTACGCGCGTCAAACCGCCCGTCCCCGGCAAGACGCCGAGCAGCGGCAGCTCCGGTAAACTCACCGCCGACGACCGGTCATCCACCAAAATAATTTCATCGCAAGCCAATGCCAGCTCGTAGCCGCCGCCCGCCGTCGTTCCATTGCAAGCCGCGATGAATTTCAACCCGGAGTGCGCGCTCGAATCCTCAATTCCATTCCGCGTTTCGTTCGTGAACTTGCAGAAATTCACCTTCCATGCGTGCGATGAAAGCCCCAGCATGTAAATATTCGCGCCAGAACAAAAAATCCGGTTCTTCGCGCTCGTGATAATCACCGAGCGAATCTCCGGATGCTCAAACCGAATCCGCTGCAACGAGTCATGCAGTTCGATGTCTACCCCGAGGTCATATGAATTCAATTTCAGTTTGTACCCCGGCCGAAGTCCGCCGTCCTCCGCCACGTCCATTGTCAGCGTTGCCACCGGCCCGTCGAAGCCGAGCTTCCAATGCTTGTATTTGCCAGGTTCGGTCCGGTAATCCGGCGGTTCCATCCTTGCCTGCAATTGTTCTGTCGCAGCAACGTCCACGGAATCCTCCTACCCCTCGTTCTGTCTTTCGCTCACATGCAATGCGGCTTTCAGTTTTGCAAAACTTTCATCCACGGAACTCCCCGAAGTATCCAGATACATATCCGCCTTCCGGTACAGCGGCTCGCGCGCCTCAAGAATCCGGCGCAAATCGTCCATCGCCTGATTGCCGCCCGCAATCGCACGCAAATCGCCCTGCGCAATCACGCGTGCCATGTGCTCCTCAGGCAGCGCCTTGATCCATACCGTATAGCAATTCGAAAGCAGATAGTCGTAGGTCTCTTTTTCCGAAACCACTCCGCCGCCAACGGAAACTATCGCGCGCTCCTGCTCATGAAGCACGCGTTCCAGCGAGCGCCGCTCGATCGCGCGATAACCCGTCTGCCCGTACAGCGAAAAGATCTCTCCGAGCGGCATCCCCGTATCTTTTTCAATCTCGCCGTCGAGTTCGACGAACGGAACGCCCATCTCCGCGCCAAGTCGCGCGCCCAGTGTCGACTTGCCTGCTCCGCGCAAGCCAATCAGCGCGATGCGCCTCTGCCTCACCGCTTCTTCCTCGCCAAACTCCCGCAGCAAACGAAACATCGCCTCCTCGACGCGATGCGCGGGAATCCGCTCCAAAAATCTCTCAATCAAAACCTTCTCATGCCGTGTTTCCGCTTCCGCTCTAAACAACTCCGCCAGCGACACGTGCAGCGCCGCTGCGATTCTCCGCAAAAGCACAATCGAAACGTTCCCCTCGCCTGCCTCTAGTTGCGCCAAATGCCGTTCCGACACGTCCGCCTCGCGCGCCATCATCTTGCGCGTCAACCCCCGCCGGTTCCGCAACTCCCGTACGCGCTTCCCGAGCGACAAGAGAAACCCGTCATTCGATCCGGGTGTAGCGCGTGAGGCGGGCTCTTTCGACGGCGTGCTGGTTTGCATTGGTTATATTATCGGCTGATTCGGCTGATGCGAATCGCAACCTGCAGTATATCGCATGTAGCCGTTCCATCGTCAAGAAGCACGATCAGCCCAATCCTGCATCTTGTACCCTGGGGGTCCTACTAGAGTCTACCTCCTTTCGTGTAACTATAAATTTATCAAGCATGTACGGTCTCTGAAAATCGCTGGCTGTTCTTCTCACTGCCGAACGCCTGGCCATGGCTAGATGCACTATTCTGCCGGGGCCGGGTCATTTTTTTGATCCCAGCGTTCGCGTGGCGCCGGATTTCCAGTTGCGCTCTCGACTGTGCCAAGATGCAGACCAGCCCCAAAGCCAACCGGAAGATCAGAGATATAACTGCCGAACTAGGTATCCGGCGAATGGAAAGAAGGCGGGGGCCCAGGCGAACCGCTTGTCGATCCGGTGATCGACTATGAATTGGCGCGCATCCCTTTGGAAGGCATCGACGAAGAGCCGCCCTCGACTTTACGCCGACACCAGCCTTTTCTATTCCTAAGACCACTCCGGACTCTAGGAAATATCGTGCCTTTGCCGGTCCTGCAACTCGCGCAGCTTGAAGCGCTGCAATTTTCCCGTGGCCGTCTTGGGGATGTCGGATAGAAATTCGATCCAGCGAGGGCGTTTGTAGCCGCCGATTCTTTGTCCGACCAATTCCTGCAATTCGTGTGACAGATCTGCGCTCGGTCGGAACTCCGCGTTCAAGACCACGTAGGCCGCAGCTTTGGTGAGGCCATCCTCGTCCTGGCGAGCGATGACGGCCGCTTCGCGAACCGCAGGATGTGCGATCAGGACGCTTTCGACTTCCGCGGGGCTCAGCCAAAGTCCGTGAACTTTGAAGACGTCGTTGGAGCGCCCGGCATACCAAAAGTAGCCTTCTTCGTCCTGATAGTATTTGTCGCCGGTACGGAACCAGTCGCCGACAAACGTCTCTTTGGTTTTTTCGTGCTTGTTCCAATAGCCGGAGCACGTCGAGTCGCCCTTGATGAGAAGATCGCCGATTTCGTTTCGGGCGACAGCGTTGCCCTGCTCGTCGACGATTCGTGCTTCGTAGCCGGGGATGATTTTGCCGCTTGAGCCGGGTCTGGCTTCCCCGGGACGATTCGCAATCACCATCTGCAACGTTTCTGTCGACCCCAGCGAATCTAGAATCTCGACGCCGAAGCGTTCTTTGAAGCGATGAAAGAGCGGCGCGGGAAGCGATTCGCCGGCGGAGATGGCGTGGCGGACGCTTCCCAGATCGAATTCCTTCCCATCCTCGCGGTGATGAGCCAGCAGCGCCGCAAAATTCGTGGGCACGGAGAAAAAAAGAGTGGGGTGGTAGCGCTCGATGTCGGCATAAATTGTGGCGGGAACGGGGCGCACGGGCGAAAGAATTGTGGTTGCACCGCAGCCAAGAGGGAAGTAGCCGGCATTGCCGAGTCCGTAGGCAAAAAACAAGCGCGCGACGCTGAAGCAGCGATCGCTCTCGTTCATTTGCAAAATGCCTTTGGCATAGAGCTCACAGCAGACAACCATGTCGTGATGAAGATGGACGCAGCCTTTGGAGGCGCCGGTGCTCCCGGACGAGTAGAGCCAGAAGGCCGGTTCGTCTTTGCTGGTGGGCGCGGCTCGTAACTCTGGCAAAGCGCTGGCAATCAGATTTTGCAACGAGTGATGCGTATCGGAAGGCTGACCCAGGCGAGGAAGATCCGACTTCGCTTCGCCGGTCACGCCTACTTCGCTAACCACGATCTCTTGCAAATACCGGAGTCTTTCTCGTGGGATGGATTGCAATTGCGACAGCAGAGGTTCGCTCACGATGGCGACACGCGCGCGGCAGTCGTTGAGGATGTACTCGTAGTCCTGTGGCTTTGCCTGGGTATTGACGGGAACCGCGACGGCGCCAAGCTTAATAGCGCCGAAAAACGAGTAGAGAAATTCGGGCGTGTCGAGGAGTAAGAGAAGGACGCGTTCTTCCGGCCTGACGCCAAGAGCGAGCAGGGCATTGCCGGTTCGGTTCGTATTTTCCAGCAGTTGCCGATACGTAACCCGCTCGTTGCCGCATTCGATGGCGACCTTGGCGCCGCGGCCTTCCTGGACGTTGCGATCCACGAAGTAGGTGGCCACATTGAAATTTTCCGGCAAGGTGATCAAGGGAGCAGCCGCCTCCTGCTTGTGCATCCAGAGAGCTGGGAGCTTCTTGCGCGCAAACGGCCGGGAGTATAGCACGTGGGAATTCTGCGGGAAGGGAGCGGCTTTGGATTGTGAAGAGAGGCTGGGCAGGCATACGCTCTGACGCGCTTCGGTCTTGGGCACCGGCTTTCGATACTTCTTCTATCTGGCACCCGGCGTACCATGCCGGTAACGTACGGCGTTTCACCCCCAACGCGCATCGAACAAAAGCGAACAGACCTGCTTTGCTCCTTAGCCGGCGTGTATGATCGTGCTGACTTTTTCACGAAATGGAGGTGAGCGCAATGAGACGAGAGATTTCCCGCCTGGCGGCACTCCTTATGGTCCTGCTTTTGTTGCCAGTGCCTGAGTGGGCCACTTGCGGCGGTGGTGGCGGAGGCGGAATGGGAGGGATGCGAGGCGGCGGTGCTCCCGGAACTCCTGGGATGGGGAGCGAGCAGGTCTACCAAGTTCCCTGGAAAATTCTCAAACCGGAAGAGGCGCTCACTCCAGGCGGACTCGTGGTGTACTGGTTCCCGTCCTCTGTGCAAGAGTTTCAGAAATCGAGCTTGCGGAATTCGCGCAGCTTGTCTCTCTTTGCGACGGAGTGCGTCACGATGGGCGTCGCCGAGGCTAGCTCTACCTTGGGCCAAAAGTTCGTCGGTGGAGACAAGCTTCCGGTGGTCGTGCTTGCGAAAACGGACGGGACGGTGATCAACAAGCTCCAGAACAACAACGGATTCCTGAAAGTCGATGACGTCGAAAAGCTGGTGGAATCCGAAATGAAGCAGCGTGAAGAGGCCGTTAAGAACGAGCTAAAAGCGGCCAAGGAAAAAGCCAAGTCGGGCGATAAAGATGGCGCGATCCCCTTGTACAAGTCGGTGCTCGACGAAAAATGTCTTTTCCCCGGCAAGGCGAAAGATGCGGCCAAAGAGCTGAAAAAGCTCGGCGTCGATGCCGCAGTCAGACTTTTTGACGCACCGGTTATGAATCCCGTTCAGAGCGCCAAAATCGAAGCCGTCATGAAGCGTGGCCTTGCGGCTGAGATGAACGAAAAATACGAAGAAGCGGAGCGCCTGTACAGCGAAGCGCGCCGCATGGATCCTGCCGATCCGGCTCCGCTGCGTTATCTCGGGGAACTCTATCGCCATCACCTCGGCGATTGGGATAAGGCGCGCGTGACGTTTCAGGCCATTCTCGATATGCCCGCTGATCCGTTGTCGCGCGCGGTGGCACTGCATGGCATCGGCAAGATGACCATCCACGAAGGCGATTTCCTTAGAGGCTTGCACCTCATGGAAGATTCCGTGCGTGAATATCCTCTGGCTTTGGCATACCGCAATTTGGCAGTCTACTGGAACTCTGAAGGCGAAGCCGCCAAGGCTGATTACTACACGCGCGAAGCCACGAAGCTAGATCCCGCCGATCCCTACAATCTCGTTTTCGCCGCCGCTTTCCTTGCCGGCAACGGTCATGGCGACGAAGCTCTAAAGATTGCGCAGGAAAATGAAGCGATGCTGCCTGCTTCCTATAATCTCGCGGCTATCTATGCCCAGCTCGGCCAAAAGCAAAAGGCTCTCGAGCTGCTCAAACGGCATTTCTTTCAGTACGAGCGATATGAAGCGGTGCGCTCGAAGGAAATGATGGAAGCCCGCGTTGACGCCGTGTTTCTGTCGCTCCGCGAAGACCCGCAATTCATCGCGCTCACCAGCGGTGCTGACGGGAAACTCCCGGTACCGCGGGATAGCAAAATGCCCACGGTCGCGCAAGCGAAAATGTAGACGAAGGCCCTCCCCGCGCGGCTTGATTTACTTGGCGCTGGGAGCGCTCTTTATAACGGGGACATCTTCTCCGAGAGCAGTGGCAAGGGAGATCAGATGATCCTGCTCGTCCTTGAGAATCTCGCGGATTAATTCGGCCATCGCGTATTCGCCCAAACTTTCGCACTGAGGGATGCGTTCCCGATAACGCCGGATAGTGGCCATCTCGTTCTCAAGATCAAAACGAAGCATTTCTTTAGGTTTCTCTGATGTCCTAACGGGCTTGGGATGGACGGTAGGCATGCCTCCAAGGTAGTCGATCTGTTCCGAGATAATGAGCGCGTGACTGAGCTCCTCTCCTGCGTGCTTCTCGAGCTCTCCGGCGATATTCATGTACTCAGCGCCGCTCAATACCTGCGAATAGATGACATACGAGATGATGGCCTGGTATTCGCCCGCAAGATCTTCATTCAGCAGCTCGATTAATTCCGCTCGTGAGATTCGACCAGTGGAGTGGACCGTGGCTTCTTCTTTTTCAGCTTTCAATGTTAGCCTCCTCTAATTCTTAGATGCGAACACAATCCAAGAAGCTAGGCGGCGCTTGACACGAGACCGATGAACGATAGACCTAAGCGTCTCTAACGCTGCGATAAGCTTCCTGGCCGGCTTCGACGGCGCCCGTTACGCTGGCAGTCACGTCGTCCACGGTTTCTTGCGCGCGCCGCTTCCAACGCTTTCCTGTCGAGGCGGCATCGTCTATCCCCTTTTTTACACTGCTGGAGATATAGTCACGTGTATCCTCTCCCGAGGCTGGTGCAAAAAGCAAGGCCAGAAGCGCGCCAACTCCGATCCCCACGGCGAAGGTAGTGTATTTGTTGGCCCATTTATTGTGTCTCATTGCGTCCGTCCTTTATGGTCGGCTTCTTTCGCCGACGCTTCATGGATGTGTTGCTTACCGCTCGTGCGTTTCCTGGAATTGTTTTTGAGATGAAAAGGAGGAAGCCGTGATGCGACTTCCTCCGCTTGGATGAAATGGACGGATTGGATCAATACGAGCCGGTGGTTCCCTTGGCGGCAAGCTCGCGATTATCTGGCTGCTTGCTGTCAACGGAGGCTTCGCCCGTGGAGGAAACGTGCTCTCCGCCTGTGGCCTTGAGCACTTCCTTGGCGCGCAGGATTTCTCCAGACGTATCGCAATGAACCGAGAGAAGAATTCCGCCCTTCTTCAGACGACCTTCGTAACGCTTGGCTTCGAATTCGGGGATACCCATGCCGATCAGCGCACCGGTGAATCCGCCGACAGCGCCGCCGACGCCCAACCCTGCCAAACCGGCCATGATTGGACCTGCAGCGATGAATGGGCCGAGACCAGGGATGGCCAGAAGACCAACGCCCAGGAGCACCCCCAGAGTTCCGCCAATGACGCCGCCGGTGGCCACACCTGCGGCTGTACCTTCTGGCGCTTTTGAGGCCTTTTCCGTGCCCATTTCCTTGGGCACGCCGAGACTCTCGGGCAGAAGCACGGATACGTCGGAAACCGGGAAGCCGGCCTTGACGAGCGCGTCCGTGGCATTTTCGACGGCGATGCGAGTAGAGTAAATTCCAAATACGCCTACTTTTTTGGATGACATTTCTATTTCTCCTTTGTGTTCAGACTTGCTTCGATTTGTGGCCGGTTACCTCGAGACTGACAGTTCGAGTTGAGGAGACTCCTTCGTGGCAGGAGGCAAATACGCAGACACAACAGTAGTCAAAAAGAAGAGAAAGGGCTGTCACGTTTCGGACACTTTCGGCTTCTAAATTTAGAGTGCCATTCGGGCACACTTATCCGATGTTCAGGAGGAGCTCTCTCGGCTCGGTTGAATTAAGATGTGGACAACGGAAGTCTTGTCGTAGGCTGAACGGGGCCAATGGACGGTTGCGGCGGAGAACACGGGATGATCGTAAAAAGATTCGAGGACAAGGGGGCTCTCGGGCGAGCCGCGGCAGATCAGGCGGGGCTTGCCATATGCAGAGCTATTAACGAGCTGGGGCGAGCACGGATTGTGGCGGCCACGGGGGCGTCGCAGTTGGAATTTCTGGATGCGTTGACGCGAAGAAAAGACATTGATTGGCAGTGCGTCGAGATGTTTCATCTGGATGAGTACATCGGACTCCCAATGGCGCACCCGGCCAGTTTTCGCAAATTTCTGCTTGAAAATTTTATTCAGAAAACGGGGATTACGAAGTATCACCTGCTCGACGGCGAAGGCGATGCGCCGGAAGCTGCTCGGCAGACGGGAGCGATTTTGAACGCGGCACTGATTGATATTGCGTTCGTGGGGATTGGTGAGAATGGGCATCTGGCGTTCAACGATCCCCCGGCGGATTTTGAGAGCGAGGCGGCTTATCTGATAGTCCAGTTGGACGAAGCTTGCAGGCGGCAACAAGTGGGCGAGGGGTGGTTCGCTGATATTTCGGAAGTGCCGCAGAAGGCGATCTCTATGTCTGTGCGGCAGGTCCTGAAGGCGCGCGAGATTCTTGCGGTGGTGCCAGATGCCCGGAAAGCGAACGCCGTGAAGCTTTGTTTCGAGGGAGAGATTGGCCGGATGGCGCCCGCTTCGATATTGCGGACGCATGCGCGGGCGACGGTTTATTTGGATAGAGAGTCGGCGGCTCTTTTGAGTCCCATGACTCTTGCTGCGTTTGCGCCACAAGCGTAAAGCTAGCGTTGCGATGAACTACCAGAGGCTCGCGCGGGAACAGCGAGCTTCAGAGGGTCGAAGGGAATCGACCCTCCGGAACCGGATTCGCGCGCACTGGATGCGGCGGCGAAGGGCTTCAGAAATGGACGACGGCGCTCAAGGAGATGCGCGTGCAGTTGGCGGTGCCGCCGGAATCATGCAGACCGACATAGTCGAGCTGGGGCCGCAACGCCACGTGAGGCAGAACGCCGATGTCAACGCCGCCGCCAAAACTGTAGGCGAAGTTGGTGTTGGAAGGGCCCCCGCCGCCGTTGGTCAAATGCCCGGCACCCGCGAGGAATTGCACAAAAGGAGTGAGCTTCGTTGGGTTCCGCATGTTGATGCGCGGGCCGAACATGAAGGTGTATGTGTCGAGCGAAACGCCGCCGGGAGAGCCGTGGTAGCCGCCAACGTCACCGACGATACCCAGGTAAGGGATGGGGTTGTAGGCGACTGACCCGCTGATGCCGTTCTGATTGACGCCGCCGGAGCCGCCCAAGCGGAAGTAAGAGTAGCCAACCGAGGCGTCCACGGAGGACTGGGCGTGTGACGGAACGGCAAAGAGGAACAGCCCCAAGCCAAGTAAGAACAGCCGTTTCATAGGTATAGAGTCCTTTCGAAAGTAAATGAGCGTTAAAAACTGAGCCCCCAAGGGTACGGTTGGCAGGGTAGGAGGCCGCCCCCTAGGATCATCCATTTTGATGCAATTTGGAAGCGTTTGGCAGGGGAAGGCGGGAAGTTTTCCTGGGGTGAAATAGCGGTCGAGAAGGCGCCCGCCTTACGGTCAGACCGCCGCCGGGGCGGGTGCACAGGCGGTTTTTGCGTCCAGCGTTTTCCTGAGATCCAGGATCATTTGAGCGACGCACTGATCTCCGGTCGCCGTATTGATCATGGCGTGGTAAGCGGTGCGGTCGGGCCATTCGACATGGAAATATTTCTGGATGAACTCGACGCGCTCGTGATCGACGGTATCGACGCGCTCTTCCGCTTCCTTCTCGGTTTTGCCGCGAGCGATGAGGCGGCGCACTTTATCCTCTCTCGAGGCATAGAGAAACACGCGTAAGGTGTCCTGGCGGTTCCTGAGAAAATGCTGCGAGCCTCGCCCGACGATTACACAGTCGCCGGTTTTGGCCGCGTGTTGGACGACACGTTCGGTAATCTTCAAAATACTTTCACTGTCGACGACGTTAAGTTTGTGCGCGTTGAGACTTCCTTCGTAACTCCCGCGCAAAAAGGATTTGAAGAGCCGGTAGTAGAGAGGGTCGGTGCGTTCCTCGCGGACCTGGACAATCTCTTTGGGACAATTCGCAAGCCTGGCGATCTCCTCCGTCAGTTCCTGATCCCAAAGTTTCCAGCCCAGTTGCCTGGCAAGGAGTTGAGCAATTTCGCCGCCGCCGCTTCCGTATTCACGCTCAATCGTGAGTATTCTGATCATCTGCATCCCTTGAGCCCACAAACAGCCAAGTATGATCCTACTGCAAATGAGTTCATTTCGCTTATTCTGCCAAAACCCTGCCACCGCCGGGATCGTTCGCCTTCAGAAGAAAGGCGAGGAAAAACATGATCCCCGAGACCACGCAAAGAACCATAAAGATGTCGATATAGGCTAAGGTCGTGGCCTGCGCTTGCACCCCCTGGTAAATCGTGGCGACGGCTCGCGCATAAGCTTCATGCGCGCCAATACCCGAGTGCGCCAAATGCTCGGCAAGGCCATTCGCGGAATTTTGGAAATTGGGATTGTCGGGCCGCGCGTATTCCACCAGCCGGGCTTGATGGAGTTGTGCGCGGCGCGCAATCAGCGTGGTAACCAGCGAGGTTCCCACGCTGCTTCCTATATTGCGCATGAAGTTGGCGATCCCGGCGACGGCGTTGTTTTTTTCCGGCGCGATACCGATGTAAGCAACTAACGTAATCGGCGTGAACAGGAAGCCCAATCCGATCACCTGGGTGATGCGCAGCATGGTGGCGGCGTTGAAGCTGATCTGCAAATCAATGCGTTGCGTGGAATAGTACATAGCCACGGACAAGGCCAGCCAGCCAAAGGCAATCAGGTAGCGCGCCTGGATCTTCGTTGTAAGTTGGCCGACGAGGGGCGTCTCGAAGAGTAAGACTAGTCCTCCGGTGGAAAGCGCAAAGCCGGCGAGTTGCGAGGTGTAGCCGACAAGGGTTTGCAGGAATTGCGGCATCAGGACAAGGCTGCTGAACAACAGGATGCCCAGGACGAACAACATCAGGCTGGCACTGGCGAAGTTGAAACTCCTGAACATATGGACGTCAATGATGGGCGCTTTGTGAAACCACTCCCAGATCACCAGAGAGATGAGACAGACGGTGGCGACAATGATGAGAGTCGTGATGAAGTGCGAGCCGAACCAGTCGTCTTCCTGGCCCTTATCGAGCAAAATTTGTAGGGCTCCAACACCCAAAGCCAGCAAAGCGATGCCGATGTAGTCCAGTTTCACTCCCGCTGACCTGACGCGTGCCAAATAGGGCGGATCTTCTACGACACGGCGCACCAGAAACCAGGTCATTATCCCAACCGGGATGTTGATAAAAAAAATCCAGCGCCAGGAATAGTTGAAAGTGATCCAGCCGCCGAGGGTCGGGCCGATGGTGGGTGCAGTGATGGCGGTGATGCCGTACAGAGCAAATGCCAGGCCGCGTTGATGAGGCGGAAAAGTGTCTGCGAGAATGGCTTGAGCCATAGGCTGAAGTCCGCCGCCGCCCGCACCTTGCAAGACGCGGAAGAGAAGAAGAAAACCGAGACTCGGCGCAAAACCGCAAAGCAGGGAACTCACCGTAAAAATACCCAAACACGTCATGAAAAAGCGCTTCCGTCCGAAGGTGTTGGCGAACCATCCACTGATCGGGAGAATGATGGCATTCGAGACGAGATAGGAAGTCAGGACCCAGGTGCTCTGGTCGTTGCTCGCGCCCAAATTGCCAGCCATGTAGGGCAGGGCCACGTTGGCGATGCTCGTGTCCAGAACCTCCATGAACGCGGCCAGCGCCACGACAACGGCGATGAGCCAGGGATTGAATTTGGGCTTCCAGACGTCCTGGTCGAGGGTGAGCGCTGCGGAGCTCATTTGAGGTACACATCGGGGACCACGTTCATGCCGGGCCGAAGCTGACGCTCGTGATTTTCTCCCGGTTCGAGAACGATCTTTACGGGAATTCTTTGAACGATTTTGACGTAGTTCCCGGTGGCATTTTCCGGGGGAAGCAGACTGAAGAGCGGGCCCGTGGCGCCGGCTATGCTGTCAACGTGGCCTTTCAGGGTGCGCCCGGTGGAATCGATATGAATGTCCGCTTTCTGCCCGACCTGCATATGCTTCAGTTGGGTCTCCTTGAAATTGGCGGTGACCCAGACTTCGTCGAGAGGGACGACCGTAAGCAGTTGTTGCCCAGCTTGCACGTTCAGCCCGACGACAACGGTTTTGTTCACTTCACCGGAAACCGGCGCGACAATTTTGGTGTAGTCCAGGTTCAGCTGGGCCTGCTCGAGCAGCGCGCGCTTTTGCTCAACATCGGCGACAGCTGCGCGCGCGCGTGCTTGGCTCGACGACACCTGCTGCGGCCCGGTTTCCGCGTAACGATGGTTGGCATCGGCTTGCACCTGGCGGCTGAGGGCTTGCTCCACGAACTGCTGCGCCGCCGATTCATTGGCGTGGGCCGCCGCAACGGCCGCGGTGCTGGATCTGGCGGCAGCCAATGCTTGATCGTAAATCTGTTCGGCCACTTCCTTTTTATCCACGAGCTGCTTGTATCGGCGCAAATCGTCTTGCACCTTGACGTCGTTGGCCTCGACTTGTTCGAGCTGGGCATGCGCGGCGGTCAGCTGCCTTTGAGCGGCAATCACTCCGGCTTTGGTGTTTTCGATATCGGAGGCGGTGGATTCGAGCTGGCTCGAACTGTTCACCGAAGTGATCGGTACCGTTATATTGAGCGATTGCGCCGTAGCTACGGCATTGGCGAGGTTGGCCTGCGCCTGCGCCACAGCAACTTCATAGTCTTTCGGATCGATCTCGACGAGCAGGGCGCCTTTCTCGACCCATTGGTTGTCATCTACATTGACCTTGATCACGTAGCCGGAAATGCGCGCGCTGACGGGGTAGAGGTGGACGTCCGCTTGGGCGTCATCGGTGGACTCGTAGCTGCTGAGATAGCGCCACAAAAACACGCCACCAACAATAACCAAGAGGACGACGATCAGAATCACGATGTTTCTGCGGCGCTTGGTATTTGGGCGCGCAGGCGGCGTATAACGCGCGTCCGCCAAAGGGGAAGGATCTACAGAGGATTCTTCGTGACCTCCGCCAGGCACCGAACGGGGTGGCTTCTCGTCCGCCATGTTCATTGTCCTTTGAAATACTCTTTGACGCCCTCTTCCGCGATACCGAGAGCGCGAGCGAGAGAGATTTTTGCAAAATTGAAGCTGTAAAGACTAGAGATGTATTGTTCGTGCGCGCTCGCCACCGCTTCCTGCGATTGCACGACTTCGACTGTATCGGTAACGCCTGCGCTGAAACGATCGCGTGACTGGAGCAGGGTCTGTTCGGCGAGATCAATATTGCTGCGCGCCACGCTGACGAGATCCGCCGAGGACTGCAAGTTCAGCAGAGCGGTGCGGACGTCGGAGTCGATCTGCGCGCGCAGGTTGTCGAGTCGCTCGCGAGTCTGTGCGAGTCTGGCATCGGCTTCCAAAACGTCGCCGTGAACGCTGCCGCCTTGAAAAATCGGAATCGACAAAGTTCCCCGGACGTCGAAAACCTGCGATGCCGTGGAGGGGTGCGCGCCTCCGTCCCCAACGTCCGCGTTAAAGGCAAGCGACGGAAGATAGCCGGCCACGGCGGCCTTGCGGGAGAATTCCGCTGACCGCACGTCGGTCATGGCGGCGAGGTAGTCCGAGCGCGAAGCAAAGGCGCGTTTCAGGGCCTCATCCGTGGTGATGCCTTCGAACGGCTGGTAGGGTGATTTGTCCGTTAGCTCGAATTCCTGGCCGGGAGCCAAGCCGATCACCCGCGCCACGGTCAGCTTCTGGATAGCGAGGTTGTTCTTGGCTTGGATCAACTGCTGCTGGCGGGTCTGAAGCTCTACTTTGGCGCGGAGGCCGTCTATGGCCGGCGAGGTGCCGGCATTCACCTGGTCGTTCGCTTGATCGAACAGCGCCTGCGCTGTCTTGACTTGCGCTTCAGCCGTTTCAATACGGGCTTCGTCGGCAATGGCCTGCAAATAGGTATAGCCCACGGCGAGCACAACGAGGTCCCGCGCGTCTTTGAAAGCGTACTCGGTGGACTTCAAGTTCTGCGTGGCAGCTCGGGTTGCGTTGATCGACTTCCAATCAAACAGGGACTGGGTCACGGCTACGCGAGCGTCAAAATAGGAAAACGGACCCACCGAAGGCGGGATTTTGACTCCGCCAAGACTGGTAATCCCGAGCTCTGCGAGATTGATTTTCGAGTCCGCTATATAGGGTGCCGCGGTCACGTGCGGAAGAAGAGCGCTCAATTGTTCCCATCGCTGGCCGCGGGCCGCACCAATGTCTGCGCTCGAAAGCAGGAGTCCTAGATTCTGTCTCAAACCGCGATCGATGGCCTCGCGCAACGAAAGCGGGATGACCACGGGAACCAGCTTTGCCGGGACGCTGCCAGCGAAGGGACTCACTCCTTGTGTTCCAGGTATGGGTTGGCCGGGCGAGGAGGTCGCCTCGGTTTGGGCAAGCGATGTCGCTGCTCCCCACGACAGGGCTCCGGCGAGCAGCAGCGCGGGGACGGGTCCATGACTGGGCTTCAAGGGAGCCTCCTTGGCCTGGCATTTAGCTAAGTGGCGGTGCCGGGGGCCATATCCTAGTCCGGTCGGCGATTCCGGGCAATCCGCATCTTCCCAGCCCACCTTCGATTCTTTCAGGATGGTGCAACGATAGAGTTTTTCGCTGAAGGTACTTTGTCCATCAACAGTGAAGAGCGGGGTTGTATACGGGAACCTAAACCGTGCTCGATGCTACGCATTTGAATTTGAGATTACCGTCGGCCGGAAAAAATAGATCCCGCCGAAGCCGAGCAGGCAATGGCAAAGGAATATCCGAAAAGCCCCGTGGCCCCAATCCACAAGTTCAAAGAAGAAATGACCAACAGGCGGCCTCCATCTCCGAGCGTGCATCGCCAACCAGGAGGAATAATTCGGTGAGAACAGCCTCTGAGGTTAGCAAGGGAAGGCGTAGTTGATGGAATGCGTCGACGCAGGAATCGTGCCATCAATCAGTTCTGTCCAGCAACGCAAGAATCGCTCCAGTATCGATGAGCGCATTAGCGGTCATCGCGCCGCCTGAGGCGCCTGCGGGCTGCTTCACGTGCTGTTTCGGCGCGCCGGGGATTGATGCCTGCGAGTACGCCGAGGCAACGCGTCGCAGCGGTGTGAAGTTTCCGCTGCGCATGGTCATCTGGAGCGTCCGCATTGGTCTTCTTCAGCCAATCGCGGACGGCCGTTTCGAGGACGGAAGATACCGACACTTTCCGGTGATGAGCCTCCCGCTCCAGGTCCGACTTAAGCTCTTCAGACAAACGCCAGCTGTATACTTCCGTCTTCATGCACCACATTGTAGTGCAGCGTTGCAATCACATTGCAATGCAATTTCATAAATGCTGATTAACTGTCCGGCATCCGAGGAATCTGCATTGGCAGATCGTTTATTGTGGCTCCGGCATTCCACGCTCTAATCGTCGATGGTATTCGGTGCTATCGAAGTGGCCCTGCGAAGTGGCGGTGGAGGTATGCGTGCAGGTTTTAAGATGCCTTCAAAGGAGTCTCAACATTGATATTTCCACTGCTATCCCGACGTTAAGCTCCCAGAACCTCAAAAGATGGTGTGATTGCAAGGTTGTGAATGGACTTGTCCCCAATTTTGAGACAAGCAGTTAAGAGACAATACTCAGCGAATGGAGGAAAGCATGGGGTTGTCTCGAAGGAAGTTCACGCGGGAGTTCAAGTTGGCGGCGTTGGAGCGAATCGAGCGCGGTGAATCCTTGGCAGCGGTGGCGCGCGCTTTGGAAATCCATCCGAACTTGCTGCAGCGGTGGCGGCAGGAGTTTCACACTTCGCCGGGCCGCGCCTTTCCGGGCAAGGGGCGGGGGCGTGCGGAGCCGGATCGGGTAGCGCAGCTGGAGCGCAAGATCGGGCAGCAAACTTTGGAGATCGATTTTTTGAAAGGGTGCTTGCAGCGCATCGAGCAACAGCGGGAACTGCAGGCGGTTCTTGGCAAGCCGCTGTCCACCAGCAAATCGAAAGCCAGAGCGCCGGAGATCTGACGGTGAAACGCATGTGCGTCTTAAGCCACGTGAGCCGTGCGTGGTTTTACCGTGCGCGGCATCGCCAGCCCACCAGGGAAGGAGACTTGCCACTGCGCGACGCGCTGCAGCGCATCGCGCTGGAATTCCCGAGCTACGGCTGGCCACGCATGACCGTGGAACTGCAGCGGCGGGGTTGGACGGTGAATCACAAGCGCGTCTACCGGCTGATGCGCGAGGATAATCTACTGTGCTTGCGGCGGCGGAAATTCGTGGTGACCACCAACTCGGCACACCCTCTTCCGGTATATCCGAATCTGGCGCGTGCGATGACGCCGAGCGGGCGGGACCGGCTGTGGGTGGCGGATATCACCTACATCCGGCTGCAACGAGAGTTTGTTTACCTGGCGGTGATTCTGGACGCCTTTTCGCGTAGGGTGATCGGCTGGGCGCTGGGGGAGAGGTTGGAGGACGAACTTACCTTGCGCGCGTTGCGCCTGGCGCTGGAGCGGCGGCAGCCGGCGCCGGGACTGGTGCATCATTCCGACCGCGGCGTGCAATATGCCTCGCGCCAGTACACCGAGCTGCTGAAGGCTCACGGTGTGGTGATCAGCATGTCGCGCAAAGGAAACCCCTATGACAACGCCATCGCCGAATCGTTCATGAAAACGCTGAAGTACGAGGAAGTTTACCGCGAAGAGTATCGCGACGTGGTCGAAGCATACACTTTGATCGGGGGGTTCCTCGAACAGGTGTACAACGAAAAGCGGCTGCATTCAGCCCTGGGTTATCGGCCGCCAGTGGAGTTCGAGGGTAGGCTGACGATCCCGGAGACCAAGCGAAGCACGTTGTCGGTCGCCGAGAACATCGTGGAGATAGTGGAATGAGTTTTCTGAGGCATGGGGAAATCTATCGCCCGATGCAAAAGCGGGAGCGGCCTGCAAACGACCGCCCCCGGCCTCATCGGTACGATGAGTTTCCAGCTGGCTATTCCTTGGCGGGTTGCGCTCCCGCAGAGCCCACCTCCGCTTCACCAGCCGCCGTGCATACTGCGGCAAAGACTTTAGGCAGTACAATCAAAATGCAGCGAACAGCAAATCACCTCTTAACTGCGTGTCTCACTCAAGGGGACAACCTCAGAAGACCCCTTGAGTACAATGAGACAGCTGAAAACAAAAGAGTTAAAAAATGGAGGCGGGGGGAGTCGAACCCCCGTCCGAAAAGCGCTACGACACGAAGCCTACATGCTTATCTCAATTCGGTGTGCGACCCGGCCCTTGCGGGCTGATCGCGCGTTCGCCGGCGGCGCTCAGAATGAGCAAGAAACGCAACCAACTAGTCCGATGGTTCTCGCCCGAGCCTTACGGACCGAAAGGCCAAGGCCAGCTCACTGTGTGACGCCTCTTGCCGGGCCCATGAGCGAAGCCCGGGGAAGCGTGCGCTTAATTAATTAAGCAGCAAGTGCCAAGTTGTTGTTGGCATTTCTAGTTTCCACCAAGTTACGGGCAGGTGGGTCCCGGCATGCCTTCGGGCCGCGACAGCTTCCGTCGAAACCGAGTCGCCCCCTGCACCCATTATAGCACTGGGAAGGGATGGGGCTGGCTAGCCCGGCTTTTGACTGGAATATGGGTCCCGGTCGGGACCAGGGTAGGCACGGGGCCAAGCACTAAGCAACGATTGGGCACATAGGTACTGCTAGGCGGTTGACTCCAAACAGGTTGCCTACCAAAATCACGGAACGGGGTATAACGCCCGGATAGAAAGGGCGGATCAAGCGGTCGAGAGTATTTGGAGTAGGAAAGAGACCCCTGAAACCAGGAATGCCACAAGAGCCTACTGCCGTGGAACAAGCCGTATCGCGCGCCTTGCGTGAGAACCTCGAACGGATTCAGCGAAACGCCGACGAGCTGCACCAGGCCGTGGGCGATATCGTGGCGGCTTGCGCGAGTACCAAGCCGACCAATGCGCTGCCTTCGATGTTGCGGGCGCAGACTTCGGCGGCGTCGCTGTCAGCGGCCCTTGAAGTATTGTCGCGGTTTGTGGCGATGGCGGTGCAGCCTGGGCCGCGGTCTCCTCTGGAAGCGCAAATTACACATTTGATCAGTACGGCCGCGTCCGAGCCGGCTGCAGAGCCGGTGCGTCCGCTGCCAGCGGTGCCTACGCCGATGGCGCAAGCGCCGGCACAGGCAACCGTGCATGCGGCGACGCGCGTCGAGCCACAGGTTGTAGCACACGCCGCACCGCCGGCTGCTGCACCCGTTCCGCCCCCGCAAATCGAACCTGAGCCTTTGATCGAGCTCGAAGCCGAGGGGGAAGCGATCGAGTTGATTGAGCCGCATGCGCCGTCGATTTCTCCGGAAGCCGAATTTGAGGGCGAGGGCGATTTTGACGTCAACCAGCTAACGCCTGAAGAACAGGAACTGCACAGGCGGGCAAATCGGGTGGCGAAAGTTTCGATGCAAGATATTAAAATGCTCAGACCGGAGCAAGTGCGGCTCGGTCGCGAGAAAAAAGATCTTTGTATAAGATTGAAAGACGACATTGAAAAAGCTCATCGAGAATACGACCGGCGTTTCAAACCCATCATGGACCACCCCGTGGATTACTTTTATCGCTGGATGGTGGAAATCCTCGCGGAGGGTGATGCTCACGCTCTCGGCGAATATCCGTACGCCACGCCCGCGCGGCATCGCTAGGATTGCAGCCAGGAATGCGCTTGCGGCAGGCTCATGGGCCGCGGTGCGAAGTGTGTGCGCGGTGGCGCTGGTTTTCTCGCTGATCGCTGGCGGCGCACCGGAAGTTTTGGCGCAGAACACTCACTCGCGAAAAAAACAGAAAAAAGTGAAGAAGCCCGCGATGGTACCCTGCCGGGTTGGGTGCGTGCTGTCAACGGCCAGCCCGGGGATGATGGCCGGAGACACGCCCGAGGATCAGGCGCGGCAAAAAGAACTCGCGGGGCTGGCGCGGCAGGTCCATAACGCAGCACCGGGGGCGTATAGCGCTCTTGCTGATTTTGCGGGGAAGAATGCGGCCAATGTCTGGGGCGCGCGTGCGGCGCTGGCTCTCGGCTACGAAGATCATTCGAAAAATCACGACCAGCAAGCCCTCGCGTGGCTCACGAAGGCGAGTGGGGACACACTGTTGCGCGAGTATGTGCTTTATTGGACGGCGCAGGCGAAGCACGGGCTGGGCCGATCCAAGGAGGCGCTTGCTGATTTGGAGACGGTCCAGCACGACTTTCCGAATACGGCGATGAAGGAGCAGTTGCTTGAGAGCCTGGCACCGTTGGCTATCGAGCTGGGGCAGGCGCAGGTGGCCATTGATGCGCTGAATTCTTATCCGGCGACGGGAAGCAAGCCCACGCTGCTTCTTGAGAGAGCACAAGCCTACCAGTCCCTGCATCAGCTTCCACGAGCTGCCAAAGATTACCAGGCGATTTTCTACAAGAATTCCCAGAGCGATGAGGCGAAAGCTGCAGAAGGCGCGCTGAAGAAAATTCTGCACGAGATGGGCAAGGAATATCCGTACCCTGGCGTGGAGCTGCAGCAGCAGCGGGCGCAGGCTTTCTATGACGCCCACAAGTGGAAAGAAGCGCGCTCCGAATTCGAAAAGCTTTTGGGAATGCTCAGCGATCCGCTAAATCCTAACCGCCAGCTGGCCGAGCTTCGCGTCGCGGAAGCCCGCACGCAGCCGAAGGGTTCACCGAAACTTGTTGCTTCGCTAAAGACGCCGGATTTCGAAATCGATGCGGAACGGCTCTATGCTCTGTCGCAATTCTATCGTTCCGACAAGAAGTTCGACGAAATGTTCGCGACCCTCGGTGAGCTCACGCAGAAATATCCGCTGAGCAAATGGAACGAAGAAGGATTCATGGCAGCCGGGAATTATTATTGGGTGGACCTCGATCGCACCAGAGCCGCTAGCTACTACCAGCGAGTGGTGGATACTTTCCCAAGCGGAAGAAATGCGTTCAACGCGGAATGGCGCGTCGCGTGGGTTGCTTATCTGAACCGTCAACCGGACGCGGAAGATAAGATCAAGAATTTCCTGGTGAGGTATCCGGTTTCGGCAAATACGCCCGACGCGGTCTACTGGCTCGGAAGGGATGCAGAGCGCAACTCGAAATTCGCGGAGGCACGGAGCTACTACCGGAAGGATATGGACCGCTTTCCGCAAACTTATTTTGGTCATGCGGCAGCAGTCCGCTTGAGCAAGCTGGAGCCTGCGGACGGGGATCCGCCGGAGATTCTGGATAAGATTCCGCCGCCGCCTTCGCTGCGGCCGTTCGATGAGCCAATTCCTGCGGCTGCGGCCGACCGCTGGGCTCGCGCGCAGGCATTACGCACGATTGCGTTTGATGCGAGCGCGGAACTGGAGTTGAAGAATGCGTATTTCGCTACTTCCTCACCCCGATTCCTTTATGAAGCGGCGCAAGCCGCCTTCGATCAAGGGCACTTTGCCGTGGGCATGGCCTACGGGCGCATTATCGTTCCCAATTTCGATGCGCGTAAAATCGACGATGTGCCAATTGGCGTCTGGAAAGTGCTCTACCCGCTGCCCTATGAAGCCGTGATACGGCGTGAAGCGGCGAGGAATAATTTCGATCCATTGCTGGCCGCAGGGCTGATGCGCCAGGAGTCCACGTTCCAAGCTGATGCGCTTTCTCCCACGAACGCGATCGGCCTCATGCAAGTCGAGCCGAAAACGGGAAAGCTTCTTGCCAGACAGCTTCGTGTAAACTTTTCGACCAAGAAACTTTTTGACCCCGAATACAACATTCAGCTCGGGATGTTGTATATCTCCGGGCTGGTGAAGCTGACCGGCGCGCCAGAATACGCGCTCGCGGCGTTCGATGCCGGCGAAGATCGCATCGCCGCCTGGAAAGCCGAGCGCAACTACGAAGAGATCCCCGAACTTGTGGAATCCATTCCTTTCAGCGAAACCCGCGATTATGTGCAAATCGTCTTGCGCAATTCTGAAGTCTACCGGATGATTTACGGGCAGTCGGGCGCGCCGGCCGCTTCTTCTTCGGCGGCGGGGCAAGGCCGATAAAATTTCGGCAGGGTCTGGTTCGTTCGGTTCGATTGCGCTGGGAAATCCGATCGTCTGGCAGGCTAAATGACCTCTTCCGAATCCAGCATGGCGCAGGCAGCGAGGCGCATGCTCTCCTCAAAAGCAGAGCAATTTACCGAATCCGTAATTCGCGAGATGACGCGGCTGGCGATGAAACACGGCGCCGTGAATCTCTCGCAGGGCTTCCCCGATTTCGCGGCGCCCGCGGAAATCAAGGAAGCAGCGCGGCAAGCGATTGCCGATGATATCAACCAGTACGCGATAACCTGGGGCGCCAAGCCCCTGCGCGACGCGATCGTCGAGAAGTTTGACCGGACACAAGGTGTGCGCGTCGATCCAGAACGCGAGATCACCATTTGCTGCGGCTCGACGGAAGCAATGATGTCCACGATGCTGGCAATCATCAATCCCGGCGATGAGATCGTGGTGTTCGAGCCGTTTTACGAGAACTATGGACCGGACGCGATTTTGAGCGGAGCAAAGCCTCGCTTCGTGAAGATGAGGCCTCCGGATGGCGAGAAGGCTGTCTGGACGTTTGACGAGAAGGAATTGGCGGCCGCTTTTGGCCCGCACACCAAGGCCATCATCCTGAACACGCCCAACAATCCTACCGGGAAAGTCTTCACGCGCGCTGAACTCGAATTTATCCGCGAGCTTTGTGTCCGCTGGGACGCCTACTGCGTCACGGACGAAATCTATGAACATATTCTTTACGACGGGACAGAGCATATCTCGATGGCGTGCATCGACGGCATGCGCGACCGCACGATTGTGATCAACGGCATGTCGAAGACTTACAGCGTCACGGGCTGGCGCGTGGGATGGGCCATTGCGCCGCCGGAAACGACCGCGGCCATCCGCAAGGTGCACGATTTTCTTACGGTTGGCGCTGCTGCACCCTTGCAGCAGGCTGGCGCAATCGCACTAAGATCTCCGCAGTCCTATTACGACAAGCTTGCCGCGGACTACACGGTGCGGCGCGAGCGTTTGCTAAAAATCCTCGCCGCCGCTGGGTTCATCGTATACAAGCCGCTCGGGGCCTACTACATCATGACGGATATCTCTGGATTCGATTTTCTTGCCGATCAATACCCAGCGGGCTCACGGGACATTTCATTCGCCAAATTTCTGGTTGAAGAAATCGGTGTCGCCGTCGTGCCTGGCTCTAGCTTCTACAACAACGGGCAGGATGGCGCCAGCCAGGTTCGTTTTACGTTTTGCAAAAAGGAAGCCACGCTGGCCGCAGCCGAGGAAAGGCTGGCTCGTTTAGCCGGGCACGTCGCTCGACGATGACTGGTGGTTACTGAAAGAAATGGGATTGATCTTGCCGCGCATCCGAGAGCTTTCTTTACGATTCGCGTAGTGACTGAAGTGTATTTGGGCTCCCCAAAGGGGCATGGCAGAGGGGGACTCGCACGAAGAGACTCCCAGGAATATCGAGCGCTGTCTCGAGGATAAAGGCTGCCGGCGATCCGATACCCATCGAGGACGGCCGCAAGCACGTGGAAGTTACATCCGCTGTTTGAGGGCGAAGCTGCCCACCGATCTTTCCGGGCGGGATCTCATTCGTGCGCATGGCCGTGCCGAATCCTAAGACTCTGCGCGGCGGCACTCTCGGCACCATTCTTCCAAAAGCCCAGTCTAGTATCGAGAAATTCCTGGAGATACTCTGAACTCCGTTCCTTCTCTCATGAGATGGGTTGGAGAGTTCTAAATTTTAGGTAAATCGCGAAAATACAGTGATATCCAAAGTTTAAAGGGGTAGGAGACTGACGGTCGGTTGCCCTGTGGTGGTTAGCCCCCTACCCCGCGAGTGGTCTTGTATGTATAGACGAGGCCACGACGATTTTAGTTTCCTGAATCCCCAAAAATATTTCTAGAATCCATCAGCCTGTCAAATCAATGGTATCCAGGTAGCGGGCCACCGCAGCCTTCCATTGGAACTTCTGCTGAATGGCGGCTTCTAAGGCCTGAGCTGCTTGCGGTTCGCCGTGCGTCAAATAGGTTTGCTTCGGCGGCGCCGGCAGGCCGCTCAACCATCGCAAAAGTTCACTTTTCCCGGCATGCGCGGAGAATTGTCCCAGCTCCACGATTTCTGCGCTCACTGGAACCTGCTGGCCAAAAAGACTCAACGTCTTGGCTCCTTCTTGCAGCGCGCGGCCACGCGTCCCCTGAGCCTGGAAGCCCGCGAGAATGACGGCATTCCGCGCGTCCGGCAAGCGCCGCGCCAGATGGTGCACAACTCGGCCTCCGGCGGCCATTCCACTCGCGGAGACGATGATGCACGGCGTCTTGACGTTGTTGATGGCCTTCGACTCCTCGACGGATCGAGTGAGATGAAATTCGTGGACGTCCAGCGGATCGCCTTTGCCGCCGCTGTCCTCGCGCGAATACTCCAGATCATGATCTTCCTTGTATTTCAAATACAGGTCCGTGGCGCTGAGCGCCATCGGACTGTCCACGTACACGGGAAGCCGCGGGATGCGCTGTTGATCCTCAAGCTGGCGCAGGTAATACATGAACGTCTGGGTTCGCCCGATGGCGAACGCGGGAATCACAATGGAGCCGCCGCGCTTTGAGACGCGATTTACTATGGCGGCTAGTAGCTCTGCCGGATCACCTGTGGCGTGCTCGCGGTCTCCGTACGTCGATTCGCAAAGCAGCACGTCCGCATGCGAAGGCGGCGTTACCGGATCGTTCAAAATCGGCTGATCGTAACGACCGATGTCTCCGGAAAACACCACCACGGTTTTCCTTCCGTTCTCTGTGACAACTAGTTCCAGGCTGGTTGAGCCCAAGATGTGCCCGGCGTCGAACGCGGTGACATGAAATTCGGCGCTAATATCGAAGGCGCCGGTGCGCGGCACTGGTTTCAGTAACTTCAGCACAGGTTCCACGTCATCCGTCACATACAGGGGCTCGTGGGCTTCGTGATTGTTGTGCTTATCGAGTTTTGTGTGCAGGGCCTCTTCTTCCTGCAAATGCGCCGAGTCCTTCAGCAGCAGCCCGGTGAGGTCGATCGTCGCGGGATTGGCGAAGATCGGGCCTCGATACCCGTCCTTTACCAGCACGGGTAACCATCCCGTGTGGTCCAGATGGGCGTGGGTCAGCACCAGATAGTCGATCGTCCGGGGATCGATCGAGAGTGGCTTGAAATTCCGTTGAGTGAGTTCCTGCGAGCCTTGAAAAATCCCGCAATCGACCAGGAGCCGTTTGCCGGCGGCTTCCACGAGGTATTTTGATCCGGTGACGGTCCCTGCCGCGCCAAGAAACGTGAGCTTTGCCATAGGCCTGCCATTCTAAACGATACTTGGGAAGATATAGTTTCAGAGCGGTCGTTAAAGCATGCGATTGAGTCCAATCTATACAATGGTGCAATAGCCGTTTCGCGGACCGCTTTTCCTCTCCGATTGACTTGAAGGCTGCCGCAGACAATACTCTCTGCCCAGTTGCTTCGATAAAGAAGCCGGGAGGCCCCAAAGGCCGGCCGAATAGTCTCTGCGTTTCCAAATTGGAAATAAATTGCCTGAACTGCCATCCATGGTCGGTAGCGTTGTTTCCCATTACCGGATCCTCCGCACGCTGGGGGGAGGAGGCATGGGTGTCGTCTACGAAGCGGAAGATATCAATCTCGGCAGACACGTCGCGCTGAAATTCCTGCCGGAAGCTCTAGCAACGAGTGCCCAGGCCTTGGAGCGCTTTCAACGGGAAGCCCGCGCAGCCTCTGCCCTCAATCATGGCAACATCTGCACGATTCACGAGATCGCCGCGCATGCCGGCCAGCCCTTTCTGGTCATGGAGCTTCTGGAAGGGCACACGCTGAAACATGAAATCGGCGGGAAGCCCGTTCCGATCGAGAGGCTTGTCGAGCTGGCCATCCAGATGGCCGATGCTCTGGATGCTGCTCATCAGAAGGGAATCATCCATCGCGACCTCAAGCCTTCGAATCTTTTCGTCACCAATCGGGGACAGGCCAAAATTCTCGATTTCGGTCTTGCCAAGGTTACGGGAGTCGTGCCGCCGGGCGATGCAACGGCCACACGCTCACCGGAAAGGGTGAAAACAGTTTCGGAAGAACATCTTACGAGTCCCGGCACGGCGCTTGGCACCGTCGCGTATATGTCTCCCGAGCAGGTTCTCGGCAAACCTCTCGATCCGCGAACCGATCTCTTTTCCTTCGGCGTGGTGCTCTATGAAATGGCTACGGGAGCGCTTCCGTTCCGCGGAGACTCCACGGCGGCGATCTACGACGCGATCCTGCACGTCGTGCCGGGATCGCCCGTGCGATTGAATCCCGAAGTGCCGCCAGAGCTGGAACGCATTATTAGCAAGGCGCTCGAGAAAGACCGGGACCTGCGCTACCAGTCGGCAGGTGAGTTAGAAGCTGATTTGAAGCGGCTGAGGCGAGACAGCAGTTCCGGGAGAGCCAGCATTGCAGCGCCTCAAAGTACGGTGGGGTCATTCGCATCGTTGCGCACTCTCGTGGTTGTTTTCGTTGTCTTGGCTGTCTGTAGCGGCGCCTTTTTCTCCTGGAAACGTTTTAATGGAAAGAGTGACCTGGATCGCTTGCCGCTGGTCACGAACGGACGTATGTCGCGGCTGACGACAAACGGCAACGTGACTGCGGCCGCGGTGTCTTCTGACGGCCGATACGTGGCGTATGTCGTCCGCGACGGCGGACAGGAGAGCTTGTGGGTTCGCCAGACCGCGACGTCCAGCGCGCAACAGCTGGTCCCGCCGGCGCCGCAGGCCTACCTGACCTCGCCCCTGTTTTCTTCCGACGGAAATTTCATCTACTTCTCGAGCTCACGCACGGAGAACTCGAACGATTTGCAGCTCCTGGTGATTCCCGTGCTGGGAGGAGCGCCTCGCAGAATTGCCGAACATCTATCGACGGGCTTCACACTTTCCCCGGACGGTACAAAGATTGCTTTTTTCGCTCTGAATTGCGCGGAGATGGAACTCTGCCTCATACAAATAAATTCGGACGGATCCGGACGCACCGATCTGATGAAATGGGATACGCCTCACTATGCGCCGGCCTGGTCGCCCGATGGAAAGCGCATCGCTTTCGACGCACTGGTCGATGAGGATCCACAAGGGCTGCGCGCGCATCTGCAAGCCCTCGATCTCGCCACCAAAAAGGTGCAGGAGCTGCCTACTCGCTGGAGACTAATTCGAAATATGCTTTGGACGCGCGACGGAAAGGGCGTGCTTCTGACGGCGCAGGAGCGGGCGGGAGATCCGACACAAATCTGGTACGTGTCTTATCCGGATGGAACCATACAACGCGTAACCAACGACCTTGAAGACTACAACAGCGCGAGCCTGGCTTTCGATACGGATTCGATTGTGGCCGTGCAAACCGACGTCAACGCGAGCATCTGGATAGCTCCCAGCGATCATCCCGATGACATCAAACAAGTTACACAGGGACGAAACGATGGCTTGCACGGGCTGGACTTTGCCACTCCGCAAAGAATTATTTTTTCTTCGAATGATTCCGGGAACTGGGATCTGTCTGCAGTGGATTTGACCGGCGGCGCCGCCCAGGTAATTGCAGGAGCACCGCAGTATCACAGCGCTCCCGTGATTTGTGATTCAGGACGCGCTGTCGTGTTCGTGTCGAACAAGGGAGGGAATCACATCTGGAAAACCGATGCAGACGGGACAAATGTCGTGCAGTTGACCCATGGCATCGGCGAGGTTTACCCCGTGTGTCCGAGAGAAGGCCGATGGATGGCGTTCGTCAGCGAGGATGAGGCCATTGCCGGCGGCAATCTGCGCAAAGTGTCTCTTGACGGCGGTGAGGACACAGCTCTCATTCCTAACACCGTGATCGGAATCAATCTCGCGCAGGATGGCAAGCACATCCTCTTCGCCTCTCTGGACTACAAGAACAATAACAAGATGCGCGTTGGGCAGGCTACGCTAGACGGCACCGCCCCTATTACTTATTTTGACCCGCCGCCTGGCGTTGCTAAGCTGCGCGATGGGCGCTGGATTCCCGGTCAGCAGGCCTTGGCCTACGTGGATGCGCGCTCCGGCGCTCCGAATCTTTGGACCTATCCGCTGACTGGAAAGCCGCCTCAGCAGCTCACGCATTTTGTTTCCGGCCGGATTTTTGGGATTGCTTTGTCGTCGGATGGGAGCAAGATTGCGCTTTCTCGCGGTTCGATTAACAGCGACGCGGTTCTTTTTTCGCGCACTCGCTAACCCCTCCGCGAATCCCACTGCGCTCTTCCCCCGCAATGGCATTATCATTTGTTCTTATTTTGGAAGACCCGCCAGCCCGAAGCGACGCCGCGGTCGCGCGGCTTTGGCGGCGGCTCAGCGCTTTTCCACGGAAATCGTCATGTCGTGAAAATCCAGCGTTACCGCCGCTTTGTAAAACAATTCCAGCCCCACCGTTGCGTCGAAGAGTCCGTCCGGCTCGTGCACGTCCGGGGTTGGGAAGTAGACCAGCGGCGCAGGGCCGCTCAACGTCAATCCGCGAAAGCCTTCCACTCCTGCCGGAGCTTCCTTCATCTGCACACCGCCGTCCGTGAAAGGAAAATTCCTCGATTTCGTGGTCTTTGCCGCCTCCAGAAGCTGCAGCTTCTCAATCGAAGCCGTATAGACGAGCAGCGTCCCGCTGTACATCGTGTCGATCTGCGCCGACACTTTCTTTCCGTTGATCTCAAACCCGTCGGCGACAACGATTGGCGGTCCTTCTTGTCCGAACTTGATCAGCGAGATCTTGTCGCAGGCTCCCGTGCATTCTGTGGGTGCCGTCAACAGCTCCGAAATCCGCACCTTGTGCGCGACGAAATCAATTTGCAGGATGCGATCCTTGAATGCCGTGTACGCCAGAGTCCCATCCACGTGCGGCATCTGGTTCTGCGAGATCATCTCCGAGAGGCTAAGCGCCAGCGTACCGACGTTCGTGAGCTTCGCGTTTCCGACGCTAATAGACGGGATGGTTGTGCGAAACATCCCCGAAGGCGCTCCCGCCGGTAGCGGCGCCGTCGACTTCAAGGCGGCGGCTTCCGCATAGGACATGTCCAGCACGGAGTCCACGTTTCCCGTATCAATTCCCATTTTCAAGTTCGGGCCGTTTCCCATTCGCGCTTCGACGCACGGCATGCCGTCGCAATCCAGTAACGGCACCTCGGCCGCAAATTTGACGCCCCCAGCGCGTTGTGCGTGGGCCGGCGCGAGGGATAATGTTGCAATCACCAAGGAAGAAAGAACAGGCAGCAGGTTTCGGCGCATGAGCATGAGGATTCCTTTCAAACAAAAATCTGGATTCGCGGCCACTTGAAATGTGACGCTTTGCATCGGCAGTCGTTAGCTTACAGGGAAAATCACAAAAGGAACTAAAACCAGGGAATGAGCGACCTGGGGTTGTTACCCATGTACCAAGTACGATCTCTAAGGCATGTCTCCTGGCCGGATACACAAGAGTTGGTCGAGAGGGTCGGATTGCAGCTCGGTGTTGCCCGTACGGAGATAGTACGCCGCTCCCTCGATTGGAATCGGACGATGGTCATCGGAGTATGCGCCGTGCGCCTCACCCTTGCGTATCTGCGGTTTTCATTCTTTTTGGCACCTAGTAGAATCAGTAAGTTGCATGGAGCTAGGGGGTCAGAATTCCAGCCCCTTGCCTTCACAAGCCCCAGACGCCGTTAAGCTCTTACTAGTCGGCGAAAGTGGATCCAGTATGCCGAATTTGATCATCTCGATTCCGCATGGCCTCTCACAGCGTGAGGTGCTAAAGCGCATGAAATACGCACTCACACAGGCGAAGGCCCAACACTCCGGCAAGATCAAAGATCTTCAGGAGAAATGGAGCGGAAACATCGGAAGATTCAGCGGTTCCGCAATGGGACACGCGGCGTCAGGAACTATCACAGTAAACGCATCGGAAATTGTTTTTGATTTAGCATTACCCTTCGCCGCTACGTTTTTCAAAGGAAAGATCGAAGCCGGTATCCGGAAATTCGCGGCGACGCTGCTCACCTGAGGTTGCATCCGAATTCGTTTGACGCTTCGGGACCGCTAAGAGTTCCCCACTAGAGATAAAAGTTGTCAAAACCATGGGGTGCGGTTCGATCTTCTATATCTTCGCAAGCTAATTTCAGGGATAGTCTTTCTCCCGAGTCTCAACCAAACAAATGGCTCTCCTCGTTTCAGAAAGCACTGGGCCTTGCTCGTTTCCTTAATCTTCTAAGATTCCCGGCAATGCAGCGATGGATCGTCAAGTATTTTCTTCAGGTCGGGTCCCGCTAGTGCGCCGGACTCGATATCGATATGCCAATCTTCGGTCAGGACAAGCGATCGATTCAAATCATAATACGCGATGTGCAGTGCCGGCCCGTTAAACGAAAAGTCTGCGTACCCGTTGTAACCAACATTTATCTCCTCATCGCTGGGATAGCGCCGGTTATCCCAGGCGAGCCATTTAGAATCCAGGATGTCGGGAATCGCCCCGCGCGTGACGGGCATGCCGCCGTGGCCGATACATCGTCCATAAGCCTCAATGCCCTCCTTGACGTTGAACCTTTCATAAATCGCCAGCCTATGTTCGTGGCCCCAAAACCAAATAACCGGTCGGTGAATCAACTTCGCCAATTGTTTCGCCGGGGTTTGATACCAGGCCTCAAACGCCGAATGCGGCCCATGATGCGACAGCAGAATCAATCCGCGCTTATCTCCGTCCGGATTTACAGAGGACTTCAACCAATCGAGAAGAGGCTCGGGTAAAGTGCACGTCGGCTTAAACCGCGTTGTCTTGCGAAGCCATTTGCTCCTCTGCAGCCCCGGCACTTTCGCCCATTCGAAACGAGTGGAATTGTAGCCAGTGTCAATTCCGATGACGCGCCAGTGCTTATTTTCGAGGCAAAAGAAGCTCGACCACTGTCCCGTTCCCCATTCGCTGCCGTGTTGTCTTAATCCCATCCTCGGCAGAACCATTTTCCAGTAGCCGTTTCCGTCAGCGTACATTTCGTGATTGCCATTGAGCGCGAAGCTGCCTTTCGCGCCCATCGGCCACTTTACCGGCGCGTAGGGACTTGTTTTCACCCCAAGGAAGTTTTCTCGCACCTCGTTGCCGTCGCCCACGTAATACACATCTCCCAGGTGAATCGTGTAATCCGGATCGGATTTGTCTATTGCGTCCGCAACTATTTTTGCCTCATCCGTACCTGTGCCCCAATCGCCCGCTATGCTGATTTTCACGCGGTCATCGATGGGAAGAATGCCTGTTCCTTTTCCGTGAGTTCTGTAATCTCTGAACGCGTGCTTTTTGCGAAACCAGTATTTCGCAATCTGCAGTATCCACTTAAAGAGTCTGTTGGGAAGAAAAGCGCCGATGGGATTGTAAGTTGAGGTGGAATACTCCGTGCGCGCAGCCTGGAAATGGGCTGAAATTCTAGAATGCGCGAACCCCGAATAGTTTCCGAGGTCCTTGCCGGCCCCGGTCTTATCGGGCTTCGCGTGCTTGGCTGTCTTCTTCGATCTATCACGCGTCTCCGCGGAACGTAATTGCATTATTTTTAGATCCCGATAGCCCGAAGTCAGCGTGAGATTCAGCTGCTCGCTAAATTCAATTCCAGCCCAGGCCATCATCCACCGGAGACGTCGTACAGAAAGCCCGATTCGGATGCCGGTTTGATTTTCAGCAGATCTAGCTGGCGAGTGATCTGCATCCCGCCACAGACGATTGAGATATTAAATCCGAAATCAAAAGTGAGAAGTGTGCGAAATGAGACAT